>ENA-OPZZ01000524-OPZZ01000524.1-human-gut-metagenome-genome-assembly--contig:-NODE-524-length-29984-cov-22.672573_pt1 | contig 29984 bp, 30 predicted proteins | sample MGYA00242487_ERZ504511 | MGnify/ENA primary metagenome ERZ504511 (study PRJEB26092, sample SAMD00036241) | human gut metagenome | host: Homo sapiens | study: EMG produced TPA metagenomics assembly of... | reverse complement strand
GAATGGGATCTAATTGATTCCATCAGATATGAGGGGAGATTCTATTTTTTATAATTCACTTGTCAGTGTACTTCCAAAGAAGCTTCTATGTATAATCTACTAACAACTATAATTAAGCGTTCTTCTTAGCAATTGCTGCCTGTGCTGCTGCAAGACGAGCGATCGGTACACGGAATGGTGAGCAAGATACATAGTCAAGTCCGATGCTGTCGCAGAACTCTACAGAGCTTGGATCTCCACCGTGCTCTCCACAGATACCTACATGCAGGCTTGGGTTAACCGGTTTTCCGAGTTCGATAGCCATCTTCATAAGCTTACCAACACCTGTCTGGTCGAGTTTAGCGAATGGATCGTTCTCGAAGATCTTAGCGTCATAGTAAGCATCAAGGAACTTACCAGCATCATCACGGGAGAATCCGTATGTCATCTGTGTAAGGTCGTTTGTTCCGAAGCAGAAGAAGTCAGCTTCTTTTGCGATATCGTCAGCTGTAAGAGCAGCTCTTGGGATCTCGATCATTGTACCAACCTCGTACTCAAGGTCGCTTCCAGCTGCTGCGATCTCAGCGTCAGCTGTCTCTACAACGAATTTCTTAACGTATTTGAGCTCTTTGATATCTCCAACAAGTGGGATCATGATCTCTGGTTTAACGTTCCAATCCGGATGAGCTTTCTTTACATTGATTGCTGCACGGATAACAGCACTTGTCTGCATCTTAGCAATCTCTGGATATGTAACTGCAAGACGGCATCCACGGTGTCCCATCATTGGGTTGAACTCGTGCAGGCTGTCGATAATAGCTTTGATCTGGTCAACTGTTTTGCCCTGAGCGTCAGCCAGTTTCTTGATGTCCTCTTCCTCTGTAGGAACGAACTCATGAAGCGGTGGGTCAAGGAAACGAATTGTAACCGGGTTACCTTCAAGAGCTTCATAAAGTTTCTCGAAGTCTCCCTGCTGCTCTGGAAGAATCTTAGCAAGTGCTGCTTCTCTTTCTTCAACTGTCTCTGCACAGATCATCTCACGGAATGCGTCGATTCTGTTGCCTTCGAAGAACATATGCTCTGTACGGCAAAGTCCGATACCTTCTGCACCAAGCTCACGAGCTTTCTTAGCGTCAGCCGGTGTATCAGCGTTTGTACGAACTTTCATAGTTCTGTACTTGTCAGCCCATCCCATGATTCTTCCGAACTCACCAGCGATTGTAGCGTCTACAGTCGGGATGATTCCGTCATAGATAGCACCTGTGGATCCATCAAGTGAGATTGCATCTCCCTCGTGGAATTCTTTTCCACCAAGTGTGAATTTCTTATTAGCTTCGTCCATTGTGATGTCACCACAACCAGATACGCAGCATGTTCCCATTCCACGAGCAACTACAGCTGCGTGAGATGTCATACCACCACGAACTGTCAGGATACCCTGAGCAGACTTCATACCTGTGATATCTTCTGGTGATGTCTCAAGACGAACAAGGATAACTTTCTCTCCTCTTGCAGCCCACTCTACAGCGTCATCAGCTGTGAATACGACTTTACCACAAGCAGCTCCTGGAGATGCTCCAAGTGCTTTAGCCATTGGTGTAGCAGCTTTCAGTGCTGCAGCGTCGAACTGTGGGTGAAGCAGAGTATCGAGGTTACGAGGGTCGATCATTGCAACAGCCTCTTCCTCTGTTCTCATTCCTTCATCTACAAGATCACAAGCGATCTTAAGAGCAGCCTGAGCTGTTCTCTTACCATTACGTGTCTGAAGCATGTACAGTTTACCGTGCTCTACAGTGAACTCCATGTCCTGCATATCTCTGTAGTGTTTCTCCAAAGTGTTGCAAACTTCTTTGAACTGTGTAAATGCTTCTGGGAACTTCTGCTCCATCTCGGAAATGTGCATTGGTGTACGAACACCGGCAACAACGTCCTCGCCCTGAGCGTTTGTCAGGAACTCTCCGAACAGACCGTTCTCCCCTGTAGCTGGGTCACGTGTAAATGCAACACCTGTACCACAGTCATCTCCCATGTTACCAAATGCCATCATCTGAACGTTAACAGCTGTTCCCCATGAATAAGGGATGTCATTGTCACGGCGGTATACGTTAGCTCTCGGGTTATCCCATGAACGGAATACAGCCTTAACAGCTTCCATAAGCTGAACCTTAGGATCTGTAGGGAAGTCCTCACCGATCTTCTCTTTGTACTCAGCTTTGAACTGCTCTGCAAGTTTCTTAAGATCATCAGCGTCAAGCTCTACGTCAAGTTTAACACCCTTCTCTTCTTTCATCTTGTCAATCAGTTCTTCGAAGTATTTCTTACCAACTTCCATAACTACATCAGAGAACATCTGGATGAATCTTCTGTAGCAGTCCCAAGCCCAACGTGGGTTGCCTGAAGCATTTGCCAGTGTTTCAACAACCTCTTCGTTAAGTCCAAGGTTAAGAATTGTATCCATCATACCAGGCATAGAAGCTCTAGCTCCTGAACGTACGGAAACGAGAAGCGGGTTCTCTTTATCTCCGAATTTCTTACCTGTAATTCCTTCCATCTTATCGATAGCTTCCATGATCTGAGCCATAATCTCATCGTTGATCTGTCTGCCATCCTCATAATACTGTGTACAAGCCTCTGTTGTTACTGTGAATCCCTGTGGTACAGGAAGACCCAGATTTGTCATCTCTGCCAGGTTTGCGCCTTTTCCACCGAGAAGGTTTCTCATATCTGCGTTACCTTCAGTGAACATATAAACCCATTTTGCCATGATCAATGACCTCCTAAAATAATTTTTACAAATAAAATAATTTTATTTCGCATATAATATTTTAATGGTTTTATACTTATGAGTCAAGTCTTTTGTCCGTAATTATATACAATTTTTACAAATGCTTTTTGTATACTTTTCATATTGGTTAACCTATCTTTCACAAATTGTAAACACATCGTCCATCAGGCTGTCATTTTGCATATTTGCATTAATCTCCATGCAATGTACAACATGCACAAAAAAATAGTTGTTCATGCTTTATAAGAACTTGGAAACAACTATTTTTTGTGATTAATATACAATTTTCTGCCCTTATCTCATTTCTTCAATAAATGCCTTATATCCCTTATAAGCTTCATACACATCTGCCTTGCTTGTCACTTCCCACGGCGCATGCATACTCAACACTGCGACACCACTGTCGATGACTTCCATGCCATAATTTGCCATAATGTAAGCAATTGTTCCACCACCGCCGGCATCTACTTTTCCAAGTTCTGCGAACTGGTATGCAACACTCTGCGCATCCATTGCATTTCTGATCTTTGCAAGATATTCTGCATTTGCGTCATTAGAACCGCTCTTTCCGCGAGCACCTGTAAACTTGTTGAATACAAGTCCTTTTCCAAAGAATGCAGAACTGCGTTTTTCGAATACTTCAGCATACATCGGATCATAAGCTGCGCTCACATCAGAAGAAAGCATTCTGGAATTCATCAGCGCTCTTCTGACTTTCAGGTCAGACTCCCCTTCTGTCAGTGCCACAAGTTCTGCAACTGTATTTTCAAAGAAACGAGAATGCATTCCGGTCGCGCCAACACTTCCGATTTCCTCTTTATCTACAAGAATACAGCATGCTGTGTGCTCTACTTCTTCCACATCGAGCATTGCAAAGAGGGATGTGAATGCACACACACGATCATCTTGTCCGTAAGCCAGTACCATACTGCGATCCAATCCACAGTCGCGGGCCTTTCCTGCCGGAACGATCTCAAGCTCTGCGGAGAGGAAATCCTCTTCCTCCATGTCATAATATTGTTTCAGAAGATTGATTACATTTGCTTTTACAGCCTCTTTTTCCTTTTCTTCTAATGTTTCATCCTGCTCAATCGGGCGGCTTCCGATCAGAAGATCAAGCTTCTCTCCTTCTACAACCGTTGCAGCCTTTTTCTCCATCTGTTTCGACGCGAGATGGATCAGCAGATCCGTGATAACAAAGACCGGATCATCTTCTTTTTCACCGATACTTACCTGAACTGTTGTGCCATCTTTCTTTGCAATCACTCCATGAAGTGCAAGTGGAAGTGTCACCCACTGATATTTCTTGATTCCACCATAATAATGTGTATCAAGATAAGCAAACTCTTCATTCTCATACAATGGATTCTGTTTTACGTCAATGCGTGGAGAATCAATATGAGCTCCAAGAATATTCATACCTTCTGTCAACGGTTTTGTACCCATATGAAACAGCGCAATTGTTTTGTTCATACATACTGCATACAGTTTATCTCCGGCTTTCACTTCTCCACCGTTTTTAATGACATCTCTGATATCCTTATATCCCTCTGCTTTTGCCTTTTCAACTGCCAGTGTAACACACTCGCGCTCTGTCTTTCCGGCATCGAGACAGCTCTTGTATTCTGTATTCACCTGTTCTAATCTGTCCAACTCTTCCCTACTGTAAGTTGTCCATGCATTTTTTCTGTCCATGTCGTTCTCCTCCTGTTCTATCGTTACTGTTCACACGATGTGCGACCAGCAACGCATCTCGCCATTTTAAATCGCCTTTGGCGATGGGGCGAGATGCATTCAAGTCAAAACACGCATCTTCCGTGTCAATCAGCGGAGTGATTGATACGGAAGTGAACAGTAACAATCTATCTTCCATGCTATTTCAAAAACTCTATAAAGAAACAGCCCAAACTAAATCCACAAGCTTACCTGTGAACTACAGTCCGGGCTCTTCTCATTTATCTTACCACTCGAATTTCTTCTCGAAGTATGCTTTCAGATCTTCAATCTTAACTCTTTCCTGTTCCATTGTGTCACGGTCACGTACTGTAACAGCTCCGTCTTCCTCGGAATCGAAGTCGTATGTTACGCAGAACGGAGTACCGATCTCGTCCTGACGACGGTAACGTTTTCCGATATTTCCACGATCATCGAACTCACAGTTGTAGTACTTGGATAACTCTGCAAATACTTTCTCTGCGCCTTTGTTCAGTTTCTTGGAAAGTGGGAGCACACCGATCTTAACCGGAGCCAGTGCCGGATGGAAATGAAGTACAGTTCTCATATCCGGTTTCTCTTCTGTTCCGATATTCTCCTCATCATATGCACTGCAAAGGAATGCAAGTACAACACGGTCAGCACCAAGTGATGGCTCGATAACGTATGGAATGTATTTCTCCTTTGTCTCATCATCAAAGTATGTCATATCCTGTCCGGATACATTCTGATGCTGAGTCAGGTCATAATCTGTACGGTCAGCGATTCCCCACAGCTCACCCCATCCGAATGGGAAAAGGAACTCAACGTCTGTAGTAGCCTTACTGTAGAAGGAAAGCTCTTCCTGATCATGGTCACGGTAACGTACTTCCTCATCTTTCAGTCCAAGAGATGACAGCCAGTTCAGGCAGAAGCTCTTCCAGTAATCAAACCACTCAAGGTCTGTGTCCGGTTTGCAGAAGAACTCAAGCTCCATCTGCTCGAACTCTCTTGTACGGAATGTAAAGTTACCCGGTGTGATCTCGTTACGGAAAGATTTACCAATCTGTCCGATACCGAATGGAAGTTTCTTTCTGGATGTACGCTGTACATTCTTGAAGTTTACAAAGATACCCTGTGCTGTCTCAGGACGAAGGTATACTGTGTTCTTCGCATCCTCTGTAACACCCTGGAATGTCTTGAACATCAGGTTGAACTGACGGATATCTGTAAAATCATGCTTTCCACAAGTCGGACATGGAATGTTATTATCCTCGATAAATGCTGCCATCTGCTCCTGTGTCCATCCGTCTACAGAGCTCTCAAGCTCGATTCCATTCTCTGCTGCATAATCTTCAATAATCTTATCTGCACGGAAACGCTCATGACACTGCTTACAGTCCATCAGCGGATCACTGAATCCTCCGAGATGTCCGGAAGCAATCCATGTCTGTGGGTTCATAAGGATTGCACAGTCAACTCCAACATTGTATGGATTCTCCTGAATGAACTTCTTCCACCATGCTCTCTTCACATTATTCTTAAGTTCAACACCAAGATTACCATAATCCCATGTGTTGGCAAGTCCGCCGTAGATCTCAGAACCCGGATATACGAATCCTCTTGACTTTGCAAGTGCTACGATCTTGTCCATTGTCTTTTCAACCATTGTATGTTCCTCACATTCTTTTTTATCATTTACATTATTTACATAACTTATGCACTCCGGTTGATCTTTTCACAGAAGTTATTCACATCTTTCTTTAAAGATATTCCCCTTTGTACATCAATGTTTCCTATTATAACGACTAATGCCTTATTTTTCAAGCTGTTTTAGGTACTTCTCTTTATGTTTCCGCTTATATTCATACATAACTTCATCTGCTCTTTGCAGAATCTCATCTGTAGAAACAATATCATGTCTTTCAGGGAGTTCTATAATACCATAACTGAAACTCTTCGGATAATCACCAGCACCTTCCCGACGAAACACTTCATGTATATTTCTAAACTTTTCCTGCATGGTCTCTTGCGAACAGTTCAAAAGCACAACACAGAACTCATCACCGCCAAGACGCACGAACAGATCTCCCGGCCGGATATTTTCCTTCACCGTCTCAACGAAATACAGCAAGTAACGATCCCCTTCCTGATGTCCGAAATGATCATTCACATATTTTAAATGATCAAGATCACAATAACAGAAGACTATCTTCTCGCCTGTAGCAAGCATCGTCTCCGCCCGTTCATGGAACAGATGACGATTTCCAATCCCTGTAAGTTTGTCTCTGTAAGCCTCTTCTTCAAGTTCCTCTTCTCGTTCTTTCAACTGCTTTGTCATTGTATTAAATGCTTCTGAAAATTCTCCCAGATAAGAAACACTCTGAGAATAATCCCCTTTCGCCACCTGCTTTGCCTGCCAGGTGAGATGGTTCAGATTCGCATGGATATTCTTCAGATTCTCACAGAGGAAATTATCTCGCCCCGGTGCTTCAATTGACAAATTTCCCTTTGAAATCTCCGCCGAATAACGCTTCATCTCTTTCACCGCTTTATCCAGATATTGAAGACCTTTTCCAAGTTTCCAAAAAGGTGGATCCAGCTGTTCAAGATCCAACTTTGCATTCTCGGAATCATATATAATATCCCTCAGATATTCAAATAATATCTCACAGTTTTTCTCTTCCATAACTCTAAATATCACCTTCTCTTACATCTGCCTGAAAACGGCAGACACGTCCTCCTGTAGCCCAGCAGTCCGTTTCCACTGCTACATATTCCTTTCCAGAGTATAAAGATAAAATTCCGGAAATAAATCCTTCATCATAATTGCAGACAGTCTCACCAAGCACCGGAAGTCCCGAACAGTCCGCATCTTCCGAGACGGTCAGAATGATCTTCCCGGTCTCCTCGTCTACTGATTCAATACGGAGTACTCCAATCTTCATTTCTGCCATCTTCTTCTGGAGTTCGCCCACAAACTGATCCAGCGGCTGATTCAGATTCAGCATCTTACGTGCAAAAAATTCTCCCGCTTTCCTTCCCGCATTCCGGAAAATCTCAACCTGCTTCGCTCTTCCGTAACGTACCGCAAGCTCATCCTTTATAGAATATTCCAATAACCGATATACAATCACAGGGAGTTCTCCTCCAAGATTCCCCCTGCTGTTCTCATCATATTCAAGGTAGTCTTCGAAAGAAATCGGTTTTTTTTCCTTCATAAAAATGTTCTCGTCCATCATTTTTCTCTTTTCTTTCCTCTGCTACTATTACATTTACAACAAAATACGCTCGTTTCACACTGTCATGTAACAGGTGATATAACCGTAGTATAGCATGATTTTTTTCATGATTCAACAATTGCATAATGTCTTAAATGTTGTTGAGAATTTTTAAATAATACCCCAAATATCACAGCAATGTCTGCAGTATCTCCAGAGACTTGAACTCCTTATCTACATACATCTTCATCAACCGTCCCATCACGCGTCCAAACTTCTCCAGCACTTCCGGCTTCACGTTAAATGTATATAATTTCTCAATTGTACTGGATTCAATATACTGCATCGTATACAGCGTAGAACCGTCAAGAAACATTCCGTCTCTCACTTCTCCGTCACATTCATTACACACAAGTCCGCCCTTCGCCGCGCTGAACACTGCCGGCCTCGTCCGGTCGCCACACTGTACACACTGGAACACCTGCGGTCCCTGTCCGTTGATTGTCAGCACTTTCAACTCGAAAATGTAACGGATCAACTGATTCGGAAGATGTGGATTTGTCAGCGCACGCATCGTCTGATAAAGTAATTTTAAAGTTCCCGCTCATCATTCCGTTCCCTCGCATAGTAATTCGCAACCTCAAGGAATAAAGCCATATATGCGCCTACCACATCTGCTCTCAATTCCGAAAAATAATTGGATACATTTACAGACTGAATTGTGTAGGAAGAACGACCTTCATACATCGTGAATTCACCGAAAGTAAATGGATTCACCGCTCCCACCAATGGACTGTTCGGTCTTCTTGATCCCTTTGCAAAGGCTGAGATCTTCCCCTGTTCTTTTGTAAGTATGACAACTCTGCGGTCGTACTCGCCCACCGGTGCGACAGAAAGCACCATTCCTGTCAAAACGATCTGATTCACGATGAAATTCACCTTCTTTCTGCTATATTTGTAAAGATGTTGGAGACAAAACCCACAACTACGATGCCTGCGGATACTTCGTGCAACGCATTTCCAATATCTTCTAATATATCCGATTTCGCGTGTAAATACAAGGAGCTGTTCTAGGGGGGGATTTTTTTTGGATATGAGTTTTGCTGGATATTTGACACATGTTAAGATTTTGGAAAACCAGACCAAGAGAAACTTGCTATAAATCATCTATTTAACCTTGATTCCCTGAATCTGCTTTTCAATTATTCCCATATCATATTCTTCAGCGTATTAGCGACTTGCGTCGCTAGATATGCTAAAAAGCGACAGCCACCAACCTCTCGGTCAGCACCTGCCGCTCTCATCATTCTTTTTATTCTTTATCTTCAAAGGCTTCTTTCATCTTATCCATGAATCCTTTTTTCTTGCCCTTTTTCTCTGATTTCTCAGATTTTGTAGCAAGGTTATCATGCTGATGAAGTGTATTTCCACTAAGCTCATCGAATTTTCTCAGAGCCTCTTTCGCCTCTGCGCTTAATCTCTCCGGTGTCTGGATCACTAATGTTACATAATGATCTCCTCTTACCTGAGTATTTCTAAGGGATGGAACTCCCTTTCCTTTCAGACGTACTTTTGTATCTGTCTTTGTTCCCGGTTTTACTGTGTAGAGAACGTCTCCGTCTACGGTTGGAATCTTCACATCACCACCGAGTGTAGCCACTGCGAAAGAAATCGCAACGGTTGAGAAGATATGCATATCCTGTCTCTGGAAGATTGGGTGTCTGGATACGTTAACCTCAACGAGGAGATCTCCTCTCGGTCCGCCATTAACTCCCGGTTCTCCTTTTTCACGGATGCGTACGCTCTGTCCGTTATCGATACCTGCCGGAATCGTAACTTTGATCTTCTTTCTGCTGGATGTATATCCTGTACCTGCACATTTCGGACATTTCTCTTTCACGATCTTACCGGAACCACCACAGTTAGGACACGTCTGTACATTCTGTACGGTTCCAAAGAAGGACTGGGATGTATATACGACCTGACCTTTACCGCCGCACTTTGGACATGTCTCCGGTGATGTTCCAGGCTTTGCACCTGTGCCGTGACAGTCTTCGCAAGGATCTTTCAGCACAAGATCCAGTTCTTTCTCGCATCCGAAGACAGCTTCCTCGAATGTGATGCGAATGCTCTTTCTGATATTAGCCCCTTTCATAGGACCGTTGCTTGCGCCACCTCTTCTGGAACCACCGAACATATCTCCGAAGATATCTCCGAAAATGTCGCTGAAATCTGCTCCATTGAAGTTAAATCCGCCGCCGAATCCACCTGCTCCGCCGCCGGCACCGCCATCAAATGCAGCGTGGCCGAACTGATCGTACTGACGACGTTTGTCAGCGTCACTCAGAACGGCATAGGCTTCGGAAGCCTCTTTGAACTTTATTTCTGCTTCTTTATCCCCTGGATTCATATCTGGATGGTACTTCTTCGCAAGCTGGCGGTATGCTTTCTTGATTGTAGCATCATCTGCATCTTTGCTTACGCCGAGCACCTCATAATAATCTCTCTTTGCCTCTGCCATAACACAAATACTAACCTTTCTGTATCTCTTTCTTAACCTCAAGAAATTCTACGAAGCTACAAAGCTCCGTAGAATTTCTCTTCATGCTTCATTTATCTGATGCCCTGCTGCCTGTTTCTCTTCTGTCTTACCGGCATCTTTTCTATATTTTAGACTTCTTTGTAGTCTCCGTCTACAACATCATCACCCTGGAAACCATCCGGAGCCGGACCAGCTTCTGGTGTAGGACCAGCCTGTGCACCTGCTGCAGCACCTGCCTGCTCATACATCTTTGTGAACAGTTTCTGTGCGCTCTCCATCAGTTTTTCTTTCGCAGCTTTGATCTCTGCTACCTGCTCTTCTGTTGTGTTCTCCGGAGCAGATTTTGCAAGGATATCTTTCAGTGCCTGAACGTCAGCCTCTACAGCTGCCTTCTCTGTAGCATCGACTTTGTCGCCAACCTCTTTGATTGCCTTCTCTGTCTGGAATACCATAGCGTCTGCTTCGTTTCTTGTATCGATTGCTTCTTTACGTTTCTTATCCTGAGCCTCGAATTCAGCTGCTTCTTTTACAGCTTTATCGATATCGTCATCAGACATATTAGAACCTGCTGTGATTGTAATATGCTGCTCTTTACCTGTTCCAAGATCCTTAGCAGATACATTTACGATACCATTTGCATCGATATCGAATGTAACTTCGATCTGCGGGATTCCACGTGGAGCCGGCGGGATTCCATCAAGTCTAAACTGTCCGAGGGACTTGTTGTCTCTTGCGAACTGTCTCTCACCCTGTACAACGTTGATGTCTACAGCTGTCTGGTTATCTGCTGCTGTTGAAAAGATCTGGCTCTTCTTTGTCGGGATTGTTGTATTTCTCTCGATCAGTCTTGTAGCTACACCACCCATTGTCTCGATAGACAGTGACAGTGGAGTTACATCAAGAAGAAGGATATCTCCTGCGCCTGCATCTCCTGCAAGTTTACCACCCTGTACGGAAGCACCAAGTGCTACACACTCATCTGGGTTAAGAGATTTGCTAGGCTCTTTGCCTGTCAGTCTCTTAACTTCTTCCTGAACAGCCGGGATACGTGTTGATCCACCAACGAGAAGTACCTGTCCAAGCTCGGAAGCTGTGATTCCTGCATCGGAAAGTGCACGTCTTACCGGTTCCTGAGTCTTTTCTACGAGATCTCTTGTCAGCTCATCGAATTTAGCTCTTGTAAGGTTCATATCGAAATGCTTCGGTCCTTCAGCTGTTGCTGTGATGAACGGAAGGTTGATATTTGTTGTTGTTGCGCTTGAAAGCTCTTTCTTAGCTTTCTCTGCTGCTTCTCTTAATCTCTGAAGAGCCATCTTATCTGTAGAAAGATCTACGCCCTCTTTTGCCTTGAAGTCTGCAAGCATGTAATCTGTGATCTTCTGGTCAAAGTCATCTCCACCAAGTCTGTTGTTACCAGCTGTTGAAAGTACCTCAATAACTCCATCACCGATCTCGATAACGGATACGTCGAATGTACCACCACCCAGGTCGTAAACCATGATCTTCTGCTCTTTCTCGTTGTCAAGACCATAAGCAAGTGCAGCTGCTGTAGGCTCGTTGATGATACGTTTTACATCAAGTCCTGCGATCTTACCTGCATCTTTTGTAGCCTGACGCTGAGCATCGTTGAAGTAAGCCGGAACTGTGATAACAGCTTCTGTTACTTTCTCACCAAGGTATCCTTCTGCATCTGCTTTCAGTTTCTGAAGGATCATTGCAGAAATCTCCTGTGGAGAATATTTCTTATCATCAATATCTACTTTATAATCTGTTCCCATCTCTCTTTTGATTGATGAGATTGTTCTTGCTGCGTTTGTTACAGCCTGACGTTTTGCAGGCTCACCTACGAGACGCTCTCCTGTCTTTGTAAATGCTACAACAGACGGTGTTGTTCTTGCGCCTTCTGTATTCGCGATAACTGTTGGCTGTCCACCTTCCATAACGGCAACACAGCTGTTTGTTGTACCAAGGTCAATACCAATAATTTTTCCCATGATAAATTTCCTCCTCTATCTAATCTCTGAATCTTGTTAAAAATCAAATTAGTTTGCTACTTTTACCATGCTGTGTCTCACAACACTTTCACGGTACATGTAACCTTTCTGGAATTCTTCTGCGATGATGTTCTCACCGAGCTCATCATCTTCCACATGCATTACTGCGTTGTGGAAATCCGGATTGAATTCCTGACCAACTGCCTCAATTGGTTTTACTCCAACGGATTCCAGTGTAGTCATAAGCTGTTTGTAGATCTTCTCCATTCCTTCTACGAACGGAGCATTCTTCTCCTCCTCCGGTACGGAACCAAGTCCACGCTCGAAGTTATCCACAACCGGAAGAATCTTTTCTATGATATCTTTCGCTCCGATCTCGTACATCTGGGATTTCTCCTTCTCAGATCTCTTGCGGAAGTTATCAAACTCTGCCATCTGACGAGTAACGCGGTCTGTGAGTTCCTCGATCTTCTCGTCTTTCTTGTCCTTCTTCTCTTTCTTTCCGAAGAACTTTTTCTTACCTTCTGATGCTGCTTCTGAATCTCCTTCAGTCTCAGTTGCTTCCTCTGTCGCTTCTTTCGCTTCAGTCTCAACTTCCTGGGCATCTTCTGTTTCTACTGTCTCTTCAGCTTCTGCCTGCTCTTTCGCAGCCTTTGCTTTCGCCTCTTCAACAGCTTCTTTTACCATATCTTCTTTGCTCATGTTCTCTGTCACCAGCTTTCTACCTTCCTATTCTTTTGGTTCTTTATTATAAATCGCATCCAACTCACATTGTAAAGTCTTCAGCGTCTTCATGACATGTTCATAATCCATTCTCTTCGGACCGATGATTCCAATCGTTCCTTTCATGCCTTCTCCCAGTTCATAAGTGGCGGTAACAACACTGCAGTCTTTCATAGTCTTAACCGGAGTTTCATCTCCGATGTAAACCTGTATGCCGTTGTTCTCCTCACTTGCCAGCGTCTCTGTCACCAGATCAGCTAACTGCTGTTTCTCTTCGAATGCACTGATGATCTCCTGTGCACTCTGCTTATCACTAAGCTCCGGATATTTGAAAATATTCGTTGCGCCGCTTGTGTAGATCTCCATATCATTATCGACATGAATGATCTCTGCCACTGCGTCAAGCACATGACCAACAACCTCACTGTGGATACCGGCCTGTTCTTTTAATCTTGCGATCAGACCTAATGTGATCTGATCAATAGATAATCCATTCAGTGTCGTATTCAGAAGCATGTTCAGCTTCAACAGATTCTCATTACTTAAGGTTTCTCCAACTTCGATGATCTTATTCTTGATCACATTACCACCAAGTACGATGACTGCTACGATCTGTTCTTCATCCACCTGTGACAGCTGAATGAACTTCAATGTGTTCCTGCTGTTGACCGGTGCGGAAACCATCGTCGCATAATTGGTGTTAGAAGCAAGAACCTTTGCTGCCTGTTGGAGTACTTTCTCGACCTTATCTGTCTTCTCGAGAAGTGCATCCTCTCGTCTGCTGATCTCCTGCTCCTTGTTCTCCATCAGAAGATCTACATAAAAGCGATATCCCTTATCTGATGGAATTCTTCCTGCTGATGTATGCGGCTGGAAGATGTAACCAAGGTCTTCCAGATCTGCCATCTCATTCCTTATCGTTGCGGAACTTAATTTCAAATCTGTGTATTTTGAAAGGGTTCGTGATCCGACCGGTTCGCCAGTCTCCAGATAATTCTGTATGATGGCTTTCAATATCGTAAGTTTTCTTTCACTTAATTCAGCTTCTACAGACATCTCTGTGTTCCCCTTTCTTCTCATCTTCGTTTGTTATTAGCACTCTTTGTTTTTGAGTGCTAACACCTTACAGATACTAAGATAGCACCTCGATTTCTGTTTGTCAACACTGATTGTTATTTTTATAAGTTTTTTATTTTCTTCTTATTTTATTAATAGGATGCTTTTTGGGGGAGGGAATGTGATTTTATAGAAATGTTGTTGACTTGGATTGTAATTTTATGAATTCCAGGCAAGCTTATAGCCAAATCATAAGTTGACTTGAATTATGATACATAAAATCCAGGTCAAAGACAAGTTTATTTAACTTACACTAATTGACCTGGATTTTAAAACCTGCTATCTATACTATCCCCTGATCTGTCCGTTTCCGAAGATAATATACTTTGTTGTTGTCAATGCTTCGAGTCCCATCGGGCCTCTTGCATGAAGCTTCTGTGTGCTGATTCCGATCTCAGCACCGAATCCGAATTCGAATCCATCTGTAAATCTTGTTGATGCATTTACATAAACTGCTGCCGCATCGATCTCATCCTGGAATCTCAATGCATTATCATAATCTTTTGTAATAATGGATTCTGAATGTCCTGTATTATATGTATTGATATGTGTGATTGCCTCATCAATGGAATCAACAATCTTCACGGAAATGATTGCATCCAGGTACTCTGTTCCCCAGTCTTCTTCTGTTGCCTGGATGATCTCAGAACTGATTGCCTGCGCTCTCTCATCTCCACGAATCTCTACTCCATGTTCTTTCAGTTTTGTTACGATCTTAGGCAAAGCTACCTCTGCAATCTTGGAATGAATCACAAGTGATTCACATGCATTACACACACCAAGGCGCTGTGTCTTCGCATTTTCAATAATATCTGTTGCTATCTTAATGTCTGCTGTCTCATCAACATATACATGACAATTTCCGGTCCCTGTCTCAATTACCGGAACAGTGCTGTTCGCAACTACATTTGCAATAAGTGCTGCTCCACCTCTCGGAACCAGAACATCGATCCAACCATGCATCTTCATCATCTCATTTACAACTTCTCTGCTTGTATCTTCTACGAGAAGAATGAGATCCTGGGATAACTTTGCTTTGCGAAGACCTGTCTTGATTGCACGCGTGATTGCCTTGTTAGAATGGATTGCATCACTTCCGCCGCGGAGAATTACCGCATTTCCTGTCTTGAAGCAAAGGCCAAATGCATCTGCTGTCACATTCGGTCTGGATTCGTAGATGATTCCGACAACGCCAAGCGGTACGCGTTTCTTTCCGATACGAAGTCCGTTCGGTCTTGTCTTCATGCCAAGTACTTCTCCGATTGGATCATCCAGTGCAGCAATTTCACGCAGACCTTCTGCCATATCTTCAATTCGCTGATCCGTCAGTGCCAATCTGTCGATCAATGACTGTTTCACGCCCTTATCTTTCGCAGCTTCGATATCCTTTGCATTCTCCTGTAAAATCAATTCTCTCTCTTCCACAAGTTCATTTGCCACTACGAGAAGTCCTCTGTTCTTTGCTTTTGTTCCAAGCTTTGCCGCTCCGCGGGATGCATTCTTTGCAAGTCTTCCAAGCATTTGCATGTATGTCTCCATTTCTGTTACTCCTTTCATCCGCATGTCTCTGTCAGTTTGTTTCTAGAAATCTTTTTCTATCTGTTTCTGTTATGTCATTTCTTAACTATGTCGAGAGTATACCACATACCTTTTCTTTTTTCTATATTATATAATGATGTGAGTGTCAAAAATAAATTTTGCCACTCACTGATGTAACCGACTTGCTCCATTGCTATGCAATTCTCGCAATCATATAATATCTTTCATCCAGATATCTCTTAAGAATCCGCCATATTTCTCCTTCGTAAGCATCTTCTTATATCCTTGTTTCATGACATTGGATCTGCTGAAAACATTTTCCGGATGTACGGTACAGAGCAGATACTGATATCCCAGCTGTCTCAAATCTTCTTCCGCATGCTGCATCATTTCATATTGTAAATGATGCCCACGAAACTCCGGCAGTACCACCGCTGTATCCATCATTGCACAAAGTTTCAGCTGCTCTTCTTCCATATTAAGATCATATCCAAGATTATCAGGATGCAGTCCCGGCAAAATTACGAAGAACATGGCTCCTACATTTTCATCTTCATCAACAGCAAGATACAAAAGTCCTCGTTCTTCTCTCATCCAGAAATCAAATTCCTCATACGGTTCTGCGACAAACCATTCTAGAACGTTCATCCCCTGGTCTACCTTATTTACAATTTCATACGCTTCTTTCAAGCGTTCTCTTCCGACGCGAATTATATTTATCATAAATAAATCTTCCTATTATGTACTCACTTCTGTCTATCAACTTTTAAAATTATTGTAACTGTTCTTGTAGTCCTGCAAAAAACAATTCATAAGGATCATCCTCACCTATAAGTACCGGTGAATTCTCTCCGCCACCATTCGTACTGCGCTTCATTGCGGCATAAAATTCATCTCCTGCCTGCACAATATCCATCGGATAAAGTTCATAACCTGTCTCACGACATACAGAGCAGAATCCTCCAAGAGGATCTTCTGCATCCCTTGTCTTTATGAACTGTTCTCTTAATTTATCATCATGTCTTGCTTTGCGCTGTAATTCATCTAAAGCTTCTACTGCGTTCATCTCTTTCTCCTCCTTCTGCTCTGTTTCACCTGGTATTTGTTTCATATTCAAAAATGCTTTCATCGCCTGACTTGTTTCATAATCAACATTCTGAAAAAACTTTTTATTTTCATCAATATAGTGTTTCAGTTCTTCCTTACTGTCCCTATATCTTAGCATAGTTAATATCACTTGTAAATCATCCGAAAATTTTTCAACATCTTCCAATCGTTCTGCGTCTACAAGATTGATTTTTTAATTTGGAAGATATTTCTCCAAAATTTCTTTCTCTTCTTTCGTTCCTTCCAACCGAAACATATCATACAGATCAACAGGTCCATCCCACGGTTCTGAACCATAATAAAAGACTAATGAAATAATCGGTATCAATCGATCTTTTTTTCGAAATCGCGACAGATATTCACATTAACATTTGCTTTTCCCATAGACGCTTCCTCCTGGTTTCTTATTCTTTTGTTGTTTTGTAACTCATCAAAATGGAATCTCCTGCTGATACAGCCTTGAATATGAGATAAAGTTATCCTTTCGATAACACATTCAGACAAATGAAATATAGAAAATATATGTCTGAGATTTTGATGTGGATTTACTATAGCAGAATAAAATAACAATGTCAACGTAAAAAAGCTATCAACGACGATATTCAACTCTATTCGGTGTTATCGTAGTTGATAGCTTCCTCTTTTTACTTCTTTTTCAATTTCTGTAGGTGTTTTCTAGATTCATCTCTGAATTTTGAGCTTTCTAACAATGCACTATTGCATTTCTCTTATAATTTTTTCAATAACTTCCACACTTTCCTCTAACTCTTCCGCGATCTGATCCGATGTTTTTTTCTTCTGTAATTTTCTTTGAATTTGTTCCTTAAGCAATTCATCTCTTCCTTGTCGAACTCCATCATCATACATTTCCTGTATTGCCTTACACATATCTACCGTCTCCTCCTTCTGCTCTGTTTCACCTGGTATTTGTTTCATGTTCAAAAATGCTTTCATCGCCTGACTCGTTTCATAGTCAACGTTCTGAAAGAACTTTTTATTTTCATCAATATAGTGTTTCAGTTCTTCCTTACTGTCCCTATATCTTAGCATAGTTAATATCACTTGTAAATCATCCGAAAATTTTTCAACATCTTCCAATCTTTCTGCATCTACAAGATTGATTTTATAATTGGGAAGATATTTCTCCAAAATTTCTTTCTCTTCTTTCGTTCCTTCCAACCGAAACATATCATACAGATCAACAGGTCCATCCCACGGTTCTGAACCATAATAAAAGACTAATGAAATAATCGGTATCAATCGATCCTTTTTTCGAAATCGCGACAGATATTCTCCTGCGGTAAGATGCTCCAACGGCTGTCCTGTTTTTTTGTTCTGTTTTCGTCGGTCATTAAAGTTTTTCCAATTATTCCGAATCTGTGTTTCATAATCCATTCCATCATAAAGCATTACCTTGTGCGGCATTGCATAATGAACCATATCTTGTGATTCATTCGCAAGAAGTACAAATGTAGCCTGATTCCGCCATTTCATAATGATATCGCGGTATTTTTTCATGTTCTTTGTTTTCCCGGTTCGATTTTTCACACTAACAGATGAAACAGGATTCACTTCTTCCAAATCCTCCGGCAATATCACCTGCCTTCCACCATAAATCACACCATTAAATAAATTCGCAAATCTTTTCTTCTCACTTAGCCAGATATTCACATTAACATCTGCTTTTCCCATAGATTTTTCCTCCTGGTTTCTTATTCTTTTGTTATTTTGTAACTCATCAAAATGGAATCTCCTGCTGATACAGCCTTGAATATGAGATAAAGTTATCCTTTCGATAACACATTCAGACAAATGAAATATAGAAAATATATGTCTGAGATTTTGATGTGGATTTACTATAGCAGAATAGAACAGCAATGTCAACATGAAAAATAAGAGCCAGAACACCTACCACATATGGTAACTGTTCCAACTCTCATATTTCATACTTTCAAACAAACTCCAAGTCTAACGCCTAGAAATTCCTCTGTAAATCTTCTCCGCTGTCATCGGCAGTTCTCTAATGATCACTCCTGTTGCATTTTGGATCGCATTGCTGATTGCCGGTGATGGTGTATTGATTACGATTTCTCCGATAGACTTCGCTCCGAACGGTCCTGTCGGTTCGTAGCTGCTCTCAAACTCAACACGGATTGTTCCGACATCGAGACGCGTCGGGATCTTATACTGCATCAGGGAATTGCTGAAGTTCTTTCCCTTCTCGCTATATACGATATCTTCATACAGTGCCATACCGATTCCCTGTGCGATTCCACCTTCTACCTGTACACGCGCAAGACTTGGGTTAATAACTGTTCCACAGTCTACGACTGCTACGTAATCGATCAGTTCGAGTACACCTGTCTCTTTGTCAATCTCGACTTCTGCCATACCAACCATGAATGGCGGTGGAGATACCGGTGAGGAAAATGCTTCACTTGCGGAGAGTGGTGCGTTGCTGAAGCACATTACGTTATTTCCGATCTGGCTTCTTGAGATCTGCTTTCCTGTTGCCAGCTCTGTTACATATTCTCCGTCGAAATCTACATCTTCCGGCTTACATCCGAGATACTCTGCTCCGCGTTCACAGATTTTCTTACGAAGGGACTCACAAGTCTTAACAACAGCCTGTCCTGTTACATAAGTTGTACTGGATGCATAAGAACCACAGTCATATGGAGAGATGTCTGTATCTACTCCGAATACAACAACCTCTTCTGGTTTACATTCAAGACACTCTGCTGCCATCTGGGCAAGGATTGTATCGCATCCTGTTCCCATATCAGTAGCTCCAATGATCAGACTGTAGAATCCGTCATCATTTACTTTGATTTCAACCGCACCTGTATCTACTGCTGAGATTCCGGATCCCTGCATGGACATTGCAACTCCGACACTGCGGACTTTTCCATTTCCCATATCACGATATGGATACTTTTCATCCCAGTTGATCATTTCTTTTGCTCTTGCAAGACATCTGTCGAGTGTACAGCTGTTTGTAACTTCGCCATAATAAGCCGGCATCTTATCGCCCTGACGTACCATATTCTTCTCACGAAGCACTGTCGGATCCATTCCAAGAACTTCTGCAAGTTCATTTACAGCTGATTCTACAGCGAACTGTCCCTGTGTTGCTCCGTATCCACGATAAGCTCCTGCTGACATTACATTTGTATAAACTACATCATATGTGAAGCGGAATGCTTCTGCCTTTCCATAAAGCGGAATAGATTTGTGACCGGAAAGACCTACTGTTGTCGGTCCGTGCTCACCAAATGCTCCCGTGTTGGAAAGTGTATAGAGATCAATTGCTTTGATATTTCCTTCTTTATCTGCTCCTAGACGTACATGAAGTTCCATCTCATGACGCGGTGAAGAAGCGATCAAAGACTCTTCTCGTGTATAAATGATCTTCGCCGGTTTTCCTGTCTTCCATGTAACAAGTGCCGGATAAACTTCTGCAACTACTGTCTGCTTCGCACCAAATCCTCCGCCGATTCTTGGCTTGATCACGCGTACTTTGCTCTTCGGGATATCAAGCGCATGCGCAAGGATTCTTCTTGCATGGAATGGAACCTGTGTAGATGCAACAACATTCAGTCTTCCATATGCATCTAAATATGTATAAGTACGGAATGTTTCCATCATCGCCTGTTGGTTTGCCTTTGTATGGTAAACACGATCGATCACGTGATCGCATTTTGCAAGAACTGCCTCTACGTCTCCATCCTCACTCACATCATGTGCACAGAGATTTCTCTTGTTGTCTGCTCCAACCGGACAGAGACTTCTCCAGTTGTCTTCCGGATGAACAAGGATCGGATTGTCCTTCGCTGTACGGAAATCAAGTACCGGTTCAAGAACCTCATACTGAATCTTAACAAGCTTCATTGCTTTCTTAACAGCTTCTTCAGATGTTCCAGCTACGATAGCAGCTGCATCTCCAACAAAACGCATTCTCTGGTCAAGGATCAGACGGTCATACGGACTTGGTTCCGGATATGTCTGACCAGCCATTGTAAATCTCTTATTCGGGCAATCTTTATATGTAAGAACACATTCGATTCCAGGTACTGCCTCGGCACGAGCTGTATTAATATCCTTGATTAATGCATGTGCATATGGACTTCTTACAACTTTAACGATCAGACAGTCTGACGGTGCAAGGTCATTCGTATAAACAGCTTTTCCTGTTACAAGTGCAGCCGCATCTTTCTTAACAACAGGACGGTTTACAATCTTCAGGGATTCTACATCTTCTCCTTTTTCCTGATTGCTGTGGACAAATTCCGGTTTCTCAGGAATCAGATTCTGAACTTTATCTATTCTTTCCATTCTTACTCCTCCCCGCCCATTTTCTTTACTGTAATATTAACTGCTGTATTTCTTACTTCCATATATTTCTGGATTGCACGAAGCTGTCCCATGTATCCTGTACAACGGCACAGATTACCTGCAAGATATTCTTTAATCTCTTCTATCGAAGGGTTCTTCAATTCACGGAACATTGCAAGTACGTTCATAATGAATCCCGGTGAACAGAATCCGCACTGTTCTGCACCTTCCTGTGCAAGAAATGAGCCGAATTCCGCAGCTTCTTTCTCTACACCCTCAAGTGTTGTCACTTCATGTCCGTCAATGCTTGCTGCAAGAACAGAACATGACAAACGGGATTTTCCGTCGATCCATACTGTACACAAACCACAGTTTGTTGTCTCGCATCCACATTTTACACTCTTACATCCAAGATCACGCAGAAGGTTCAAAAGGACTGTATCTGCTGCGATCTCTGTGCTTACTTTCTTTCCATTCAGAGTAAACTGTACTTCCATCCTATTTCTCCTCCGCATTATATTCATCTAAAATTGAGCGCATCTCTCTGCGAAGCAGAACCTCCGCAAGGTGCTGTCTGTACTCCGCACTTCCGCGCATATTGCTTCCATAAGTAAATTCTGCTGCCACACGTTTTGCATACTCTGTAAGCTGCTCATCTGTAGCATCTTTCGGGATCTCCCACTGCTTTTCAAGCAATGCCGCTTTCATCGGTCTTGCTCCTACCGAAAAGAACCAGGACTCCTGACCTCTGTAAATTCCTGTTACGACAGAACATGTCAGCACCGGGAAATCTGTCTTTGTCTGACGAATTGATTCGTAACGGAATTTTCTCTTGCTCTTTCTGACGATTACAGATACAAGAATATCCTTATCCGCTTTTCTGTTTACAAACTCAGAAAGTCGAACAGTTCCGCCATTATATAATTCCACAAATGTATCCAATGCCAGTAATGCAGTCAGCACATCAGAAAATCCGTATCTTCCATAGATACTGCCTCCAACTGTTGCCTGATTTCTAAACTGAACTCCAACAATATGACGAAGGCTTTCTGCAATTCCGTCCCCATAGAATTTTCTCAGCCCCTCATGCTCTTCCAGCTGGCGCAGTGTACACATTGCTCCAATGCGGAAGACATGGTCTGTCTCCTCAATCTCATTCAAACCAAGATCCGACATATCAATGATCGTCTTCACTCTCGCATTTCCTAATCTCATCCACATCATGCCGCCCATGATACGACTGTTTCTTGCCTGATTCAGCTCGTAAGCTTCCTCCAGTGTCTTAACTTTCACGTAATTACCGATTGTTAACACAGTAGGTCTCCTTCCTATCCACATACCTTTTTTCGAGGATCGCGGTTCTCATCCTCGCAATTCTCTCTTGTTATCTTATGTCGTTTCTTGCGATTGTTTTTCAAAAGACAAACATGCAAGCATAAAAAAAGTGCAAATGAAACAGCTTTGTCATTCACACATCTAGCGAATTAATGATATCATATATATAAGAAAAAAGTCAAAAAATCGGTTATACTTTATTATAATCAATTTTTATAAGGTGTACTTATAACCCGGGTACTATAAATAAGAAAGAAATCCAGAAACCATGTTGACATCATTGTACCCTCGGTGTTATTATTTGCTTAAACACGGAAACGTATAGTAACGTTAGATACATGATGTAATTTGGGGACGGCGCATCTTGCCGTTTCTTTTATGTTTATTTACAGTTTACGCTTTCTTGCATAGATGTATATTAAACAGTTACCGTTCATGGCTATTATGATTATCGTTCGCAGGGAACTTATGAACAGTAACCAATAACCTGCTATGACCAGTAATACTTTGTTTCACCATGTTTAAGGAGGATAAAAAGAATGGCAATTTTTAAAGGCGCAGGTGTAGCGATCGCTACTCCGATGAAAGAGAATCTTGAGGTCAATTATGACAAATTAGATGAGATGTTAGAGGAGCAGATCGCAGGCGGTACAGATGCGATCATCATCTGTGGAACAACAGGTGAATCTGCTACTATGACAGAAGAAGAACACGCTGCAACAATCCGTTTTGCAATTGAGCGTGTGAACCACCGTATCCCGGTTATCGCCGGAACTGGTTCTAATTGTACAAGAACAGCAATTCAGCTGTCCAAAGAAGCGCAGGAAGATGGAGCCGACGGACTTCTGCTCGTAACACCATATTATAATAAAGCAACACAGAACGGACTGATCGCTCATTACACAGCTATTTGTAATGAAGTAAATATTCCGGCTATTCTGTACAATGTACCAAGCCGTACAGGATGTGGACTTCAGCCACAGACAGTTGCAACACTTGTGAAAGATGTTGAGAATATCGTTGGTATTAAAGAAGCTTCTGGAAATATCAGCACAGTCGCACAGATTATGCATCTTTGTGATGGTAATGTAGATCTTTACTCAGGAAATGATGATCAGGTTGTACCACTTCTCGCACTTGGCGGAATCGGTGTTATCTCCGTTCTTTCCAACGTAGCTCCGACCTATGTACATGATATGTGCTATAAATTTTTCTCAGGAGATATCGCAGGTAGCCGCAAGATGCAGTTAGATGCACTTCCGCTGATTGACGCACTCTTCTGCGAGGTAAACCCAATCCCGGTTAAGGCTGCTCTTAACATGATGGGGAAAGAAGTCGGAACTCTTAGAGCTCCTCTGACAGAGATGGAAGATGCACATAAAGAAGTTCTGAAAAAAGCAATGATCGATCTTGGAATTCTGTAAGAGAATTTTTTCAACCTATAAAAAAACGATTCTACTTCTTAAAAATAAGACCATCGGCTGAACATAAAGCCGATGGTCTTATTTTTATTCACTTATTAATACTCTCTTTCCGACATCAGTTCCTGGATCAAATTCAAGTTCGAATCCGAATGCTCCAGTTCTCTCGAATAACGATACACAATTTCTATCACATCTTTTATGCTCAATGCTTTTTCATTCATTTTCCATTGCGCCATCAGAAGTTCATGGATCAGAAGTGTACTGACAACAGCCATCTGAGCTTTTGCAAATGCTTCTCCATCATATACTGCACCGCAGAAGTAAGTACTGATGAAATATACCAGGAGCTGTTCATATTGTATTTCATACTCCGGCATTTCTTTCTGAAGCCAGGTATGAAACTCTCCTAGCATCTCCATATAGTGCTTTTCGCACAGATTATCATTTGCATTTCCATATAATAGTTTCTCCGCTTTTTTAAGATAAGACTCCCAATCGCCTCTTAAATGTTCCATCTGATACTGATTTTGGAACATTTTTCTAATATACGTCAGATGATCTGCTTCTGCAAAATCAGTTTCAACTTCGTGAATCCCTTCTTCTGTCCGATAATAATCAAATACATCATCCATAGAAAATATATCTTCTTCATCAATACATTCCTGCACATCACGTGCAATTTCCAGAATAAGTGCTGCCCGTAAATTCAGCTTTTTCTCTCTGTCTTGTAAAATATCAATCAACACTTCTCTGGCATCCACAAGCTTTGAATATAAAAATGGATCAAAGTCACCATATTCTTCTTCCTCGTCTGTTTCATAAGAAAGAAAATGCATCGGCTCTTTTTTGTTCATCAGGATTCGTGCCACTGCCGGGCAAGATACAGAAAGCGTCACTTCCCGCACATCTTCAAATTCTTCGATATGTCTGGGATATAATTTACAGGTTCTGCACAAACTTTCTTCTCCTAATGCAGTATACATATCACATAGATTCGATCTATTAAGAAACACACACCTTTTTTCTTTATCCTGTTTAAATGTTCCTTCCTCCCAGTTAATAGATTCTTTCAGATGCTCCGCAAATACACCTGTCTCATTTTTATACTTTTCCAGCGCGGCTTCATCCGCAACGATCTGCCATCCTGCACAACAAGTGTCCTCGCACTTTCCTGCAACACAACGAAATTCATGATAATAATCAGGTATTGTATACAACATTGATTTACTTTATCCATTCCCTTTCCACTTTAGTTATTTTTTAACTGACATCATTATAGCACGCACTTCCAGGCAGAACAACGATGTGATTCACACGGGAGTGAGCAGTAACGAAATTTTTCAATGTGAAATTTTCTTTATTTTTTTCTTGACATTCCGCACGCCATAGGGTATACTTAACAAGTCGCTTGAGTTAAGCGACAACTGAATAGGGGATTGGTCAAATGGTATGATAGGGGTCTCCAAAACCTTTGGTGGGAGTTCGATTCTCTCATCCCCTGTTGACTAAGAGGTCAGAAACCTTGAATATTCAAGGCTTCTGGCTTTTTTCATTTCTGAATAATTCCAATGTAGTCAATTATGTAGTCAAACAGCAATCATTCCTAAAATGAGATAGCATTTTCAATCTGTTTTTCCTTATTTTTCGTTGTTTTATTGCTGAAATAATATAATTTTTTGGTTGTACTATCATTGTGTCCCATTTGTTCTGTAATTTTTGCCAGTATTCATATGACACTTGCCACTTCTCAGATATATTACTATGGAATCAATGAAAAAACACTGGAAATGGAAATCTCTTCGTTTGCCTATTCGTCTGAAAAAAAATTGTTATATAGCAAGTGATTGTCAACCTGTTTTTTGTGATGAATTTGTTCGTGAAGTCAAAAAGGAAGTGCTTTATCTCCGGAAAGTTTCCAGATAACAGACAAGAAGACTTGCAAGGTTTGTGACCTTTCAAGTCCCCTATATAGCATGGTTGGATTTAATACCGTCCGTTCTGTCAAGGACTGCCCTACGGCGTATCGGCTTCGCCTTGTTCCTTGACATCACTATGTGATGAAGAGTATTACAAACCAAAATTTATCTTTTCACAATCATATCAAGAAATTCTGTAAAATTATTTGATATGATATATACATTATTTTCATCGTTAGACTCATCAAAATAATATGAATCATCGTAATAATAAACACCATCATTATTTCCATCACAAATCATAACAATAAATCCATTTTGTAAACTATCTCCTATAATAACAGTTTTTTCAAATAAATCATCAATATATTTCTTTGTCCAGTATTCAATATCAAAGCATGAATTGTCAGTATTAACTCCATAGAGAATATCTATATTTATAATTTTCCCTATATTCTTTAAAACTATTTCATTGGTATTATCATTAGGAATACTGCCACCATTTGTTTTCAACAAGAAATCTTTGTAATCATTAGGAAATTTGATGTTTAATACTTTTTCTAAACTTTTAATATCATTCTCAACTGTTTTACCAAATGATTTTATTGCATTTGTTTTTAAAGATAATTTCACTTTACATTCCCCACTAAATTTAGATCTAGTAACTCTTTATATTTTTATCAGCATATGAGTATACTCTATTCCAAAATGATTCATAGTCATTATTTAAGGCAAGTTTTAAATAACAAATATCTGCATTTTCTTGGGAATAATCACTTTCATAAGCAGTTAGTATGTCCGCTTCTTTAATCAATCCCATATCAGTTAAGGCATCAATAACATTCCTATATGATTTAAAATCTAAACCATTCATAGATAATTCAGTGTCATAATCAATAACGGTTATGATATTTCTAATCCAAGCTGGAAATTTGTCTAACTTTTCTCGTACTTCTGTATGCTCATAAATCTCTGCCATTGCTTGAACAAAATCTTCACCATTCGTAATCTCTTCTAAAGCTTTATCTATAAAATTCATCTATATTCTCCCATTTTAGTAAAATACTGAATTGTCATTTATCCTAAAAGTTCCAATTATTTAGAAATCATTTCTATTCCTCGTTATGTGATTTTTTCAAAAGATGATGATATATTTTCATATTCTCATCTGTTTGTTCTTTGCTTCGCATACAATAAGTATCTAAATTAGTTGTATCTACACTTAAGCCAAGCATTTCACATATAACATCGACCTGCCACACTTCAAGTGGAATTTCCAGTTTTCTGCCGTCATATGCGTCAATTACTAATGTTACAGATTTAATACCATCTTTTCTTTCTGTGTATTTTTTTGACATGAGTACTCCTTTTCAGATTTTGCTTTGGTCAGTTCTTCAAGTAAATCTTGATTTTTCACAATTCTACAAGCTGGAATTTCTATTTATCTTTACATCTTACATCCAATCGCTTGTAGCGTTTTCTGCTTCCGCATATTCACCATAACCCAGTTACATCCGCTATTGTTTTCATTAATGCTTAAAATGGATGTTAACGAAACTACTCTTGCTTCTTCTTTCTGATTTTCAAATTATTATAAGTTATCAATCTCAATGTCACAATGCATTTCCTTGGCGTCTTCCAATGCCTCGTTTAAAACGGAAATCAAATCTCTTCCATCACTGGTAACAAAATAATTAGACAAATCCGTAATATCTGAACTAATATTATTTCCCCAAGGCGGTGTTAAACTTAAGTCTTCAGCATCCCATATTACATAAGATGGAGAAAAGTTTTTCAGTTCTTTTTTTACTTTACGCAATTCCTCTAGTCCTTCGTTTAAATCCTGATTTTTTAAACATCCTTGATATAATTCTTCCATTAATTTGGGATAAACACTTCCCCATTTTCCATGTTCGAGCCGAATACATATCGTTGAAAAAAAGGAATGCAAAAAATCACTTGTTCCAACTTGAAACCAATAATAGCCTACTTTAAATCCTACCGCCATATAATCCCTCCACTATTTACTATAAGCATTTTTAATATCATATATCCATTAATAGTTGTAGAAACATGTCTTTTCATAATTTTTCTTAAATCACTAAAGATTTCTTTGCTAATTATTTATTCCCTATATGACTTCCATTGAGAGAAATACCAAAGTAATTAGTTTTAATAATATCAGCAATTTTATCAGTATTTCTACCACATTTATAATATTTAACTAAATTAACTTCTTGAACTCATTTGTTTTTTCTCATAAATACTGATTCTTATCTATCCCTTAGAATCACTATAGGAACTTTCTATTCCCAGTCAAATTCGTCAATACAGTTTTTAATTTCTAAAGAAATTGAACTGTCGTTTTTCAAAACTTTTATCAATTCAGCAAATTTTTTACGTTCCGGATTTTCTATATCATTATAGCAGCGATGCACCATCCAAATATTATGCGGTGTTGGATTTTTTCTTACTGAAGAAATCAGTAATTCTTCATATCCTTTTTTATAAAATTGTTCAACAAAATGAACTAAATCACCCGGCATTCCAAAATCGACTTGTGGATTCGAGGATATAACTGCCAAAATCGGTTCTACTAATTCAAAAGGCTCTGGATATTGATTAATAGCATTAATTAAATCTTCATCTATATAATATTCTTCATATGGTTTGGCTGCATTTTGTAATTTCTCAATTATTTGTTTTTTCGTCATATGCTTTAGTGCTCCTCTAAAAACTATTTATTTTTGTGTTTCTTTTAGCCATTGGTATTTTTCTTCAAATTTTGTTTTAATCTGTTCTTCGGATAAATCCTTTTCTTCGAAACTAATCCTTAAACTTGATTTGGATGTGTCATAGACAATGTCACACAACACTGTTCCCATACAAGGGCGGCTGTAATAATTAACTTCTCCTGTTGAAAATTCCGTATCAGGATCAATAATCGTTGGTGTATCTGCTAAATTCAGAATGTCATATACCATTTTTGCGTAATATGAAAAATCATCTGTTTGCTGAATATCTTTCGCACATTGAATAGATACTATTTCATTTTTGTTGTCATAATTTAAAACATATCCATACTTTATGGCTATATCGGAAGCTTTCTCAATGTAATTTTGACTGTTTAAAATTGTTGCCAAATAGTCATCTTCACAGCCAAAATGATAAGTATTATTGTAAGTAAGATTATGTACTCGGAATTTTATTCCGCTTTCATCAGAAAAAATCCTTCTCCTTTTTCATTATCAAATGAGTCAATAACTGAAAAAGTATGTTCCGGATATGTCTCTTCTAAAGACATAATAATTCTTTCATCTGTATTTTTCCCACTCAAGGGATTATCATTATCGGTAATATAATCCATAATATTAGAAAAGAGTCTAATTGACGAACAGGCAGTCGCAGATAAACAAATCCCGATAATCAATAGCACAGAACTTATTCTTTTTCTCATTTGGGTAACCTTTCTATTCCTCAAATATTCTCGGAGTTGCATTTATTTCTTTTCAAATTAAAAATTTCTACTCTATAAACTGATATTTGGCGATTGCTTACTTCCTTATTGTATTAAGAACATTTAAAGCTTGTTCACCTTCATCTTTGTTGGTACTCCATACGCTGATAGACAATAATTCACCTGCAGAATAATACCCCACATAAACAACATAAATAGTGTTGCTATCTTTTGTCAATACATCTTCGTATATCTTTGCTTCAAATCCGCTCGGAATGCAGAAATCTAAATTTCGCTGTCTTGCAGATACTGGTACTGTTCTGATATATGCATCTTCCATTACTTCTCTTGGTGCAAGCATGCCTTCCCTTTCTGCGTGAAACGGTGTTATACGAATTGTCAAATCACTATTGTTAGGATAAAAAATATACTGACCACTCTCTTTATCGTATTCGCCTTGCCAGTTATCTGGCATAGAAATTTGCCAATCAAAGAGTAATTTATAAGAATTCATGTTGCTCCTCCAAATTCCGATTGAGATTTCACCTGTTTTAGGAAATTTAATAACTGTTATATTTTGTTATTAAATTCACTGTAAACCCTTGAAAACGCTGGATTTGTCGCAGGTGAGCTTTCCCTTATTGTTTCCCTTGTGTTATATCTTCCCATATAAGTTTACGAACTCTGATAATGGAAAATACAAGGGCAAAAAAAATCTGATAACACATTATAACATAAAATGAAAATGACATGGTGAACTGATTGAAATGCTTCTATATTTTTATTGATTTGAAGGAGACACAACATGAATACCATTTA
>ENA-OPZZ01000523-OPZZ01000523.1-human-gut-metagenome-genome-assembly--contig:-NODE-523-length-30002-cov-6.608569_pt1 | contig 30002 bp, 30 predicted proteins | sample MGYA00242487_ERZ504511 | MGnify/ENA primary metagenome ERZ504511 (study PRJEB26092, sample SAMD00036241) | human gut metagenome | host: Homo sapiens | study: EMG produced TPA metagenomics assembly of... | reverse complement strand
GGCGGCGGAACAGTTTGTGGGAAAGCACGATTTTCTGGCCCTGTGCGCGGCGGGTTCCTCTGCTGCTGCCCACGGAGATACCGTGCGCACCATCACTGACTGCCATGTGACCCGGAAGGGCGACGAGGTGGACATTGAGGTGACAGCGGACGGCTACCTCTATAACATGGTGCGCATTCTGGCAGGCACCCTGTGTGAGGTGGGCGCGGGCCGGATGCAGCCCGATGCCATCCCCGGCATCCTTGCCAGCCGGGACCGCAGCCAGGCCGGGCCGACGCTGCCCGCAAAGGGGCTATTTTTGAAGAAGGTGGACTACGACCTATGAGAAAAAATCGCAACCGTCCGGAGAGTGACGAGCCGCTTTCGGAAGGGCGGGTCGAATATCTGGAAGCTGCCCGCCAGCGTGTGCGGAACCGGCGCATCCGCCGCACGGCGGTGCTGCTGGTGCTGCTGACGGCGGTGGTGCTGTTTGCCACCGGCATCGCGGGCAGCTCGGTGGCGGCCCTGAAGGACCTGACCGATACGGCCCGCATTGCCCTGCTGCCCGGCTCCGGCTGGCCCCAGCAGACCGGTGTGGCCGAGCTGGAGCAGATGGCCCCCCTGACCGGCAGCTTTGTGGAGCTGGGGGACGAGGGCTGTGTGGTCTGGTCGCGCACCGGCAAAAAGCTGAACAGCATCCAGAGCGGCTATGCCCGCCCGGCGCTGGCCGCGGGCAAGACCCGCTTTGTCCTCTACAACCGCTCCGGAAACGAGCTGCGGGTGGAGAGCCGCACCCAGAACCTCTACACCAAGCAGCTGGAAAACAGCATTTTCCTCTGCGCCATGTCGGACAATGGCACGCTGGCCGTGGTCACGGAGGACCAGACCAGCATGGCAAAGCTGCTGGTATACAGCCCCTCCATGGAGCAGCAGCTCAGCTGGAGCATGACCTCCAACGACGGCACCCCCCTGCGGATGGCCTTTTCCCCCGACAGCCGGAAGCTGGCGGCGGCAGCCGTCACCGTCAGCGGGGGACAGGTGATGACCAACCTCTACCTCATCAATCTGGCATCGGGCGATCCCGTCAGTCTGGTGAATCAGGGCGGTGTACCCCAGTGGCTGGGATGGACCTCTGCTTCCACGATCCTGGCTGTCTACGATACCAGGGCTGTGCTCTACAATGCGGGCGGCGGTGAGCGTGCGGTCTATGATTTTGCGGGCACGGAGCTGAAAGATGTTTCGGTGGACGCGGCAGGCAATGTGGCCCTGCTGCTGGCATCGGGGCAGGTCTCTCAGGCTGTGACGCTGGACAAAAACCTGAATGTCCAGTTCAGCGCCGCTGTCTCGGCGGCAAATTCCATCGTCCGGGCGGGGAACCTGTTCTATCTGCTGGCCGATAACGCTGTGGAGTGCTTTGATGCGTCCGGCACCCAGCAGTGGAGCCAGAACCTTGACACCAGCCCGCAGGCATTGCTGGCCAACAGCAAGGATCTGCTGCTGTTCAGCGGCAACACGGTGCAGAAGTTGGAAGCACCCGCTGAATAGCCCTCTCCGTCAATGCCTGCGCATTGCCACCTCTCCCAAAGGGAGAGGCAATTGCGGCTTTGAGGAAAAAGAGTGCAATTTATTTTGTGGCTTCCCCTGTCAGAAGCGTTGGCTCCCCCTTTGGGGGAGCTGGCACGACGGCAGTCGTGACTGAGAGGGTGAGTCAGTTCAGAATAAGGTTAAATGTATGTTCAAGAATCCGTCATTTATTTTTGATATTCTATGTACGGTGGTCTGGCTGGTGCTGGCCGTCCGGTATGCCCGCAAAGGCTTTCTGGCCTCGGTGGTGCAGCTGACGGGCAGCCTCATCAGCCTGTTCGGTGCCAGAGCCTTTTCAGGCTGGGCAGCCGGGCAGGTGTTCGAGCGCTTCCTCGCCGGAAGCTTCCGGAACCAGATCGCTGCCAATATCGCCGCCGGGGGAGCCGTCAGTCTGGACGGCATTGCCCAGCGGTACGCGGGCTTTCTGCCCGAGGCGTTCCGGGCATCCATCGTGGATGCCTGCGAGCGCTCCAACTCTGCCGTCCTCAATGACAACGCCGTTGTGCTGGCGGATACCATCGTCCAGAAGGTGCTGGCTCCGCTGCTGACCCCGGTGATCTCGCTGGTGCTGTTCTTTGTGGCGTTTGCCCTGCTGCGGATGTTGGTCAGCCTGCTGGTCACAGTGCTGGGGCTGGTGAACAAGCTGCCCGTGATCGGTGCAGTGAACCACTGGCTGGGCTGGGGCGTGGGCGGCATTGCCAGCCTTGTGGACATCTATCTGGTGCTCTGCGTGGTCTGGGCGCTCATTGTGATCACCGGCGGCAACCTCACCATGCTCAACGACACGGTGATGAGCGGCAGCCTTTACTATAAAGTATTCAATGTGTTCAACCCGTTTGTCTGAGCGGGGAGGGAAAAGGAGGAACAATGGTCTGCATTCGATGCCAGAAGCGGCCTGCCATTATTTTTGTCCAGCGGATGGAAAATGGCCAGATGAAAAACGAGGGGTACTGCCTGCACTGTGCCCGGGAGATGCACATCAAGCCGGTCGATGATCTGATGAAGCAGTTTGGCATGTCCGACGAGGACATGGATGCCATGGAAGACCGGATGGAAAACATGATGCAGGAGATGGGGGACAGAGCAGCATGAACCCCTCTCCATGATGATGGGCATGGGCCAGCCAGACCAGAGCGAGGAGGACGGCGACCTTGTGCCCGGCTCCAGCGCCACCTTCCCGCTGGGGGTGAACGGCGGTGCCCAGAACGGCAAAAACGAAAGAAGGCGGCAAAACGACAAAAGCCGCCCCGCCGCAAGTTTCTGGATACCTACTGCGAAAACCTGACCCGCAAGGCGCGGGAGGGCAAGCTGGATGATATCATCGGCCGCGACCGCGAGATCTACCGCACCATCCAGATCCTGAGCCGCCGCCAGAAGAACAACCCCTGCCTCATTGGTGAGGCGGGCGTTGGCAAGACCGCCATTGCCGAGGCATTGCTGAGCGCATCGCCAAGGGGCAGGTGCCGGCAGGGCTGCAGGATAAGGAGATCTTCCTGCTCGACCTGACCAGCCTTGTGGCAGGCACCCAGTTCCGCGGCCAGTTCGAGCAGCGGGTCAAAGGCCTGCTGAGCGAGGTCAAGGCGGCGGGCAACGTCATCCTGTTCATTGACGAGATCCACACCATCACCTCTGCCGGTGAGAGCGAGGGTGCCATGAATGCGGGCAACATCCTGAAGCCCGCCCTCTCCCGTGGCGAGATCCAGGTCATCGGTGCCACCACCTTCAACGAGTACCGCAAGTATATCGAGAAGGACCAGGCGCTGGAGCGCCGGTTCCAGCCCGTGCGGGTGGAGGAACCCAGCGTTGCTGATACGCTGGCCGTGATGGGCGGTATCAAGCACTACTACGAGGAGCACCACCATGTGCAGGTGCCCGCCGATGTGCTGAACGCCACCGTGACCCTGAGCGAGCGGTATATCACCGACCGCTACCTGCCCGACAAGGCCATCGACCTGCTGGACGAAGCCTGTGCCTGCTGCAATCTGGCGCACCCGGTCATCTCCGAGTACCTGACCATGCAGAAGGAACTGGAGGCCCTCAAGCAGGAAGAGGCCGATATGGAAAATGCCGATGTGAACGAGCCCATCGACTACGAGCGTGTGGCAGAGCGCAAGACCCGGATGGCACAGCTGGAGCGGGAATTGCCCGCCAAGCAGGCTGCAGCCGGGGAGATCCAGGTGACCATGGACGATGTGGCAAAGGTCATCGAGCTGTGGACGGGCATCCCGGCGGTGAAGATCCGGGAGACCGAGTACGCAAAGCTCGCCAGCCTTGAGACCGAGCTGAAAAAGAAGATCATCGGTCAGGACGATGCCGTGCATCTGGTGGCCCAGGCGGTCAAGCGCAGCCGCGCCGACCTTTCCGGTCGCCGCCGTCCCGCAAGCTTCATCTTTGTGGGTCCCACCGGCGTGGGCAAGACCGAGCTGGTCAAGCAGCTGGCAGAACAGTTGTTCGACGGCCCCGACCCGCTCATCCGTCTGGACATGAGCGAGTACATGGAAAAATACGCGGTGTCCCGTATGATCGGTTCGCCTCCGGGCTATGTGGGCTACGAGGAAGCCGGTCAGCTGACCGAGAAGGTGCGCCGCCGCCCGTACAGTGTGGTGCTGTTCGACGAGATCGAAAAGGCGCACCCGGACGTGATGAACATTCTGCTGCAGATCCTGGACGAGGGCAAGATCAACGATGCGCAGGGACGCACGGTGGATTTCTCCAACACGGTCATCTGCATGACCTCCAACGCCGGCAGCAGCGACCAGAGCGCGGGCAGCCTTGGCTTTAACAAGAGCGACGCCCAGCGCAGTGAGGAAAAGACCCGCAAGGCGCTGGCGCAGTTCCTGCGCCCGGAGTTCCTTGGCCGCGTGGACGAGGTGATCGCCTTCAAGCCCCTGACTGAGGAGACCTTGCAGGGCATCGCCGCCCTGATGCTGGACGAGTACAAGCCCGGCATGGAAGCCAAGGGCATCGCATACAGCTACACCCCGGCAGCGCTCAAGGCACTGGTGCAAAAGAGTCAGGGCGGGCGCTTTGGCGCGCGCGACCTGCGCCGCACCATCCGCAAGGCGGTGGAGGACCCCGCCGCCGAGCGCCTGATCGACGGCACGCTGGCATCCGGCGGCACCCTTGTGGTGGATGCCGATGAAAACGGCGAAGTCGTGCTGAAATAATCATAACCGCAAAGCACCCCGACTGAAAACAGCCGGGGTGCTTTTTGTCTGCTCATAAAAACTTTTTGTAATATATACTTGACATTTAGAATAGTAAATGCTACTATATGTCCAGAGGATAAAACAAATGCCGACCCGGCAGGAAAGGAGCGTATCAATGCCGAAGAACCTGAAATTAAAGGCCGCCCGTGCGGAAAAGGACATGACGCAAGGCGCGCTTGCCGAAGCGGCAGGCGTTTCGCGCCAGACCATCAACGCCATTGAAAAAGGGGAGTACAACCCCACCATCAACCTTTGCCGCAGTATCTGTAAAATTCTGGATAAGACACTGGATGAACTGTTCTGGGAGGAATGAGTTATGAAATTTTCACTGTATAGCAAGAAAAACCAGTTGGACGAGATGCAGGAGCAGACCATGCGCAAAATTGAAAGCCATGGCTTCTGGCTGCTGTGGGGCAGCCTTCTGGCGGCGTGGATCGTGCAGACGGTGTTCGGGGCTGCGGACAAGGCTGCCGGAGAGTGGGTCGTATTCATGATCGGCTGTATCTATACGGTTGTCGCGTGTCTGCGCAATGGTCTGTGGGATCGCCACCTTTCGGATAAGGCCCCGGCCAATGCCGTGTATTCTCTGGTGGCTGCGGTGGCGGTTACGCTGATCTGCGGTTTTTCCTATGGATACTGGATCGGTGCTGTTTTTGCCGGTGTTTTTACCGGCATCCTGTGCTTTGCATTGCTGCAGCTGTGCGCCGCATTGACACGCAAACGGCGCGAGCATCTGGATGACCCGAAGGACGGAGAATAATATTATAAAAAGGGGCTGCTGCACATCGTTTGATGCAGCAGCCCCTTTTTGCATGGGTGCATGGTATTATCCCGCATTGACAAATCTGCGCAGAATAAGTACAATAAAACATAGCTATCCGCAAATTTTTTGCATGAGAATAAAGGAGCGTTTTTCTATGCCGAGCAATAAAGTCCGCACCCGTTTTGCACCCTCGCCCACGGGTTATATGCACGTTGGCAACCTGCGTACTGCCCTGTACACCTACCTGATGGCCAAGCACGAGGATGGCACCTTCATCCTGCGCATCGAGGACACCGATCAGGGCCGCTATGTGGAGGGCGCTGTGGATGTCATCTACAACACCCTGCGGGAGACCGGCCTTCTGTGGGACGAGGGCCCGGATATCGGCGGCCCTGTGGGCCCCTATGTGCAGAGCGAGCGCATGGGCATGTTCAAGCAGTATGCCGAGCAGCTGGTGGCAGAGGGCAAGGCCTATTATTGCTTCTGCACCGAGGAGCGCTTGGAAGCCCTGCACGCCGAGCAGCGCGCTGCCGGTGAGATGACCCACTACGACGGCTGCTGCCGAGAGCTGCCCAAGGAGGAAGTGGAAAAGCGCCTTGCCGCAGGCGAGCCTTACGTCATCCGCCAGAAGATCCCCCGTGAGGGCGTGACCGGCTTTGACGATGTGGTGTACGGCCACATCGAGGTGAACAACAGCGAGATGGACGACCAGATCCTCATCAAGACCGACGGGATGCCCACCTACAACTTTGCCAACGTTGTGGACGACCACCTGATGGGCATTACCCACGTCATCCGCGGCAGCGAGTACCTGTCCTCCACCCCCAAGTATAACCTGCTGTATCAGGCCTTTGGCTGGGACATCCCCACCTATATCCACTGCCCGCCGGTGATGAAGGACGCCCAGAACAAGCTGTCCAAGCGCAACGGCGATGCCAGCTATCAGGATCTGGTGGCAAAGGGCTACCTGACCGAGGCGGTGCTGAACTATATCTGCCTGCTGGGCTGGAGCCCCCGCGGCGAGTACGCCGAGCAGGAGATCTTCTCCCTGCCGGAGCTGGTCAAGATCTGGTCCCCGGAGGGCATCTCCAAGTCTCCCGCCATCTTCGACCCCCTCAAGCTGCGCGCCATCAATGCGGAGTATATCCGCCGCCTGAGCCCCGAGGAATTCCAGAAAAAGGCCGAGCCGTGGATCGACAGCGCCGTGCACAGCGCCATCGACAAAAAGCTGCTGTGCGCAAACCTGCAGCCCCGGTGCGAGGTGCTGGGCGAGATCCCCGAGCAGCTGGATTTCTTTGACGCCATGCCGGAGTACGACGTGAGCCTGTACGCCAACAAAAAGCAAAAGACCACCCCGGAGACTGCAAAAGAAGCACTGGAAGCCCTGCTGCCGGTGCTGAGCGACGAGGCTCTGGATTTTGCAAACCGCGATGCCGTGTTCGATGCCTGCAAGGCAAAGGCAGAGGAGCTGGGCAAAAAGAACGGCTGGCTGCTCTACCCGCTGGGCATTGCCCTGTCCGGCAAGCAGCGCACCCCCGGCGGCGGCACCGACCTTGCCTGCATGATGGGCCGCGAAAAGACCCTGCAGCGCGTGCAGGATGCCATTGCAAAGCTGAACGGTTAAGTAATATAAGTACAGTGATCTGGGAGGTGGAACCTATGATGTACCCGTTTATGACATTGGATGACGATACCGAGATCGTGCATTCCGAGATGAAGCCCGATGGCCGGGTGAAGGTGTACCTTGAAAAACCGGATGCAGAAGATTGTTTCCACTCAGCAGTGTGCTGGCTGCCGGGCTATGACTGGCAGGAGGTGCACGGCTTCACGCTGGAGGAGATCGCGCGGTATCAGAAGATCGTGGAGTCCACCGCGCATCTGATCTTGCAGTTCTCCCAAGAAGGAGGCGTGGAAAATGCCGCAGGTTTTTAAGGTTGGCTCCTACTGGGTCTACTTCTGGGCCAATGAGAACGAACCGCTGGAGCCGATCCATGTGCACGTTGCACAGGGGGCACCCAACAGCAACGCCACCAAGATCTGGATCACCAAGGCGGGCGGCTGCTACCTGTGCAATAATAACTCTCAGATCCCGCCCCGGGTGCTGCGCAACATTATGGCAGTTATTGAAGCGCGCAGCGGGGAAGTAATCGAAAAATGGACAGCTTTTTTTGGCGAGATCCACTATTTCTGCTGAACAGTTGAAAATACCCCCAAAGCTCTGCGGCAAAATGACGGCCGCAGGGCTTTTTTGCGTCTTTGGGCGGGTTTGGGGCGGTTCTATGCACCGCGCCAAAAAGCGCCGCTGCCCCGCGTTACAGTATATGCAGACAGTGCGGGGAACAGAACAAAAATCCCCGCCGGAAAGCGGGGGATTTTTATGACAGAGCGGATGGGTGTTTTATCTTCGGACGGGCGGTGCTTGCAGCCTTCGCCCTTAGCGGCACGGGCGATGCTGCGCCCGGCGGCGCGGCGGCTGGCAGCGGTGGGCATTGGCTTTGCCGGCGGTTGGGCGGTGCTGTACGGGGCGCTGATGCCCTTTGGGCTGGGGCTGACCCTTGGGCTGGCAGAGGATTGCTTTGCGCCCTGTGCGGCAGGGGCGGCGCTGGGGCTGCTGCTCCACGGGCTGGGGGCGCTTTCGCTGCGCAGCCTGTGTCAGCTGTGTGCGCTGGGCGCTGCTGTGGCAGCCCGCTGGCTGCTGCCGCAAAAGTTTATGCCCGCCGCGCTGGCGGGCTGCAGCACATTGACCGGCATGGCGCTGTGCTTTGCGCTGGGCAGCAGCGGCGGGGCAGACCTTCTGCTGTACAGTGCGGCAGACGCCCTGCTTGCGGCGGCAATCGGCTTCGGGCTGCGCAAATTTGCCCCGGAGCGCCCGGGTATGGGCACGCTGCTGGTGGGCGCAGCTGTGGCGGCGGCGCTGGGCAGTGTGCGGTGGGGGTGGTTCTCACCCGGGGTGCTGGCGTGTGCCGCCGCAGAGCTGGCGCTGTGCTGCCGGGCACAGAAGTTTGCCGCCCTGAGCGGCAGTGCGGTGCTGGGGGCAGCCCTTTGCGCCGCAGACCCTGCCCTTGCCCCGGCGGCAGCGGGGCTTGGCTGTGCCACTGCAGCGGCGGTGGTGCTGGCACCCGGGCGGCGGGTGGAGACCCTTGCCGCCTACGCGGGCGGCTGCGTATCCGGGGTGCTCTGCGTGCAGCCGCCCGGAAACGCCTTTGGGCTGCTGTTCAGCGCCTGCGGCGGTATGGCGGTGGTCTGTCTGCTGCCCGGCGGCTGGCTTGCCCCGGCAGCAGACACCCCGCAGAGCGGGGAAAACGCTCCCGCGCCCGCCCGCAGTGCGGCGGCGTCCACCCGGCTGGAAGCCGTGGCGCAGAGCCTTTCCTCACTGGCGGAGACGGTGAACGCGGTCTATGAGGGCCTGCCCCGGCGGCGGGAAGGTTTCCGCTGGGTCATAGACAATGTACATGATACTCTTTGTTTTAACTGCGGGCGGCGGGAGACCTGCTGGAAGCAGGAATATACCGCCACCATGGCGGGCATGGAAGCGCTGCGCCCGCTGCTGGAAGGCAGCGGCAGCGTGGAGACCGCGCAATTGCCCGGGGAATTGTCCCGCTGCATCCACCCGGCGGCGCTGTGCGCGGCGGCGGGGCGCAGCTTTGCGCTGTACCGCAGCCGCAAGGAAGCGCGCATCCATTCCGAGGCCATGCGCACCGCCCTGACCGAGCAGTACAGCGCCGTAGCCGAAGCACTTGGGGTGCTCAGCGAGCAGCTGGGACGTCCCGGCGACCCGGAGCCCTATAAATCCAGCCGGGTGGCGGAGTTCTTTACCGGGCTGGGTGCGCCGCCGCAGGAGTGCGCCGTCACGCTGGACGACCTTGGCCGCACCCATGCCGCCGTCACCCTGCCGCGCACCCGGTTCACCCCGCAGGAGCTGGCAGCGCTGGCGGGGGAGGTGGGGCATATCTGCCGCCGCACGCTGGAGGTGCCGCAGGTGCTCTCCTGCAAGGGCATGACCACCCTGCTGTTCAGCGAAAGACCGGCGCTGCGGGCGGTGTTCGGTGCGGCAAGCGCTGCCGCCCGGGGCGAGGTTTCCGGCGATGCAGTGCAGCAATTTTGCAGCCCTACGGCGGCGCAGATGATTTTATGTGACGGTATGGGCACCGGACGCCCGGCGGCGGTGGATGGCAATCTGGCGGCAGAGCTGACCGCCCGGCTGCTCAAGGCGGGCTTTACCGCCGAGCTGGCGGCGCGGCTGGTGAACGTGGCGCTGGCGCTGAAAAGCGAGGACGAGAGCGGCGCAACGCTGGATCTCATCAGCGTGGACTTATACACCGGCACGGCGCGGCTGTTCAAGGCCGGAGCCGCCCCGGGGTTTCTGGTGCACGGCGGGCGGGTGCGGGCTGTGGGCGAAGCCACTTTGCCCATGGGGGTGCTGGGCGGGGTGAACGGGCAGAGCCGGGTGGTGCACCTGACCGCCGGGGACTACGCGGTGCTGGTATCGGACGGCTTACTGGTGGATGGCGCGGGCTGGGTGGCAAAACAGGTGGAGCTTTCGGCGGCGGCGGGAGACGCGCCGGAAAAGCTGGCCGAAACGCTGGTGCAGACCGCCCGCATCCGCGCACAAAAGACCGGCCGCCCGGACGATATCACCGCCGCCGTGCTCCGGCTGGAAAAGAGCGGGTAACGGCGGCAGAGTTTCCGTTGCAATTTTCAGGAAGGAGGGGTATACTGGAAGCATATTTTTTTGCCCGGCAGTGCCGGGCGCAGGAGGCGGCTTATGCTTACCATCAACGTTGCACCCGACGGCAGCGGACAGTTTACCACCATTTCCGAGGCGGTGCTGGCGGTGCCCTACGACTGCCCCGCGGTCATCCGCATCGCGCCGGGCATTTACCGGGAAAAACTGGTTTGTGAGAAAAAGGATATCACCCTTGCGGGCGCGGGCATGGATGCCACCCGGCTGGTATGGAACGATGGCGGCAAGCTGCCGCACCCGGACGGACGGCCCACCCACACCTTCCGCAGCTATACCGCCTTTTTCAGCGGCGAAAAGCTGCGGGTGGAGGATATGACCATCGAGAACGACGCAGGCCCCGGCGCAAAGGCCGGGCAGGCTATCGCAGCCTATGTGGACAGCGCCCGGGCGGCGTTTGACCGCGTGCGGCTGCTGGGCAATCAGGATACCCTGTTCTGCGCCCCTCTGCCGGAGAAAGAGCGGGAGAAGGACGGTTTTCTGGGCCCGCGCGGGCTGGCACCCCGCCGGGCAAGCGCGCAGTATTACCACGCCTGCGAGATCGCCGGGGACATTGATTTTATCTTTGGCGGGGCAGACGCCCTGTTTGAGCACTGCACCCTGCGCACGGTGGACAACGGCCTTGCGCACAGCTGGGTCACCGCGCCTTCCGGTGCGGCAGATGGGCTGGGCTTTGTGTTCTGGGACTGCGATTTTGTCTCGGACTGCCCGGCGGGCAGCGTGTATCTGGGCAGACCGTGGCGGCCTACCGGTAAAACGGCGGTGCTGGACTGCCGCCTTGGGGCGCACATTGCGCCGGAGGGCTTTGCCGGCTGGAACGACCGCACCGACACGGCGCTGGCCGGCTTTGCCGAGACAGGCAGCACCGGCGCAGGCGCAGGGGAGCGCCCCGGGTGGGTGCAGGCGCTTTCGGCTGCCGAGGCCGCTGCGCTGCTGCGCACTGCCCGGCAGAAGTGCCGCATGGAGACTACGGAAAGGATAACGGAATGAAAAAATTACCCAATGCAGTAAAATGGCTCATCATTCTGGTGGTGCTGGGCGCTATGGGCGCGATGATGTGGGCGGTGAACGACCGTGCTTCCCGCGTGGAGATGCCCGCCCCGGACAACACCTTTGGCATCTACCATACAGCAGAGAGCGGAACATAATAAGAGCACCGGCAGTTTCCCGACTGGAAGATCTGGAAAACTGCCGGTGCTTTTTCTGTGTTACAGGGGGCGTTCACTTGCCCTCAAAGTCGTCCACATAGGGCAGATCGCTCATGACGAACCAGAAGGTGGTGCCCTTGCCTACGGTGCTTTGTACGCCAAAGCGGAAGCTGTGCTGCTGGAAGATGGCTTTGGTGATGGAAAGCCCCAGGCCGGTGCCCTGCTTGCCCGCGTCCGAGCGGGAGCGGTAGTACCGGTCAAAGATATAGGGCAAATCGGCGGCGGCAATGCCCGGGCCGTGATCCTCCACCTCTACCCGCACGCCCTCAGAGCAGCGGAAGGCGCGCAGGATAAAAATGCCGTCCTGGCCGATGTGGTGCATGGCGTTGCCCAGCAAATTGTGCAGCGCGCGCTGCATCATGTCCGGGTCGGCGTAGACCGGCAGCTCCTCCTCCGGCAGTTCCAGCTGCAGCTGCCAGCCGTTCTGGGCGCAGATGGCGTCGTAGCGCTCGCTCACCTCGTCGCACAGCTGCCCCATGTCAAAGTGCACCCGTTCGCACTTGTAGGTGCCGCTGGTCACTTTGCTCAGCTCCATCACGCTGGAGACCAGCGCGGTCAGGCGGTCGGCCTCGTCCACGATGATGTTCATCTGCTCGTCCCGGTGGGCTTTGTCGTCGCCGGTCAGATCGCGCACCGTCTCGGCGTAGCCCTTGATGAGGGTCAGCGGGGTGCGCAGGTCGTGGGAGACGTTGGCCAGCAGATCGCGCTGCATCTGCACCGCGTGCTGCACCTCCTCGGCCATGTGGTTAAAGTCCCGGGCAAGGTCGCCCAGCTCGTCGTTGCGGCGGCTGTCCACCTGCACGGCGTAATTGCCCAGCGCCATCTGCCGTGCGGCGCTGGAAAGCTGGCGCAGCGGCTTTGTGAACCACTCGCTGAACAGCCACGCCGCCGACATGGCAAAGCCGAAGATCAGCGCCGCCGCCAGCGGCAGCAGGGTGCTGAGCACCTTGCCGGCCTCGGTAACGTGCACAAGGCTGGTGGTCACCAGCACGGTATAGCTGCCGTCGGCGGTAATGCGCCCTACCAATAGCTGCGCCGAGCCGGAGAGCCGGGGCGGGTTGAGCGTCTGCACAAAGCTGCCCACGCTGCGGCACTTGCGGCGCATGGCAAGGGCAGTGGCAATGATCTTATCGTTGTTGGCAGAGTCTGAAAGATAGGTGCCGTGCAGGTTGCAGAAGGACTGGTTCTCGATCTTATAAATGGTGTGCAGGGTGGTGTCCGAGATATCCACGCAGAAACTGTTCAAAGAACCTTTGGTGTACAGTTCCAGCGTGAGCTTATCAAAAAAATCACTGTTGACCGCAAGCTGCCCAAAAGACCAGCTGGACAGCACCTTGCCCTCGGCAATGGCATCGTCCAGCCGCTCCACGATGCTGTCGGCCTGATTGGTGAGCTGGGTCTCGATGTGTTTGGTGTACAAGGGCTCCAGCAGCTGGGTGGACAGCAGCCAGAACAACCCCAGCAGAAACAGGCAGATGAAGCACAAAAACCACATCAGCTGCCCGCGGATGCCAAGGGTATGCCGTGCTTTGGTGGTTCGCCGCATGCTCCGCACGCTCCTTCAGTCAACGGGCGGCATCGGGGTCGAACTTATAGCCGATGCCCCATACCGTAGCAATGTAGCTGCGGCATTTGCCCAGATGGCCGCGCAGCATCTTCACATGGGTGTCCACGGTGCGGTCCTCGCCGAAGTAGTCGTAGTTCCACACCTTCTGCAAAATCTTTTCCCGGCTCAGGGCAATGCCCTTGTTGGAGGCCAGAAATACCAGCAGGTCAAACTCCTTGGGGGTCAGGGCGACTTCCTCGCCGGACACCCGCACGGTATGGCTGGCGGTGTCGATGGTCAATTCGCCAAAGGTCATGGTATCGGCGGCCTCGGTGGGGCGGGGCATGGTGCGGTTCAGCACTGCGCGCACCCGCGCCACAAGCTCCCGGGGGGAGAAGGGCTTTACCACATAGTCGTCCGCGCCGCTTTCCAGCCCGGCCAGCTTGTCGTATTCCTCGCCCCGGGCGGTCAGGATGATGACCGGGGTGTTGATGTGGCGGGCGCGCATCTCCCGCAGGCAGGTCATGCCGTCCATAAAGGGCATCATCAGGTCTAAGATCACCAGATCAAACCCGCCGCCGGACAGCTGTGCCAGCGCCGCAGAGCCGTCCCCGGCTTCCTCGCAGATATACCCGGAATATTGCAGATGCTCGTGGATCAGCTCCCGGATGCGGGGCTCATCATCAACGATCAGGATCTTTGCCATAAAACAGGACTCCTCCTATCATAGTTCAATATACAACTCTATTCTAAAGCAAGAATTGGAAAAAGCTGTGAATTTTAAGTGAATGCTTTGGAAAAACAAAACCGTCTGCACCCAGTATACCACACCGGGCGGCGGGGCGGCAATCTTTTTGCGGGAATACGCGGCAAAATGCGCCGGGGAAACTTGACAAAAAAACAGGGCCTTTTGTAAAATAAGGTCGTAGAGAGCAGAGCACTTGCGACAAAACAGGAGAAACAGGCATGAGCATCCCCAAGATCATCCACTACTGCTGGTTCGGCGGCGGGCCCATCAGCCCGGAGAGCCGGAAATGTATCGAAAGCTGGAAAAAATACTGCCCGGATTACAAGATCATCGAATGGAACGAGCAGAACTTTGAGATCAGCCAAAACCGCTACGCGCAGCAGGCCTACGAAGCAAAGAAATATGCCTTTGTGTCGGACTATGTGCGGCTGGCGGTGCTGTACCGGTACGGCGGCATCTATCTGGACACGGACGTGGAACTGGTGCGCCCGCTGGACGAACTGCTGGAGCACAAGGGCTTTATCAGCATGGAGCACAGTGCGCCCTCGCCCTACGGCCGCACGCTGCTGGTGAATACCGGCTCCGGCGTGGGCGCAGAGCCGGGCTGCGAGATGATCGGCAAAATGCTGGCGGCCTACCGCAATGCCGCTTTTATTCAGGAGACCGGCGAGCCGGATCTGCGCACCTGCACCCAGCGGGATACCCCGCTGTTTACCAAGGCCGGTTTGCAGCAGAAAGACGAGCAGCAGGAACTGGACGGCTTTCTGGTGCTGCCCACCGACTGCTTTTCCCCCTTTGATTATGTGACCGAGCGGATGCACCGGACCCCGCGCACCTTCGGCATCCACTACTATCAGGGCAGCTGGCAAAGCGGCGACAAGGCAAACCGCTGGCGCAAGCGCTTCAAGTGCACCAAAGTCGGGCGCTGGTGTATGTGGCTGCGGCAGTGTTCGCCCCGCTGGCTGCGGGAAAAACGGCGCAGCCTGCATAACCGCTGCCGCCTGCAATGGAAAAAATGGTTCGGCTGCCGCGGGCTGCAATTTGGCCGCTGCATCCTGCTGGACAAAGAGCTCAAGCTGCAGCTGAACAGCGGCTCCCGGGTGACGCTGGGCGACCGGGTGGAGAGCGATGGGCGGGTGTTTATCACCACCGGCTATTCCAGCCAGCTGAACATCGGCAGCGGGGTCTACTTCAACGACGGCGCGGTCATCAGCTGCCTTGGAAAGATCGACATCGGCGAAAACACCCTTTTCGGCCCCGGGGTGAAGATCTTTGATAACAACCACCGCTTCAGCCGGGAGGAAGGGGTCAGCCGGGAATGCACGGCGGGCTGCATCACCGTGGGGCGCAGCTGCTGGATCGCCTCGGACGTGGTGCTGCTCAAGGGCACGGACATCGGGGACAACTGCGTCATCGGCGCGGGCTGTATTATCCGGGGCAAAGTGCCCGCCGGTTCCCTCGTGACCCGCAGCGGGGAGCAGACCACCCGGCCAATCGAGACAAGATAAGGCATCCCCTCTCGTAAAGATGTGTTCATCGCGGCCCGTAGGCCGCGATGAACACTCAAATTTAAAAAAATCATTCCGCTGCGCATGGCCAGAGCAACGCGGAGGCCATCTGAAATCGTTGTTCTTAGAGGAACTGCTGCACGATGCTGTGCGGCAGTTCTTTTTTGTCCCGCTTGCCCTTTTTGCGCAGGAATGCTATACTTTAGCGATAAAGGACAGTGTACTGTCCGCAGGTTTTTCGGAGATAAGGAAAAGCGCTTATGCGAATCGGACTGATCGAATTTTTGCTCATACTGGCCATTGCGTCCCTCACGGTTGGGCCGCGGGTGGCCTTGTTCGTGGACCGGTGGATGCGGCGTGCCAACCGCGCCAACGCCATGGCGGCGCGCCGCCGGGCAGAGTATGCCGCCCAGATGGCCGCAGAACGGGACGCCATGCTCAAGCGGTTCCGCACCGCCAGCACCGTGTTCGGGGTGGGCATTTTGCTGGTGCTGGTGTATGCGCTGGGCTTCCGCCCCATCGACACCCCGCCGCAGACCTATAAAGCCCCCGACCTCCGGCAGGAGACGGGCGCGATGCAGACGGCAGTTTCCACCGACCGCAAGACCCGGCTGGAGCTGGGGGAGTATCAGGGCGTGGACTGCATCCGCGCCAAGGACGGCCTGTTGTATGCCGCCGCATGGAACGGTGCTGCGCTGAAAAAACGCACCAGCGACCTTGTGCGCACCGATGGCGGGCACGCTGCCGCCATCCTGAGCGTGGAGGGCGAGCTGACCGGCTTTGCCTTTGATGCCGCCGGGGATGTGTGGCTGACCCAGCTGACCACCGCTGGGGGTACCCTCTGCCGTGCAAAGCACGACAGCTGGGGTGCGGCGGTGGAGCAGGTGGTCACCCAGCTGGACGGTGCGCCGCTGGGGGCGGTATCTGCCGTGGAGGTAAGCCCGGCGGGTAAGGTGTACTTTGCAGTGGCAGCGGCGGCAGGCGCGGAGAACGGGCTGGAAAGCGCTCTGCGCACCGAGCTGCTGGCGCACACCGCCACTGGCTGCGTGTATGTGTACGACCCCGCCGCCCGCACAGTGGAAAAGGTGCTGGGCGGGGTGGCAGGTGCTGCCGGTCTGGCGCTCAGCCCGGACGGCAGCACCCTGTATGTCTCCGACCTTGGCAGCCGCTGCATTTGGGCGGTGGACGCCGCTGCCCGGGAGCTGACCGCCGGGGGACGGGGCTGCACCGCTGCCTTTGCCGGTCTGCCGGGCTATCCCGGAGCGCTGGCTGTGGACACGGACGGCACGCTGTACATCAGCTACCGCTGGGCGCGCAGCGGCTGGCTGGAAAAGAACGCGGACAGCACCCTGCTGCGGGGCATTGCCCTGCGGGCGGGGCAGAATACGCAGGAGCGGCTGTTCCGGTGCACCGCAGATGCCCCCTGCGCCGAGGCGGTAAGCCTTGCAACAGGGGCTTGGGAGCAGACCTTTACCGGTCTTGTACAGGACAGCTGTGCGGCGGTGTGTCCGGTGGAAAGCAAAGTATATTTCGGTGCGGCAGGGGCAGACAGCCTGCTGGCTGCAAACCGATAAGTGAGGTGTTTTTTGTATGACCGAAGCATTTGCAAAACAGATCGAGACCGAGGCACGGCAGGCTATGACCGAGCTGGTGGCTGCGGCAAAGCTGAAAAAGGGAGATGTGCTCGTGGTGGGCTGCTCTTCCAGTGAGATGGTGGGCGGTCACATCGGCAAGGATTCCAGCATAGAAGCCGCCCGGGCGCTGTACGCGGGCGCTGCGCCGGTGCTGGCGGAAAAAGGCATCTGGCTGGCAGCCCAGTGCTGCGAGCACCTGAACCGCGCCCTTATCCTTGAGCGGGAAGCCGCAGAAAAATACGGCTGGGAGGAAGTGTGCGTCGTGCCCCGTCCCCATGCGGGCGGCAGCTGGGCGACCACCTGCTGGAAAAACTTCAAAGACCCGGTGGCGGTGGAGGAAATCCGCGCCAACGCGGGCATGGATATCGGCGGCACCCTGATCGGAATGCATCTGAAGCGGGTGGCAGTGCCGGTGCGGCTGAGCCTTAATAAGATCGGCGAAGCAAACATTCTGTGCGCCTACACCCGCCCGAAGCTGATTGGCGGCGAGCGCGCCCGCTATACCGAGGAGGACTGAGCCAGATGGCAGAAAAAACGTTGGAAGAGATGCGGCAGGCCGTGGCCGAGATCCGGGAAAAGATGGCAGCCGCCGCCCGGGAAGCCGGGCGCGACCCGGCAGCGGTGCAGCTGTGCGCCGCCTGCAAGACCCGCACGGCGCAGACCATTGCCGCCAGTGCGGCTTTGCCCATTGATGTGTTTGGCGAAAACCATGTGCAGGAGCTGTGTGCAAACTACGATGCCGGTGCCTACTGCGGCAAGCCCAGCCATTTTATCGGCCATTTGCAGACCAATAAGATCAAAAAGGTACTGGGGCGGGCAAGCCTGATCCAGAGCGTGGACAGTGAGCATCTGCTGCTGGCCATCGAGAAGGAAGCCGCCAAGGCCGGCATCGTGCAGGACATTTTGCTGGAAGTGAACATCGGCGGGGAGGAGAGCAAGACCGGTGCCGCGCCGGAATTGCTCTGGCCGCTGCTGGATACCGCCGCTGCACAACAGCATATCCGGGTCAAGGGTCTGATGGCCATCCCGCCCGTGAACGATGACGATGCCCAGAACCGCCGGTATCTGGCGCAGGTGTATCAGCTGTTCGTCCGGGCAGGGGAGCGCGGCTACCACAACGTGGAGATGCAGACCCTTTCCATGGGCATGAGCGGCGATTTTGAGAACGCTATCCGCGAGGGCGCTACCCTTGTGCGCATCGGCACCGCCATCTACGGCGCGCGGGATTACAGCAAAAAGTAACGATAAAAACGGAGGAACCATGCCGAAAACTAAGACCAACGACCCCGGGGCGCACCACGCAAGCAGCGGTGCGCTGATCCGGCGTTTTCTGCCGTATCTGGCAAACTATAAGATGGTGCTGTGCCTTGACCTGTTCTGCGCAGCACTGACCACCCTGTGCGATATCGTGCTGCCCAAGATCATGAGCATCATCACCAACTCTGCCATGGGGGTGGGCATCACCCTGACGGCGGGCATCGTGCTGAAGCTGGCGGCACTCTACTTTGTGCTGCGCATCATCGACGGCGCAGCCAGCTACTATATGTCCAGCATCGGTCATATCATGGGCGTGCATATCGAAACGGATATGCGCCGGGATGCCTTTGACCACCTGTTGCAGCTGGATCACACCTACTACAACAACACCAAGGTGGGCACCATCATGGGGCGCATCACCAACGATTTGTTTGATGTGACCGAGTTCGCCCACCACTGCCCGGAGGAGTTTTTCATCGCGGGCATCAAGATCGTGGCGTCCTTTGTCATTTTGTGCCGCGCCAGCATCCCGCTGACCTTGGCAGTGTTTGCCTGTGTGCCGCTGATGGGCGTGGTGTCGGTGTACCTGAACGGTCGTCTGCGGGCGCGGTTCCGCCAGCAGCGCGTCCAGATCGGCGAGCTGAACTCCACCATCGAGGACAGTCTGCTGGGACAGGGCGTGGTCAAGGCCTTTGCCGCCGAGGACGAGGAGCGGGAAAAGTTCGCCAGGGGCAACCGCGCCTTTGAGCAGATCAAGACCCTTGGCTACTACGCCATGGGCGCCTTCAACACCTCCACCCGCCTGTTTGACGGGTTGATGTATCTGGTGGTCATTCTGGCGGGCGGTCTGTCGCTGGTGTACGGCAAGATCACCGCCGGCGACCTTGTGGCCTATATGCTCTACGTCACCACTCTCATCGCCACCATCCGGCGCATCGTGGAGTTTGCCGAGCAGTTCCAGCGCGGCATGACCGGCATCGAGCGCTTTGCCGAGATCATGGACACCCCGGTTGCCATCAAGGACGCCCCGGACGCCGTGCCATTGCAGCCCGGCCCCGGCGAGATCCGGTTCGAGAAGGTATGCTTTGAGTACCCGGACGACCACAACAAGGTGCTGCACGACGTCAGCTTGGACATCCGCGCCGGGGAGCGTCTGGCGCTGGTGGGAGCCTCCGGCGGCGGCAAAACTACCCTGTGCAACCTGATCCCCCGCTTTTATGAGGTGACCAGCGGCCGCATCCTCATTGACGGGCAGGACATCCGCCGGGTCACCCTGAAGAGCCTGCGGCAGGATATCGGCATCGTGCAGCAGGACGTGTACCTGTTCAGCGGCACGGTGGCGCAGAACATCGCCTACGGCAAGCCCGGCGCCACCCGGCAGGAGATCGAAGCCGCTGCCCGGCTGGCGGGTGCGGAAAAGTTCATCCTTGCGCTGAAGGACGGCTACGACACCTATGTGGGCGAGCGCGGCGTCAAGCTGTCCGGCGGACAGAAGCAGCGCATCGCCATTGCCCGGGTATTCCTGAAGAACCCACCCATCCTGATTCTGGACGAAGCCACCAGCGCACTGGACAACGAGAGCGAGATCCTTGTGGGACAGAGCCTTGAAAAGCTGGCTCATGGCCGCACCACCCTGACCATCGCCCACCGCCTGACCACCATCAAGGACTACGACCGGATCCTTGTGCTGGGCGAGGAGGGCATCGTGGAAGAGGGCACCCACGCCCAGCTGCTGGAAAAGCAGGGCGTCTACTACCGCCTGTGGAACCAGCTGCCCGCAGAGGATGAGGAATAAAAGCGCCTGAAATACAAAAAAGACACCCGAAAGGGTGTCTTTTTTCGTATGGGCCAGGCAGGACTTGAACCCGCGACCAAGCGGTTATGAGCCGCCAGCTCTGACCAGCTGAGCTACTGGCCCGCAGGGGTGCTGCATTGCTGCAACACGCACTAGTATAACAAAAACCGCGCAAAAAGGAAAGCATTTTCCGCAAAAATCATTTGGTGCGGTGGGCATCCAGCTTTTGCAGCATAAATTCGTCCAGCATGGCGGGCGGGAACAGCGGCTCTTTGTAGCCAAAGGCCTCCCGGATAAAGATCAAAGTCACCACGGTCTGGCGGCCGGGGTCCAGCCGCAGGGTGTACAAAGTGTCCAGCGGCTGCTGGCTGGGCTGGTGCAGCGTCAGGTGCAGCAGAAAGCTGCCGTCGTTCTCCCGGCGGCACTCGTAGGCAAAGAGGTCGGTGTCGCTGCGGGAGTCCAGACGGTCAAAGCACTCGTCCAGCGCAAGGCCGGTGCGGAACTCGGACAGGCCGGCGGGGCCGTACTGGCTGCGGCGGCTGTTTTCCCGCCGGGAGAGCAGGTACACGATGATGCCCAGCGCACAGGCCAAAAGACAGACGGAAACGACAGCGTTCATGGAAAGACCCTCCCCAAAAGAGTTTTCCTTATTGTAACACAACCTGCGGGGGTTTGTGCTATAATATTTACAATTCTTTTTTAAATTTTTCTGCAGGCCGGGCGCAAACGCCCGGGGGAGGGGCTCATGAAGCTTAAATTTACGCGCAAGACATGGTATTTCTTTTTGCTGGCTGCGGCGGCAGTGTCCATGCTGGGCGGCTTTGCCGTGCTGGGCGGGATGGATTTTTCCGGGCTGGAAATGATCGTGTTCTGCCTTACCGGCATCGCGGTGCTGTTTCTGGCGGCACAAAAGGGCGCACCGGCAAGGGAAAAACGCAACTACACCGGCGTGTTCGTGGTGCTGATGCTCAGCAAGCTGGGTGCCAGCGGCTGGGCGGGCGATATCTGCTCGGCGCTGGTGTGGCCTGCTTTGCTGGCAACGGAGTACGAGCGCGGCAGACCCATCCAGCGGCAGCTGCAGCTGGTGAGCGCCGCCGAGGTGCTGCGGCTGGTGTTCTGGATGCTGACCAAGTACGCGGGCATGAGCGGCCTTGCCTTCTGGACGAATTTGATGTTCATGCTGCTGACCTGCGCCCGGGGCTGGGCGGGGCTTACCCTGTATAAGACGCAGGAGGAGACCCTGTGACCCAGCGCCGCAGGACGTCTAAAGCCAAGGCAAAACGCCGCTTTGGCCGCCGCGCCTTTCTGGCAGGGGCGGGCGCAGCCGCCTGTGTTGCGGCGGGGTGGTATCTGCGGCAAAAGGGCAACGCGGAAAACACTGCTGCCTCAGGGCAGGATACGCCCCCGGCACCCAACCCCGCCCTGCCCGCCGGGGAGTGGCGGGCGGTGTGGGTGAGCTATCTGGACTGGGCGCTGCTGGATTTCTCCACCGAGGACACCTTCCGCGCCGGGGCAGTGCAGCTGCTGGACAACTGCGCCGGGCTGGGACTGAACACCGTGCTGGCGCAGGTGCGCCCCTTCGGGGACGCGCTGTACCGCAGCAGTTTGTTCCCGTGGAGCCATCTGTGCACCGGGGTGCAGGGCAAAGACCCCGGCTTTGACCCGCTGGATGTCTTTCTGACCGAGGCGCACCGCCGGGGCATCGGGGTGGAAGCGTGGGTCAACCCCTACCGTCTGCGCTCCTCGGCGGCGATGCCGCCGAATCTGGCAGAGAATAATCTGGCAAACACTCACCCGGACTGGCTGTGCACCGCCGGGGAGGGGCTGTACCTGAACCCCGCCGTGCCTGCCGCCGCAGACTATGTGGTGCAGGGCGTGGCAGAGCTTTTGCAGAACTACCCGGTGGACGGCATCCACTTTGACGATTACTTTTACCCCACCACCGATGCCGCTGTGGACGCGGTGCAGTTTGCGGCGAGCGGCGCAGCCGACCTTGCCGCGTGGCGGCGGCAGAACGTCACCGCGCTGGTGGCGAAAGTGTACCACACCGTGAAGGCGGCAGACCCTACCCTGCGGTTCGGCATCAGCCCGCAGGGCAACCCGGACAACGACCTTGACCAGCAGTACAGCGATGTGACCGCGTGGCTGGCGGCAGGCGGGGAAGAGAAGGTCATCGACTACCTCTGCCCGCAGGTGTACTGGGGCTACGGCTTTACCCTGCACTCCGGCAGCACCCGCTTTGCCTTTGAAAACATCGTTCCGGCGTGGCTTAGCTACCCCCGGGCGGGAGATGTGGCGCTGTACTTCGGGCTGGGCGCGTACCGGGTGGGCACCGGGGACGGCGGCGCGAACCCGGACAGCGTGTCCGGCTGGAGCACCGGCAGTGCGCTGGCGGCGCAGGTAAAGGACTTACGGCAGCAGGCGGCGGGCGGCTGGGCGCTGTACCGCTACGGCAGCCTGTTCGGGCCGGAGGCTCCTGCGCTGGCCGGGGCCGAGTGCGCGGCGCTGCGGGCGCTGAATAAGTGAAAATTCGTGCAGAAACAGGCGGCAAACCGCACAAAATAAATACAGATATCTTGTGCAGAGCGGCAAAATGCGGTATACTTAACTTGTATCTGCCCGTTGGCAGAAACGCACGAAAAAGAAAAGTTTCTTTGTTTCTATGAGGAAAGCTATGAAGATGAAAAAACAGCTTTTGGCACTGCTGCTGGCGGCGGTGATGGTGTTTAGCCTGACCGGCTGCAAGGAGACCCTGAAAAAGGTGGCGCAGAAGGTGACAGGCCACTCCGAGGAAGTGCAGGAGGAGGACACCACCCGCTGGGCGGAAGCCACCGCCGACCCGCTGATCATTCAGGGCATTGCGGATGCCTCGGCAAAGTATGCCACCGCCACCGCAGACGGCTGTCTGTACGCGGTGTTCAACGGCATCTGGAGCCGCAACACCGGCTACTTTACCGTGCCGGGCGGCAGTTTGAACATCATGGCCTGCGGCACCGCCGAGGGCACCCAGAAGTTCAAGGTGGCACTGTGGAAAAAGGTGGACGGCGGCGCAGCGTATGTGCCGGACAGCACCTACTACGTCAAAACCGATGGCACCGACTACCGCTGCACCATTTCCGGACTGGACCCGGCGGCGCAGTACCGTGTGACCATCTCCTATGATTCCAGCCGGTACTACCTGTACGGCCTGATGAAGGTGGAGGGCATTGCCGGATGACGAACCAGACGAAAAATTCAATGCTGCTGATGCTGTGCGCCCTGATCTGGGGCACAGCCTTTGTGGCGCAGAGCGCCGGTTCCGGCATGGGCGCGTTCTCCTTTCTGGCGGGGCGCAGCTGGATGGCGGTACTGGTGCTGCTGCCCACGGTCAAGGCGTTTGACGCCTTGCACCACCGGCAGGGCAAACCGGACGGCAAGCCCAAAACGGCGGCCGAGCACAAGCTGCTGCTGAAAGCCGGGCTTATGTGCGGCACGCTGCTGTTTTTGGCCAGCGCGGCGCAGCAGCTGGGCATCACGCTGGACCCCTCCACCGCAAAGGCGGGCTTTCTGACCGCCATGTATGTGGTGCTGGTGCCGGTGTTCGGCCTGTTTCTGGGGCGTAAGGGCAGTGCACAGCTGTGGGTGAGCATGGCTATTGCCGTGGTGGGGCTGTACCTGCTGTGCATGAAGGACGGCTTTGGCAGCATCCAGAGCAGTGACTGGCTGCTGCTTTTGTGTGCGGTGCTGTTCAGCTTCCAGATCATGGCGGTGGATCATTTTTCCCCGCAGATGGACGGCGTGCGCCTGAGCCTTGTGGAGTTTTTTGTGGTGTCGGTGGAAAGCACCGTGGCGGCGTTTTTGTTCGAGCAGCCTGCCATGGCAGAGTTTGTCACCTTCGCCGGGCCCATCCTATACTGCGGCATCATGTCCAGCGGCGTGGCCTACACCCTGCAGATCTTAGGTCAGCGGGACCTGAACCCCGCCGTGGCAAGCCTGATCATGTGTCTGGAAAGCGTATTCAGCGCCTTGGGCGGCTGGCTGCTGCTGCACCAGAACCTTTCCTTCCGGGAATCTTTCGGCTGCGTGCTGCTGTTTGCCGCCGTGGTGCTGGCGCAGCTGCCCCTTGGCCGCCTGATACGGAGCAAGGCCTGAGGTGGCGGCAAAGCCGTGCGCCCAGCTGCGCAGCGTGGAGGGCATCCAGTACGAACTGGTGCGCAAAAAGGTAAAGCAGCTGCATCTGCGGGTGCGGGACAACGGCACCGTGATGGTAAGCATCCCTTTGACGGCCAGTCTGGAACAGGCTGACCGTTTTGTGCTGCAAAACGCCCAGTGGATCCGGGATACCCGGGTGAAGAATATCACGAAGCTGAACAGGGACAACGCTGACCTGCCGGACAAGGCCACGGCACTGGCCTACTTTACCGCCATGAGCGATAAGGTCTACCCGGCCTTTGCCGGGGTACTTGGCGGGCAGAAGCCTATTCTGAAAGTGCGCAGCATGACAAGCTGCTGGGGCGTGTGCTGCCCGGCTAAGCGGCAGATCACCCTTGCTTTGCAGCTGTATAACCAGCCCCCTGCAGCGCAGATCTATGTGGTAGTACACGAGTACTGCCACTTTTTGCAGTTGAACCACAGCCCGGCCTTCTGGGCAGAGGTGGAAAAGCTGCTGCCGGACTGGAAGGCCCGGCGGGAACTGCTGAAAAAATAATCTATCGTAAAAACGGAGGGAAGTTCCCTTGGAAAACGAAAAAAAGACCGGCGATAAATATTCCAAACTTGCCGGCAATACCCTGATCTTTGCAATCTCCAGCTTTTCGTCCAAGCTGCTCACCCTGATCGTACAGCCCTTTCTGACCTACGCCATGGCGGAGATCTCGGATCTGGGTCTGTCCAAGATTTTGAGCCAGTACGCCAATCTGCTCATCCCCTTTGTGTCTATGGGAATGTCCAACGCCATCATCCGCTTTGGTCTGGACAAGGGCAACAGCGAAAAACAGGTGTTCACCAACGGCCTGCTCACCATTCTGGGCGGTTTTGGCATACTGGTGCTGTGCTGGCCGGTCACCCAGTTTTTGCCGGATATGGCGCAGTACGGTCTGCTGATCTACATTTATGTGCTCATGAGCTGCCTGCGCACCCTGTGCACCCAGTTCGTGCGCAGCCGCCAGTGGAACAAGCTGGTGGCAGTGGATGGCGTGCTGTGCACCGTGGCTACCATGGCCTTCTATGTGCTGTATCTGGTGGGCTTCAAGTGGGGCGCCAACGGCTACCTGCTGGCCATCATCAGCGGCGACCTGACCAGCGTGCTGTTCTTGCTGTTCACCGGCAAGCTGTGGAACTATGTGGAGCTGAAGGGCGTCAACAAAAAGCTGTGGCGGCAGATGCTCAACCTCTCGCTGCCCATGATTCCGGCGCAGATCAGTTTCTGGATCATCAATGCGTCCGACCTGTTCTTTGTGCGCGAGATGTGCGAGGGACTGGACGGGCGCACCGGCAACGCATGGAGCGGCCTGCTTTCCACCGGCTATTTCCTGCCCACTATCCTGACCACGCTGGGTCTGATCTTCTACGATGCGTGGCAGCTTTCCGCTGTCACCGAGGAGGAAGGGCGTGCGCGGTTCTTTACCCAGATCTTCCGCACCTACTCCAGCGTGCTGTTCTGCTGCGCGGCGGGTATTATCTGGCTGTGCCGCCCGGTGATGCACGGCATGAAGTCCAACTATTACTACGCATGGCACTTTGTGCCGTTTTTGGTGCTGGCTTCTACTTGCAGCTGCTTCAACCAGTTCATGAACAGCGTGTACGTTGTGACCAAAAAGTCGCAGCGCAGCATGGTCACCATGATGGCGGGTGCCATCAGCAACTGCATCATGAACTATTTCTTCATCAAGCTGTGGGGGCCTGTGGGCGCGACCTATGCGTCCTTCCTTGGCCTTGCGCTGGTGTTCACCCTGCGTGCGGTGGACGCCCGCCGCATGATCGGGATGCGCGTCCACCCGGCGCGGGTGCTGGCAAATGCCGCCGTGCTGGTATTTGAAGCCTTTGTGCTGCTGGCAGAGCCGCCGCTGTACGGGCTGTGGACGGGGCTGATCACGCTGGTTATCATCCTGTACAACTTTGCGGGCGTATGGGCCATGGCGAGGGTGCTGCTGCCCCGCCTGCTGGGCCGTCGGGGCAAGGCGTTGGTAGCCGCCGTGGACGGCTGGCTGAAGCCGAAAAAGGCGTAAAAATAATTATTTTAATTTTGGGGTTCTGAAAAGCCTATGGCTTTTCAGAACCCCTTTTTATGAAATGTTTTTACAATTTATGGAACTTGCTCAAGTTTTTTCCTTCTGTGGATTGACGGAATGGCCTCAAAAACGTATACTATAAATATATCTTACACAAAAGTGTACAAACGGGATACAGACGAAAGGCGGTGGACATCATTCTCAGACGATCGCTCCCCAAGCTGCGGGAAAAGCTTTTGGAGGCGCTGCAGGCGGTGCTGCCCATTGTGGCCATTGTGCTGGTGCTCTGCTTCTCGGTAGCACCGGTATCGCCCAGCATCCTGCTGTGTTTTTTGCTGGGTGCTGCCATGATCGTGGTGGGCATCATGTTCTTTACTCTGGGTGCAGAGATGAGCATGACCCCCATGGGCGAGCGGGTGGGTGCAGTCATCACCCGCAGCCGCAAGCTGCCCCTCATCCTCGTGCTCGGCTTTTTGCTGGGCTTCCTTATCACCATCTCGGAGCCGGACTTGCAGGTGCTGGCAGATCAGGTGCCCTCTATTCCAAGCGGTACGCTGATCCTCTCGGTGGCGGCGGGCGTGGGCCTGTTTCTGGTCTTTGCCTTCCTGCGTATGCTTATCGGCGTTGCGCTGCCGAAGCTGCTGGTGCTGTTCTATGGGCTCATCTTTCTGCTGGCGGCCTTTGTGCCCAAGGAGTTCCTCGCTGTGGCGTTTGACTCCGGCGGCGTGACCACCGGCCCCATGACCGTGCCCTTTATCATGGCGCTGGGCGTGGGCGTTTCCGCCATCCGAGGCGACCGCCACGCGGCAGATGACAGCTTTGGTCTGGTGGCCATGTGCTCCATCGGCCCCATTCTGGCGGTGCTGACGCTGGGCATCGCGTTCCGCGCAGCGGACAGCACCTACATCCCGCCTGTTCTGCCGGAGGTGGCAGACTCGGTGGAGCTGTGGCAGCTGTTCCGGGAGGGTCTGCCCACCTATCTGGCCGAGATCGCCCGCTCGCTGCTGCCCATTGTGCTGATGTTCGGAGCATTTCAGCTCATCGCCCTGCGGCTGGACCGCCGCACACTGGGGCGCATCGGCGTGGGCCTTGTGTATACCTATATCGGCCTTGTGCTCTTTCTGACCGGCGCAAACGTGGGCTTTATGCCCGCCGGTAACTATCTGGGTCAGGTGCTGACAGGCGGCGGGATGCGCTGGGTGATCATTCCCATCGGGATGCTCATCGGCTACTTCATCGTCAAGGCCGAGCCTGCGGTCTATGTGCTGAACAAGCAGGTGGAAGAGGTGACCGATGGCGCTATCTCGGCGCAGGCTATGGGTCTGGCGCTTTCCGCAGGTGTGTCTATCTCGGTGGGTCTTGCCATGGTGCGGGTGCTGACCGGCATCTCCATCCTGTGGTTCCTTGTGCCGGGCTATGTGTTCGCCATCAGCATCTCCTTTGTAGTGCCCAAGCTGTTTACCGCCATCGCGTTTGACGCGGGCAGTGTGGCTTCCGGCCCCATGACCGCAACCTTCCTGCTACCGCTGGCGCAGGGTGCCTGCGTGGCGGTGGGCGGCAATATCGTCACCGACGCTTTCGGCGTGGTGGCGATGGTCGCCATGACCCCGCTCATCACCGTGCAGATGATGGGGTTGGTGGCGCAGCTGCGCACCCGCAAGGCGCGTGTGGCGCAGCCCGCTGCGGTACTTGCCACCGTGTTTGCAGATCTGCCGGATGACGCCATTATCGAGCTGTAAAGGAGGCAGAACGTGAGCAGTTTGTTTTTGATGATCACCATCACCGACCGCCGCTCTACCGATGGCTTTTTGCAGCTGTACAAAAGCCACGGCGTAACGGTAAGTATGCGCACCGTTGGTTCCGGCACGGCGGTGCAGGAGACGCTTTCCACCCTTGGGCTGGAAAAGACCGAAAAGGCGGTGCTGCTGGCCGTGGTAACGGCAGAAAGCTGGCAGAAGATCCAGAAGGATCTGCGCCGCAAAATGCAGATCGATGTGCCGGGCACCGGCATTGCGTTCATTGTGCCGCTGAGCAGCATCGGCGGCAAACGGGCGCTGATGTTCCTTACCGAGCACCAGCCCCTTACATGGAAGGAGGAGAGCACCTTGAAGGATACCCGCTATGAACTGCTGCTGGTGGTGGCAAATCAGGGCTACACCGGCTCCATTATGGATGCTGCCCGCACCGCCGGTGCAGGCGGCGGCACGGTGATCCACGCCAAGGGCACCGGCACAGACCTGGTGCGGAAGTTTTTCGGCGTGTCCATCGCGTCGGAGCAGGAGATGGTCTTCATCCTGGCCCGGAGCGAGGCGAAGAAGCCCATTATGAAGGCCATCATGGCCAAGGCGGGCATCCAGAGCGCCGCTCAGTCCCTGGTGTTCTCCCTGCCGGTGGGTGACATCGCCGGCCTGCGGGAGCTGGAGCAGCCCGAAACCTGACTTGAATTCCGGAGCGGTCCGCGCCTGACGCGGACCGCTTTTTTTTGCCATTTCCATTTTTTCCGGCAAAAGGCCCTGGATTTTTTTCGTTTTTTCGGAAATTCCTGCTATTTTGTGTTGGTTTTTGAAATTTTTTGCAAAACCTTGGGTATCTCGACAGATTCAGACAGAATTTCGCCCGGCCTTTGTGTATGATAAGGGCAGTCCCCAGATCTTGTGGCGGTTTAGAAAGGATGAATACCAAATGCAGAAGGTCTCCAAGGAATATCTGTTGCTCTTCAACGCCATCACCGATGCGGAGGAATCCCTGCGCCGGCTCCAGGCCCGGCTGATCGATGCGCAGCAGAAGGCGGAGGAACTTTTCATCACAGACGATGAAGCCGATCCGCTCTCCCGAAACATATAAGGCCCCCGCCGGACGGGGCCGCCGCTTTACCAGCGTCCGGCAGTGTCTCAGCGGGGTCACCGGTTTCGGCCGGCAGACCCCGCTTTTTTGTTGCTTTTGCCCGTGCATAGGCAGTGTCCATGTGGTATGATAAAATATAATCTCCTTCCGCCTTCCGGCGGATGCAGAGCAGTACAGACCGAGAGAAGGAGGCGCGGCCATGCTGTATATCGGCTGCCATCTGTCCTCCTCCAAGGGCTTTGCGGCCATGGGCCGCCAGGCGCTGGAGCTGGGGGCCAACACCTTTCAATTTTTCACCCGCAATCCCAGGGGCAGCCGGGCCAAGGACCTGGACCCGGCGGACGCTGCAGCCCTGCGGGACCTGCTGGCCCGGCACGGCTTCGGCCCCATCGTCGCCCACGCTCCCTATACTTTGAACCTCTGCGGCGCGGAGGAGAAGAACCGGATATTCGCCCGGGAGACCATGGCGGACGACCTGGCTAGGCTGGAGCATGTGCCAGGACAGTATTACAACTTCCATCCCGGCAGCCATGTGGGGCAGGGAAGCGAGACCGGCATCGCTCTCATTGCCGACGGGCTCAACGCCATCCTGCGGCCCAATCAGGCCACCACCGTTCTGCTGAAGACCATGGCAGGCAAGGGCAGCGAAGTAGGCGGCCGTTTTGAGGAGCTGCGGGCCATTCTGGACCGGGTGGAGCTCTCCGGCAAGGTGGGCGTCTGCCTGGACACCTGCCACGTGTCCGACGGAGGATACGACATCGTCCACGACCTGGACGGCGTGCTGACGGAATTTGACAGCATCATCGGCCTCCGGCGGCTGAAGGCGATTCATTTGAACGACAGCAAGAATCCCCCGGCAGCCGCAAGGACCCGCCACGCCTGTCTGGGGGAGGGGAGCCATCGGGTCTGGAGGGCGCTGGGGCGGATCGTCCGCCACCCGGCGCTGAAGGATCTTCCCTTCTGTCTGGAGACCCCCA
>ENA-OPZZ01000516-OPZZ01000516.1-human-gut-metagenome-genome-assembly--contig:-NODE-516-length-30234-cov-5.819610_pt1 | contig 30234 bp, 26 predicted proteins | sample MGYA00242487_ERZ504511 | MGnify/ENA primary metagenome ERZ504511 (study PRJEB26092, sample SAMD00036241) | human gut metagenome | host: Homo sapiens | study: EMG produced TPA metagenomics assembly of... | reverse complement strand
GAAGCAGACAGCAGCGTGCAGGATAACAACAGAGAATTCAAAAGCAAGCCAGAAATATCACACAAACCAGAATTCATCTAATAACAGCAAAAACTACAGCAGTAACAAAAATACAACAGCAGCAAAACAAATACAAAAACAACTGCTTCACAGAAGATCCGTGGAAACAGCAGATCAAAGGTATACCACTGCCCAGGTCAAAGAGATTATGACCGTATGGGAACATCAAAATATTTAGTCACATTTAAGAGTGAGAAAGAAGCAAAGGCAGCGGGATATCATAAGGCACAAAGATAAAAGAAAGAGTTAACGATCCATAAAGACAGACAGGAGGAAATCATATGAGTTTAAATGCAACACCAAGAGGAGACAGAATTCACATCGCATTATTCGGGAAACGAAATGCCGGGAAGTCAAGTGTTATCAATGCTATGACGAATCAGGAATTAGCGATCGTATCCAATGTCAAAGGAACAACGACAGATCCTGTATATAAGGCAATGGAACTTCTGCCATTAGGACCAGTAGTTATGATCGATACCCCGGGACTTGATGATGAAGGAGAATTAGGGGGAAAAGCGAGTCAAGAAAGCAAAAGAAGTCTTGGCCAAGGCAGATATCGCCCTTGTGATCATGGATGCTACAGCTGGTATGACAGAGTTTGAAGAAGATATGATACGTTTGATCGAAGACCGGAAGATTCCTTATCTGAAAGTCTACAATAAGATGGATCTTGCCAATGCCCAAGAATGGAAAGAAGACAAAGCCTGCTTTGTCAGTGCAAAGGATAAAAAAGGGATCTGGGAGTTAAAAGAAGAGATTGGGAAACTGGTTCCAACGGATGATGACACGCTAAAGATCGTTGGAGATTTAGTCTGTCCGAATGATTTTGTGATCTTAGTCGTACCGATCGACAGTGCAGCACCGAAAGGCAGATTGATCCTTCCACAGCAGCAGACGATCCGTGACCTTTTAGAAGCAGGAGCAGCCTCTATTGTTGTAAGAGAAACGGAATTAGAAAAGACATTAGAAGAGATCGGTAAGAAACCAGCATTGGTCATTACAGACTCTCAGGCATTTGGCGAAGTCTCAAAGATTGTGCCAGAAGATGTCAAACTGACTTCATTTTCGATTCTGTTTGCAAGATATAAAGGTGATCTGGAAGAAGAAGTCAGAGGAGTGAAAGCCTTGGAACATTTAGAAGAAGGGGCGAAGATCTTGATCGCGGAAGGATGCACTCATCACAGACAGTGCGATGACATCGGAACGGTGAAGATCCCAAGATGGTTAAAACAATATACAGGTAAGGATTTTGATATCCATACAAGCAGTGGAAACTCTTTTCCTGAAGATCTGGATACTTATGATCTGGTCATTCATTGTGGCGGATGTACTTTAAATAGAAGAGAGATGAAAAACCGTATCGCAAGAGTCAAAGATGCAGGTGTTCCGATCGTGAACTATGGAATCTTTATCGCGGCAACGCAGGGAATCTTAAAGAGAACCTTAGAGCCATTTGAGGAAGCTAGCAGGATCTTAAATGAGATTTAAGACGGATTGTTTCAAAAAATCAACATAAATTAACGAAAATCAATAAGACTGCTTCTTTACAAAGAAAGATAAGTTTTGTAGAATAGAAAGATAGAATTAAAACCAAATGGGAGGAAATCATGAGCAAAGTAAGAACAAGATTTGCACCAAGCCCTACAGGGCGTATGCATGTAGGTAACTTAAGAACAGCCCTTTATGCATATCTGATCGCACGTCATGCAGGCGGAGATTTTATTTTAAGAATTGAAGATACAGACCAGGAAAGACAGGTAGAAGGGGCAGAAGAGATTATCTACAATACTCTTAAGAAAGCCGGAATGAACCACGATGAAGGACCAGACATCGATGGTGGAGTCGGACCATATGTTCAGAGTGAGAGACAGGCACAGGGGCTTTATTTAAAATATGCAAAAGAACTGATCGACAAGGGAGAAGCATATTACTGTTTCTGTGATCAGGAGAGATTAGACACACTGAAAGTAAAATCAGGAGATGTTGTGATCAGTCATTATGACAAACATTGCTTAAACTTATCTAAAGAAGAAGTTCAGGCGAAATTAGATGCAGGAGTACCATATGTTATCCGTCAGAATAACCCAACAGAAGGAACAACATCTTTCGTTGATGAGATTTACGGAGAGATCACAGTGGATAATATCGAATTAGATGATATGATCCTGATCAAATCGGATGGATATCCAACATACAACTTCGCAAACGTAGTTGATGACCATTTAATGGGAATCACACATGTAGTTCGTGGTAATGAATACTTATCATCTACACCAAAGTACAATCGTTTATATGATGCATTCGGATGGGAAAAACCAGTATACATTCATTGTCCACTGATCACAGACGAAGAACATCACAAATTGAGTAAGAGAAAAGGTCATTCTTCCTTCGAAGATCTGATCGAGCAGGGATTCTTGCCAGAGACGATCGTAAACTTCGTTGCATTACTTGGATGGAGTCCAGGAGGAGAACAGGAAATCTTCTCATTAAAAGAATTAGAAGAGATCTTTGATTACAAACATATGTCTAAGACACCAGCGGTCTTTGATATGAACAAGATCAAATGGATGAATGGTGAATATATCAAAGCCATGGACTTTGACCGTTTCAAAGAACTTGCTATGCCATATGTAACAGAGACAATTCACAGAGAGATGGATTTTGATAAGATTCTTTCTATGGTGAAGACAAGAATTGAGTTATTTACAGAGATTCCGGGACACATTGACTTCTTCGAAGCAGTTCCAGAATATGATGTAGAGATGTACAAACATAAGAAGATGAAGACAACACCTGAGACTTCATTAACCGTATTAAAAGAGATCTATCCAGTGATCGAAGCACAGGAAGATTTTACAAATGATGCATTATATGAGATGTTAGTATCTTTTGCAAAAGGACATGAGTACAAGAATGGTTATGTGATGTGGCCAGTTCGTACAGCAGTCTCTGGAAAGCAGATGACACCAGGTGGAGCAACAGAATTAATGGAACTTCTGGGAAAAGAAGAATCATTAAAGAGAATCAATGATGCGATCGCGAAACTGGAGGCAGCACTTGCATAGCCAGCTGAGCAAGGCACAGAAAGAAGCAGTGATGCACAAAGATGGACCGATGATGGTACTTGCAGGACCAGGTTCAGGGAAGACACTTGTGATCACAAAGAGAATTCAATATTTGATATCGCACTATCAGATCCCACCGCAGCGGATTCTGGTCATTACATTTACCAGAGCAGCAGCGAATGAGATGAAAGAGCGGTTTTGGCGGCTGGCAGGGGAAACCCTGCCGGTTTCTTTTGGAACCTTTCATTCTGTGTTTTTTACGATTTTAAAATATGCCTATCACTATAGTGCAGATAATATTCTGCCGGAACATAAAAAATATGATTTTATCCGTGAGATCATCACAGATCATGAGTTGGAGATTGATGATGAAGCAGATTTTATGCGTCAGATCATACAAGAGATCAGCTTAGTCAAAGGGCAGATGATCTATCTTGCCTATTATCACAGTGGATGCTGTGGGGATGAAGTGTTTAAAGAAATTTACCGGGCATATGAAGAAAAACTGCATGAGAACCGTTGGATCGATTTTGATGATATTTTGGTTTATACGTATGAGTTGTTAAAAGAGCGTGAGGATATCAGGAAAGCATGGCAGCAGAAGTTTCCATATATTTTGATCGATGAGTTTCAGGATATCAATAAGATTCAGTATGAGATCGTCAAGATGTTAGCAGGAGAGACAAAGAACCTCTTTATCGTAGGAGATGATGATCAGTCTATCTATAAGTTTCGAGGTGCAAGACCAGAACTGATGTTAAATTTTCCAAAGGATTTTGAGAATACCAGACAGGTGATCTTAAACCGAAACTATCGTTGTGGGGAAGAGATCGTACAGGTTGCGGAAGATATCATTTCTTATAATACAAAACGTTTTGAAAAGAAGATGCAGGCAAGAGAAGATGCTGCAAGTATGGTTGAGGTCCGTACATTTAAAGATCACTATGAGGAGAATAAGCATATCATTTACACGATCAAGGAAGAGATGGCAAAGAAGACACCGTTATCCCAGATCGCGATCCTTTATCGGACCAATCAGGGACCAAGACAGCTGATCGCTGCATTGATGGCATACAATATCCCATTTTATATGCAGGATGCAGTACCGAATCTGTTTGATCACTGGATTTCCAAAAATATCATAGATTATATGCACCTTGCAATGGGAGATCGCAAAAGAAGCACATTTTTAAGAGTCATGAACCGCCCCAAGCGTTATATCAGCAGGGAATATCTGACCGAATCACAAGTGTCATTTGATGATCTGTTAGAGAAGGTCAAAGATAAACCATGGCTTTATGAATATGTAGAAGATTTTAAGGAAGATCTTCGGATCATGAAGAATATGACTCCGTTGATGGCGATCAATTATATCCGGAAATCCGTGGGATATAATGCGTATTTAGCAGAATATGCAAGATTTCGCAAGATTCAGGAAGAAGAATTTACGCAAGTATTAGAAGAACTTCAGGAGAGCGCAAAAGGCTATGATACATATGAGGCATGGTTTGATCATATCAAAGAATACACCGAAGAATTAAACCGCCAGTCAAAAGAGAATCAGAAAGAAAAAGAAGGAGTTGTGGTCAGCACGATGCACAGCACCAAAGGATTGGAATTTGAACGTGTCTTTTTGCCAGATGTCAATGAAGACGTGATCCCACATAAGAAGTCCATGAAAGAAGAAGACGTGGAAGAAGAAAGACGTTTGTTTTACGTTGGAGTTACAAGAGCCAAGAAATATCTGCACATCTTGTCAGTAAAGAAACTTTATAACAAAGACAGCAGGCCGTCAAGGTTCGTAGAAGAACTAAGAAGCCGTCAGGAGAAAAGAGGTGTTTTGCATGGAAAATAGAGCGATGCCAAGAGCAGGCGAATTTTATATGCATTTTAAAGGAAAACTTTATCAGATCGTTACGGTTGCAATACATACAGAGACAGAAGAACCATTGGTGGTCTATCAGGCAATGTATGGAACGTTTAAGACATATGCAAGACCACTTGCGATGTTCTTAAGTGAAGTCGATCATGAAAAATACCCAGATGTGCAACAGATATACCGTTTTCGGAAAGTAGAACTGTGTGAAAATTCAGAAGCAGAACTGGTTGATGAAGTGACAGCACAGGAAAATGAATGTGATGAGACAGAAGAAACAGCAGACATTGAACCACTGTTGAAATTCTTAGATGAAACAGATCTTCATGAGCGCCTGAATATTTTATTACAGTATAGAGATCAGATCACAGAAACGATGCTGGAATCCATGGGTATGGCAATGGATTGTGTCCTGAATGGAAAAACTCTGGAAGAAAAGTATTATGAACTTGACAAAGTGATCCGAACAAAACTTCAATATGAAAAAAAGCCCCGCATATAAGATGCAAGGGCTTTTTTATTAATATCATATTATTCTTCGTCTTCTAAGATCTCATCTAAGACAGCAGTGACTGTCTCATATTCTTCGTCTGTTTCAATGTTGTCAAGACTGAAAGTATCAGGATCTTCAGGGTCTTCGTTGTAACGATATAAAAGTAAAGCCCCTTCTTCGTCATCACTTTCTAAGTCTTCAACAGTGATCAATGCGATATATTCCTGATCATCTAATTCTTCTACAGAGAATAAAGCGATCACGGCACAGTCTTGTTCAGTTCCATCTTCTAATTCTAAATGGAGCACAGGAGTTTCTTCTTCAATGATATTATCTACTTCGTTAAATTCACTCATTTTGATACCTCTTTTCTTAGTCTTTTCTCCACTATACTAAAGGATCATAAAAAAAGCAAGAAAAGGATAAAAAAAGATCACTTTGTCTAAGAATTGACAAGAAAAAACAGGTATGATACGATACGAACTAATGGAGGTAAAACAATGGAAGAATATAAGTTTTTGCTGGATATCGCAATCATTCTGGCAATGACCAAGTCTTTTAGTCTTGTGTCGAAGAAGTTTAACATGCCGCCAGTCGTTGGAGCATTGATCGCGGGAATCATTTTAGGACCAGTGGTCCTTAATGTAGTGAGTCCTTCAGATTCAGTTTTAAATCTGGCTGAAGTAGGTGTAGTTGTTTTAATGTTTCAGGCAGGTCTTGAGACAGATATTGATGAGTTGAAGAAGAGTGGAATTCCCGCATTCGTCATTGCGTTATGTGGAGTATTGATCCCACTTATCATGGGAGCTGTTTTATCCGTTATATATGGAAATAATATCATGGAATCGATCTTTATTGGAGTGATCCTAACAGCAACTTCAGTAAGTATCACAGTAGAAGCATTACAGGATATGGGACATTTAAAAGGAAGAGTCGGAACAGCAATCCTTGGGGCAGCGATCATTGATGATATCTTGGGAATTGTTTTATTATCAATTATGACAAGCCTTGGGGGAGCATCTGGATTCCATATTCAGGCAATCCTTAAGATCTTGATCCAGATGGCAGCATTCTTTGCGATTTCTATTATCGGTGGAGTTGGGATCAAGAAGTTCTTTGAGTGGCTTTCTACTTATAAGAATCCAGAGATTGAACGTCATAGAAGAAGAGTTCCGGTGTTTGCACTTGCATTTTGCTTAGCACTTGCATTTCTTGCAGAAGTGTTTGGAATCGCTGATATCACAGGTGCATATCTTGCAGGGATCATTTTATGCAGGCTCCCAGAACGATTTTATATATACAACAAGATTGAAGTTTTATCGTATATGCTGATCACACCAGTATTCTTTGCAAGTATCGGTCTGAATGTAAACATTCATGGAATGACACAGACGTTGATCATCTTTACGATCATTTTATGTGTGATCGCAGTGATCTCGAAGATCGCGGGATGCGGTTTTGGAGCATTGTTGTGCAAATATACGAAGAGAGAATCTGTACAGATCGGAGCAGGAATGGTATGCCGAGGTGAAGTTGCACTGATTGTTGCACAGAAAGGAATTTCTGTTGGATTATTATCAGAAGTTTTCTTTGCACCAGTGGTTATCATGGTCCTCGTCACAACACTCTTATCACCGATCATATTAAAAATGTTATTTGCAAAATAAGAAAAGTAAAATATTTACGATACAGATAAAACAATAGAAAAGAGGCTTTAATATGATAGACACAGTCGTATCTGTAAAACTTCCGATCGGAGAGATGCTAAGGATCAAAAGAAATCGTCTGATGCCGGATGTGGTGACTGGAGAGGAGAAGAGAATCTGTCTGGTGTCTGGAATCTACGGAGATGAGCTTGGCGGACAGTATATCTGCGGAGAGATCATTCGCCGGATCAAGGCAGAATTTGAGAATCTGACAGGTATTGTCGATGTGTATCCAGCGGTCAATCCATTAGGACTGGATGCACGAACAAGAGCAGTACCAATCTCAGATATCGATTACAGCAGTGCATTTCCAGGAGACATCAATGGAGGTCTGGAAGATTATACAGCAGCTAAATTGATCGAAGATATCAAAGGAGCATCCTGTTGCATTGATATTCATTCTAGTAATATCTTTTTGCAGGAAGTTCCTCAAGTACGTTTAAATAACGATTACGATGAGACATTACTTCATCTGTCAAAATATATGAATACGGATCTTGTCTGGATCCATCCTTCTCAGACAGTGAATGAAGGAAGTTTAGCTTTCACTTTAAACCAGATGGGAATCCCAACTATGGTTACGGAATCCGGTGCAGCATTTCGTATCCGTTACGAGTACTGCCGCCAGATCATAGATGGAATTTTTTCGGTGATGGCAGAACTTGGTATCTGGAAGGGAAAGGTTCAAGGCAAAACAAAGGTTCCGTTTATCCACGAAGACCAGATCTTTTATTTAAATTGTGAATCCAGTGGATTGTTTGTTTCTTACAAGCGATTAAAGGATCCGGTAAAGAAAGGCGAGATCATAGGGATCGTACAGAATCCTTTAATGGGAGCAACGGAAGAAGAAGTGGTTGCCCCAACCGATGGTATTTTGATGACATTAAGAGAACATCCAAGTGTAACGGAAGGGTCCTTGGTAGCCAGAGTGATCGGAGGGAATGCACTATGAAAAAAGAAATCATATATTCCTCAGGAAATTACTTAAGAGATGAGTTTAAGATCGAAGGATATCTCTTTGGAAAACAAAGTGAAGGATCAGAACCAGCGGCATGTATTGTCGGAGCAATGCGTGGAAATGAATATCAGCAGTTATATATTTGTTCTCAGTTAGTCAAACGTTTAAAAGAACTGGAAAACAGTGGTGCGATCGTTGGAGATAATCAGATTCTGGTCATTCCATGTGTGAATAATTTTTCAATGAATGTCGGAATGAAATACTGGGTATCTGATAACAGTGATATCAACCGTCAGTTTCCTGGGAATTTTGACGGGGAACCAACAAGCCGTCTGGCAGCACATTTATTTGAACGGGTTAAAGGATTCCGCTATGGAATCCATTTTGCATCATTTTTCAGAAGCGGGGATTTTGTGCCACATGTGCGAATGCCTGCAACAGGAAAAGAAAGCACCAGCCTTGCAAGTCTGTTCGGGCTGCCTTATGTATTAACAAGCAAACAACGAAATTTTGATAAAAAGACATTAACTTATAACTGGCAGATCAATGGGACGGATGCATTTTCGGTATATTCTGGGGAAACAGATAATATCGATGTGAATCTGGCCAGGAAGGCTGTATCTGCCGTGCTTCGCTTCTTGACTCGAATGGGTATTTTAAAATATAATTGCCATAACGGGTATATTGCGAGTATTATAGAAGAAGAGGATCTTGTATCCGTCAAAGCAAGTGCTCCGGGATTCCTAAGACGTTTTGTGACGATCAATGAGGAAGTTAACCGAGGTCAGCTGCTTGGTGAAGTCATTAATCCATATAATGGAGAGATTTTATCAGAGATCCGTTCAACGGCAGATGGGATCATATTCTATGCCGAGGATCAGCCAACGATTTTGGAAAATGCATCTGCATTTCAGGTGATTAAGAAACTACATGAATAAATGGGAGGAAATCATGGGAGAAGTTAGAAGAGTCTATGTTGAAAAGAAAAAAGACTACGCAGTAAAAGCAAAAGAGCTGCATGCATCATTGAAGCAGTATCTTGGACTGGATGTCGAATCTGTTCGTGTCCTTGTCCGCTATGACATCGAGAATCTATCCGATGCAAGTTATGAAAAAGCACTGGTTACAGTATTTAGTGAACCACCAGTTGACGACGTGTATGAAGAGACATTACCACTTGCCGATGGGGAAATATCTTTCAGCGTTGAGTTTCTGCCAGGTCAGTTCGATCAGAGAGCAGATTCTGCACAGCAGTGTGTGAAACTGTTGAATGAGGACGAAGATGCCCTGATCAGAAGTGCAACAACTTATGTTGTAAAAGGTGACTTAACTGACGAACAGTTAGAAGCAGTCAAAGAATATTGCATCAACCCAGTTGACTCAAGAGAGGCAGCTGCAGACAAACCAGAGACATTAGTGATGGATTTTGAAGAACCAGCAGATGTTAAGATTCTGGATGGATTCAAAGATATGGAAGAAGACAAATTTAAAGAATTATATGATTCTTTAAATCTTGCTATGACATTCAAAGATTTCCTTCATATCCAGAATTATTATAAAGGAGAAGAAAAGAGAGATCCTTCCATGACAGAGATCCGTGTACTGGATACTTATTGGTCAGATCACTGTCGTCATACAACATTCTCCACAGAACTTACAAGCATTGGATTCCAGGATGGATTCTATCGTGCACCATTAGAAGAAGCATATTATTCTTACATGGATGACTTTGAAGAGATGTACAAAGACCGTGATGACAAATATGTCTGCTTAATGGATATGGCATTAATGGCGATGAAACGTCTTAAAAAAGATGGAATTCTTGACAATATGGAAGAAAGCGATGAGATCAACGCCTGCAGCATTGTTGTACCAGTAGAAATTGATGGTAAGGAAGAAGAATGGCTGATCAGTTTCAAGAATGAGACACATAACCATCCAACAGAGATCGAACCATTTGGTGGAGCGGCAACATGTCTTGGAGGAGCGATCCGTGACCCATTATCAGGACGTTCTTATGTATATCAGGCAATGCGTGTTACAGGTGCTGCTGATCCAACAGTCCCATTAAAAGACACATTAAAAGGTAAATTACCACAGTATAAGATTGTAAATGAAGCTGCGAATGGATACAGTTCTTACGGAAACCAGATCGGTCTTGCAACAGGATATGTTAATGAAGTATATCATCCAGACTATGTTGCAAAACGTATGGAGATCGGTGCCGTTATGGGTGCAGCACCTAGAAAGAATGTGATCAGAGAGAACTCTGACCCAGGAGATATCATCATCTTATTAGGTGGAAGAACAGGACGTGACGGTTGTGGAGGAGCAACAGGATCATCTAAAGTTCATACAGAAGAATCTATCGAGACATGTGGAGCTGAAGTTCAGAAAGGTAATCCACCAACAGAACGTAAGATCCAGAGATTATTCAGAAGAGAAGAAGTCAGCCGTCTGATCAAGAAATGTAACGACTTTGGTGCAGGTGGAGTTTCCGTAGCGATCGGAGAACTTGCAGATGGTCTGGTTGTAGATCTTGATAAAGTACCTAAGAAATATGCAGGACTTGATGGAACAGAATTAGCGATTTCTGAATCTCAGGAACGTATGGCTGTTGTTGTAGATCCAAAAGACGTAGATCAGTTCCTTGCATACTCTGCAGAAGAGAACTTAGAGGCTGTAGAAGTTGCTGTTGTAACAGAAGATCCAAGATTAGTACTGAAATGGAGAGGAAAAGAGATCGTTAATATCTCAAGAGCTTTCCTTGATACAAACGGAGCACATCAGGAAACAGAAGTATTTGTAGAGATCCCTCACCGTGTAGAATCTTACTTTAATCGCAAAGACGAGACAGGTACATTTGAAGAAGTGTGCAAGAATACATTATCTGATCTTAATGTATGTTCACAGAAAGGTCTCGTAGAGAGATTCGACAGCTCTATCGGAGCAGCAACAGTTACAATGCCATATGGTGGAAAATACCAGATGACACCAATTCAGACAATGGTCGCAAAACTTCCAGTATTGAAAGGAGAATGCGATACAGTCACAATGATGAGTTATGGATTTGATCCATATCTGTCCAAATGGAGCCCATTCCATGGAGCAGTTTATGCGATTACAGAATCTATCGCGAAGATCGTGGCTACTGGTGGAGATTATAGCAATATCCGCCTGACATTCCAGGAATACTTTAAGCGTCTTGGAGAAGATAAGACACGCTGGGGACAGCCGGTTGCAGCACTGCTTGGTGCATATCAGGCACAGATGGGATTTGGACTTGCATCAATCGGTGGAAAGGACAGTATGTCTGGAACATTCAATGATATTGATGTACCACCAACACTGGTATCTTTTGCAGTCGATGTAGCGAAGACAACAGATGTTATCACACCAGAACTTAAGAGAGCAGGAAACCGTCTGATCCGTATCTGTATCCCAACAGATGCATACAATCTTCCAATATATTCTGAAGTGAAGAAAGTATACCAACGTATTACAAAACTGATCAAAGATGGAATTATCAAATCTGCATATGCAATTGGCGGCGGAGGAGCCTTAGAAGCAGTTGCCAAGATGGCATTTGGTAATAAATTAGGTGTGATCTTTGATGAAGAAGTAGAATTAAAAGACTTAACAGATCCTAAGTTTGGATCATTTGTTGTTGAAATGAGCACAAGAGATGTTCATAAACTTGCGATTCCAGGATTAATGTTAGGTGAGGTTACAGACAAACATGAATTTGTATTTGGTGACGAAGTTGTAACATTAGAAGAAGCGATTGATACATGGAAGAAACCATTAGAGAAAGTATTCCCAACAAGATCTGAAGGAGATCAGAGCATCGTTGATACAACAAGACACTATACAAAAGGAAATATTTACGTATGCAAGAATAAAGTTGCAAAACCAAATGTATTTATTCCAGTATTCCCAGGAACAAACTGTGAATATGATTCAGCGAAAGCATTTGAACGTGCAGGAGCGAACGTGATCACAAAGGTATTTAAGAACTTAGATGCACAGGGAATCCGTGATTCAGTGGAAGTTTTTGAAAAAGCGATCAAAGAATCCCAGATCATCATGTTCCCAGGTGGATTCAGTGCCGGTGATGAACCAGATGGATCTGCAAAATTCTTTGCAACAGCATTTAGAAATGAAAAATTAAAAGAAGCAGTCATGGATCTGTTAAATAACCGTGATGGACTGGCACTTGGTATCTGTAACGGATTCCAGGCCCTGATCAAATTAGGACTTGTTCCAGAAGGTAAGATCGTAGAACAGAATGCGAAATCACCTACACTGACAACAAACCGCATTGGTCGTCATATTTCTAAGGTTGCTTATACAAGAATTGCTTCTAATCTGTCACCATGGTTTAACAATGTACATGTAGATGATATCTTCAGTATACCAGTATCTCATGGAGAAGGACGATTCGTAGCAGATGAAGATGTGATCCAAAAACTGTTTGAAAATGGACAGGTAGCAACACAGTATGTTGACCTCAATGGTGATCCTACAATGAATGAAGAATTCAATCCAAATGGTTCTTACCATGCGATTGAAGGTATCACAAGTCCAGATGGAAGAGTCCTTGGTAAGATGGGACATTCAGAACGTCGTGACAGCTATGTAGGAATCAATATTTACGGACAGAAAGATCAGAAGATCTTCGAATCCGGAGTAGAATATTTCAAATAAGAGTACAAAAAAGAACCTTGCAGAAAGCAAAGATGTCTTTTTTTACTGCTCTTTTGGAATGATATGAATTGTTTCCATACGGTTTTTGTCAACGGAAACAACTTTAAAAAGAAAATGTTCATCTTCTGCAGTTTCGCCCTCTGAAGGCAGATGATCAAGCAGTTCGATGATATATCCGCCAAGAGAATCATAATCCTCAGAATCAAGGTCTACGTCAAGCAGATCATCAAGATCATCAAGCTTTAAAGAAGCGGATACCATATAAGATCCATCGGATAATTTTTTGAAAGTTTCTTCCTCAGAATCATCATATTCATCACGCAGTTCTCCAAAAATCTCTTCAACGATATCTTCTAGAGTAATAAGACCTGCAGTCACTCCATATTCATCCAAAACAATGGAGAAACTAACAGATTTTTCACGCATCTGTGCAAGAAGGCTTGATACTTTCTGAGTTTCATACGTAAAGAACGGCTTACGCAGAACATCTTTCAAATGAAAGATCTCGCCTCTGTGCTGGCTGCGGTAGAAATAAACATCCTTAAAATAAACAATACCAACAACATGATCTTTACTTCCTTCATAAACAGGAAGTCTGGAATAACCGGCCTCGCGGAAAATATCAAGAACTTCATCATAAGAAGCATCTACAGACACAAAAGTTACATCAATTCGCGGGATCATAATATCCTTGGCAAGAGATTCCTTAAAATCAAAAACGTTGTTTAACATATCTTTCTCAGATTCTTCGATAACGCCTTCTTCGTGGCTGACATCAACGATCGTACGAAGTTCACGTTCAGTCATGATACGTTTGGATTGTTTCGAGTCGATCCGCAAGATGATAAGGATTGCTGTAGAAAGTTTGTTGATAATGTAAACAACCGGTGTCAGTAATTTTGTGATCAGATAAATGCTGGAAGCATAGCTTAGAGCAAGTTTTGTATTATTGATCGTTGCAAAAGTCTTTGGTGTGATCTCACCAAAGATCAATACAAGTACTGTGATCACAGCAGTTGCGATTCCGGCTCCCATGCTTCCAAAGATACGAATAGCGATCGTTGTAGTAAGGGATGTTAATGAAATATTCACAAGGTTATTTCCGACTAAGACGCTGGAAAGCATCTGGCTTGGATTCTCGATCAATTTTAAAACAATAGCAGCTTTTTTATTGCCATCTTCTGCCATGGCACGCATACTATGTGGATTGACGGTTGTAAGTGCTGTTTCTGCAGATGAAAAATAAGCAGAAAGCATTAATAAAATGATAATTGCGATTATCTGTAATATCATACTGGGGTCCAATGAAAATTCCTCCTAAAATAAATATCTGTTCATTTTTATACAGTTCTTTTCATTGTACGCAAGAAATATGTACATGTCAAGTTAGTCCTTGCCAACCATGGAAGAATATGGTATACCTATTTTTAGGAGGATTGTCATATGAGGTACTATTATGATTATAGTTTTCCAATCGGTAATTTAACGATTGAGGAAGATGAGCATGGCATTTGCGGGATATATTTTGGGACGAAGATGTTAGAAGGCGAGAAGAAGAATACAGAATTGATCAGGGAAGCAGCACTGCAATTATCACAGTATTTTGATGGACGGAGAAAGAAGTTTGACCTGAAACTTTCTTATCATGGAACAGAATTTCAGATCAAAGTATGGAAAGCATTGGAGAAGATTCCATATGGGGAAACTTGTACTTACAAAGACATTGCGGAATCAGTAGGGATTCCAAAAGGATGTCGAGCTGTTGGCATGGCGAATAACAGGAATCCGATCGTGATCGTTGTTCCATGTCACAGAGTGATCGGAATGAACGGTTCACTGACAGGATATGCAGGTGGTCTGGAAATGAAAGAATACCTGTTAGATCTTGAAAAGAGTAATCAAAAATTAAAGGAAAGATATTGACAAAGATTCTCAGTTGAGATATGATACATAGGCACATTTTGCCGGAAGCACATCCGGTATGATCTTATAGATATTTCCGTGAGGGAGTAGTTAGCAGAGAATCTGTGACAGTATCAACATAATGATGAACGACATCTGGTGCTGTCTTAATTAACGAGACTCACAGACGATAAGCTTTTGTTTATAACAAGGCTTTCGTCTGTGGGTCTTTTTCATATCATAGGAAATTCCAATGGAATCCCCTATGATATGAAAAACTTACGATATGGAGGACGTTTTTATGGATTTACTTACGTTATTAACACTGGCTGTTGGATTGGCGATGGATGCATTTGCTGTTTCTATCTGCAAAGGACTGGCGATGAGAGAAAAAGTTTTGAAAAAAGGGATCATTGTTGGTTTATGGTTTGGAGGATTTCAGGCACTGATGCCAACAATCGGATTTTTCCTTGGAACACAGTTTAAAGACCAGATCACATCGATCGATCATTGGATCGCATTTGTGCTTCTTGGGCTGATCGGAATCAATATGGTCAAAGAAGCATTATCAAATGATGAAGAACAGGCAGATGATTCGATCGCAGTGAAAGAAATGTTCATGCTTGCTGTTGCGACAAGTATCGATGCATTAGCAGTTGGGATCACATTTGCCTTTTTAAATGTGCATATTGTATCCGCAGCGTCGATGATTGGAGTCTGTACTTTCTTGATTTCATTTGCAGGAGTAAAGATCGGAAATATTTTTGGAACAAAATATAAATCCAAGGCAGAGCTCGCAGGTGGCATAATACTGATACTTTTGGGATTTAAGATTCTGTTTGAGCATCTTCATATTCTCTAAAATGAAAAATTAGCTCTTTCTTTTTTATGAAAAAGAGTGTAATATAATAAAGGCAATGACACAAGATATAGTGCTGATTGGTAGAACGACAACAAGATTTTGTGTCAGAAAATGGAAACATACAGAATCTTGTAATTTTATATAAATGAGGGAGAAACTATGAATGGTGATGTAAAAACAAAGATTATCAAGAGAAACGGTGAGGAGGTAACCTTTGATCTCGATAAGATCATCAATGCGATCACGAAGGCGAATGAAGAGGTAACAAAGATCCATCAGATGAATCAGTATCAGATCATGGCGATCGCAGAGAAGGTTGCAGATCAGGTAGCAAACTCTTCTCATGCGGTGAATGTAGAAGATATCCAGAATATGGTTGAGACAGGGATCATGGAGATGAGAGGATATGAAGTTGCCCAGAAGTATGTAAGATATCGTTTTAAGAGAGAACTGAGAAGAAAATCAAATACGACCGATGATGGAATTCTTTCTTTACTTGATAATATTAATGAGGAAGTAAATCAGGAGAATTCGAATAAGAATCCAGTGATCAATTCCACGCAGAGAGATTATATGGCAGGAGAAGTCAGCAAAGACTTAAGTAAACGTGTCCTTCTGCCAAATGAGATCATTCGTGCTCATGAAGAAGGAATCATCCATTTTCATGATTCTGACTATTTTGCACAGAGAGAACATAACTGTGATCTGATCAATTTGGAAGATATGCTTCAGAATGGAACGGTGATCAGTGAGACATTGATCGAGAAACCACATTCATTTTTTACAGCATGTAATGTGACAACACAGATCGTTGCTCAGGTTGCAAGCAACCAGTATGGAGGACAGTCTTTTACATTAGCGCATTTAGCACCATTTGTAGACATCAGTCGAAAGAAGCTGCGTAAGAATGTCGTGAAGGAACGTAAAGTGATCGGAGAATCTATGGATGATGCGATCATCGACAAGATTACAGAGATGCGTCTGTATGATGAGATCAAACAGGGAATCCAGACGATCCAGTATCAGCTGGTAACTTTGATGACATGTAATGGACAGGCGCCATTTGTCACAGTCTTTATGTATCTTGACGAAGTACCAGAAGGACAGACAAGAGACGATCTGGCTCTTGTGATCGAAGAAGTCCTGAAACAGAGAATTCAGGGTGTTAAGAATGAAAAAGGAGTCTGGATCACTCCAGCCTTCCCAAAACTTATTTATGCATTAGATGATGATAACATCACACCAGATTCCAAGTATTGGTATCTGACAGAATTAGCTGCAAAATGTACAGCAAAACGCATGGTTCCAGACTATATCTCAGCGAAAGTGATGAGAGAACTGAAAAATGGTGAAGTATATCCTTGCATGGGATGCAGATCCTTCTTAACAGTTGAAGATTCCCAGAGAAATGCAGATGGAAGCCATAAGTTCTATGGAAGATTTAATCAGGGTGTTGTAACGATCAACTTGGTTGATGTCGCATGCAGTTCTAATGGAGATATGGATAAATTCTGGGACATCTTAGAAGAGAGACTGGAATTGTGCCACAGAGCATTAAGATGTCGCCATGAGAGATTAAAGGGAGCGGTATCTGATGTTGCGCCGATCCTTTGGCAGCATGGAGCGCTTGCAAGACTGAAGAAAGGCGAGAAGATCGATAAGTTATTATACGATGGATATTCCACGATTTCCCTTGGATATGCAGGACTTTATGAGATGTGTGTCCGCATGACAGGCAAGTCTCATACATCCGATGAAGGAAAAGAATTTGCATTAAAAGTTATGCAGAAATTAAATGATAAATGTAATGAATGGAAGGCAGCAGAGAACATCAGCTATTCTGTATACGGAACACCAATGGAATCAACAACTTACAAGTTTGCAAAATGCTTACAGAAACGTTTTGGTATCATTCCGGGAGTTACAGATAAGAACTACATCACAAACAGCTATCATGTTCATGTAACAGAAGAGATCGATGCATTCAGCAAACTGGCATTTGAGTCAGAATTCCAGAAATTATCTCCAGGCGGAGCGATCAGCTACATTGAAGTACCAAACATGCAGGATAATATTCCAGCCGTCTTATCCGTGATGAAATTTATTTACGATAACATCATGTATGCAGAGTTAAATACAAAGAGTGATTATTGTGAATGCTGTGGATACGACGGAGAGATTCAGATCAAAGAAGATGAATCAGGAAAGCTGATCTGGGAATGTCCAAACTGTGGAAATACAGATCAGGATCATATGTTTGTTGCAAGACGTACTTGTGGATATATCGGAACACAGTTCTGGAATCAGGGACGTACACAGGAGATCAAGGATCGAGTCCTTCATTTATAAGACACGATGACAGAGGAGATCATATGCACTACGGAGAAATTAAAAAATGTGATATTGCGAATGGACCAGGAGTCAGAGTCAGCTTATTCGTATCAGGCTGCCGAAATCATTGTCCAGGATGCTTTAATAAGGAGACATGGGACTTTTGTTATGGAAAGCCATTTACGACGGAGACAAAAGATCATATCATGGAATTGTTAAAGCCAGATTATATTGAAGGTTTTTCGCTTCTTGGAGGGGAACCATTTGAACCGGAGAATCAGGAAGAACTGGTTAGATTATTAAAAGAGATCAAAGAAAATTATCCAAAGAAGAATATCTGGTGCTATACAGGATATACTTATGACAAGGATTTGCTCGAAGGTGGTAAAGTATACACACAGTTTACGGAAGAGATGTTATCTTATATTGATACGCTAGTTGATGGACAGTTTATCGAATCCCAGAAAGATATCACATTAAAATTCCGAGGAAGTGCAAATCAAAGAATTTTAGATCTGAATGAAAAATAGACGAGAAAGATGTAGTTTTTTACACTGCATCTTTTTCTTTATCATCTGGAAGAGAAGCTCTTGACAGACTGTGCTTTATATTATAGTCTATGTATAACAAAATATCATAGATAAGTTGTAAATTTCGAAAGAGGAAAGAAGGGTTGCACAATGATACTGGAGATTGATTTCAATAGTGACGAGGCAATCTATGTACAGTTAAGAAATCAGATCATTATGGGAATCGCATGTGCAGAATTTGCTGATGGAGAATCACTTCCATCTGTCCGGCAGTTAGCACAGGTGCTTGGAGTGAACATGCACACGGTGAACAAAGCCTATGCGATCTTAAGAGAAGAAGGATACCTGAAACTAGACCGAAGAAAAGGTGCAGTCATAAGTGTTGAAACTTTGGAAAAACAGCAGGAATTAGCAAGCATTCAGGAGAATTTAAGGATGTTAGTTGCAGAAGCTGTCTGTAAAGGAGTTACAGAAGACGAGATGAACCGGTTGATTCATGATATGTACCAGAAATTAGACAGAAAGTAATAACAGGAGGAATTATGAACCGATTACCATTTACAAAATATGCCTCCAAAGCATTGAATGAAGGACGAGAGATTGCTGGATATCTTGGATTTAAAGATGTCAGCAGTATTTTTGTTCTGCTAGGACTTTATGGGGCAGACGGATCTCTTGCAAGTGAAGTGCTCAAGATGCACGGAGTGACAAGAGAATTAATAGAAGAAGCGATCAAAGAGAAGTCAAAGATGCCAAAAGACCGAAGAAGAACGGTAATGGATACTCCGAAGACAGAATACCTGTTAGAAATTGCAGGAGAACTTGCAATGAAATACGGGTGTGAAGCGATCGGATCAGAACATATCTTGATGGCGATGATCAAAGATGGAGATAATGAAGCATTCCGTTTTCTGGAAGATCATAAGATTTCATCCGAAGGAATCTATACAGATATTTTAGTTACTGCAGGAATTGATTTCAGAAGTGCGAAGAATGAATATAATGAAGCGATCTCTGATGGCGGTGATATGGAAGATGGAGCAGGAGAATATATGCTGCTTCAGTATAGTACAGATCTGACAGAGAAAGCAATGCTTGGGAAGCTTGATCCGATGATCGGACGTGAAAGTGAGATGGAACGTCTGATGCAGATCCTTTGCAGAAGGACAAAGAATAATCCATGTCTGATCGGTGATCCAGGGGTTGGTAAAACAGCGATTGTTGAAGGCCTTGCGCAAAGGATCGCCGAAGGCAATATGCCAAGAATTCTTAAGAATAAGAGGATTTTGTCCTTAGACCTTACGAAAGTGATTGCTGGAACGAAATTCCGTGGAGAATTTGAAGAACGAATGAAACGCATCGTAACCGAAGCAACACAGGATGATTCTATTATTTTGTTTATCGATGAGATTCATACGATCATTGGAGCTGGAGGTTCTGAGGGAGCTATGGATGCATCTAATATCTTAAAACCAGCATTGGCAAGAGGAGATTTTCAGCTGATCGGTGCGACAACGAGTGAAGAATATACAAAATATTTTGAAAAAGATGCAGCATTAGTTCGAAGATTCCAACCAGTCAGAGTGAAAGAACCAACCGTAGAAGAAACGATCACGATCTTAAAAGGGATCAAACATCGTTTTGAAGATTATCATAGGATCCTGGTATCAGAAGATGTGGCAGAGGCGATCGCCTCTCTTTCTGATCGATATATCAGTGATCGTTTTCTGCCAGATAAAGCCATCGATCTGTTAGATGAAGCCTGTGCAAGGAAACGAATGGAACAGCTTGGAAGTCATGCAGGTTTTAAGAAAGAACGCAAGGAGATCAGGGAGATCATAGAGAAGATCGAAGCAGCGCTTTCTGATGGAGATATTACAGAAGCAAGAGAGCTTAAGAAAGAGAAGAACAAACTTGAGAAATCTCTGGAACGTAAGATGAAGAGAAATCAGAAGAAGCAAAATGAGATTCCAGAATTGACAACAGAGGATGCCGCAGAAGTCGTTTCTTTATGGACACAGATTCCAGTAACACAGCTTACAAAGGGAGATATGGAACGATTAAGACATTTAGAGAAAGAACTTCACAAACATGTGATCGGGCAAGATGAAGCGGTCAATGCAGTTGCCAAAGCTGTGAAGAGAAGCAGAGTCGGTCTTAAGAGTCCAAACCGTCCGATCGGATCATTCTTATTTTTAGGGCCAACAGGAGTTGGTAAGACAGAGTTGTCAAAGACATTAGCAAAAGCTTTATTTGGAAGAGAAGAAGATCTGATCCGTGTGGATATGTCTGAATATATGGAGAAGCACAGTGTATCAAAGATCATCGGATCTCCTCCAGGATATGTTGGATTTGGAGAAGGCGGACAGCTGAGTGAACAGATTCGAAGACATCCTTACTCTGTCCTTCTTTTTGATGAGATCGAAAAAGCTCATCCTGATGTATTTAATATTCTGCTTCAGGTATTAGATGACGGACATATTACAGATTCCAATGGAAGAAAAGTCGACTTTAAGAATACTGTTATCATTATGACTTCCAATGCAGGTGCAAACCGTATCATTGCACCAAAACATTTAGGATTTTCTATGGATGATACAGATAAAGCCAAGACTCATGAACGTATGAAAAAGGGTGTTATGGAAGAAGTGAAACAGATCTTTCGCCCAGAGTTTTTAAATCGAATTGATGAGACGATCGTATTTGCCGTCCTTACAAAGGAAGAAGTTAAGAAGATCGCAAAATTATTTATGGATGAATTGAGAGCCCGTTTATTAAGCGAACATCAGATCACATTAAAGATCACATCTGGTGCGATGGATCTGTTAGCAGATAAGGGATATGATGAGAATTATGGGGCAAGACCATTAAGAAGGATCATCCAGAATGAGATTGAAGATGTACTGGCAGATAAGATCTTAGAAGGAACCCTTACGAATGGACAGACGATGACGATTGGTAAAAAAGATAAAAAACTTACTTTTTCGGTAAAGGAAAACTAGTAAATAATACTGAAATATATTATAATATACATACGACGACCGAAACATATATTAGGAGGAAAAGACAATGGCAGTGGTAACTGAATTATTCCGCAGCGAAGACAATGGAACACTTAGCTTTGGTGACTATACATTAGCACAGAAAGCGAAGAAAGGAGATATCCAGTTTGAAGGAGATATCTATAAGATCAAGACTTTCAAGACAATGACAAAACTGGACAAGAACGGACAGCTGATCTTTGAATCAGTTCCAGGTTCAGCAGTACATAACTTTGTTGCAACAACAGATGGAGTTGCATTTGAGATTGAATCTTCATCTGATGTCCAGGTTACTTTAGAAGTAGAAGCCGGACAGGAATATAAAGTTTTTATTGATAATACGAATGTAGGAATGATGAAAGCAAATCTTGGAGGAAAATTAACTCTGAGTGTTGAGTTAAGCGAGGGAACAGCAGCAGCTGTTCGTGTAAAGAAACAGTAGTAACATAAAGGAGCACCAATGGCAAAACAAAAGACAGTTTATTTTTGCAGCCAGTGTGGTCATGAGTCTTCCAAGTGGATGGGGCAGTGTCCTGCCTGTAAGCAGTGGAATACTTTTACAGAAGAGAAAGTTACAGAAACGAAAAAAGGAGGGGCGAAGTCTTTAAAGACTTCTGCCTCTCCTATGAATATATCCGAGGTAACAGTAGAGAATGAAGAGCGGATTCCAACAGGGATTCATGAACTGGACCGTGTGTTAGGCGGCGGGATCGTCAAAGGTTCCCTATCGTTGGTCGGAGGAGATCCGGGAATCGGGAAATCCACGTTATTATTACAGGTATGCAGGAATCTTGCGAACAGCAAACGTAAGGTTTTGTATATTTCTGGGGAAGAATCTATGCATCAGATCAAGATGAGAGCAGAGAGGATCGGAACATTTGAAGAAGAGATGCTTCTGTATTGTGAGACAGATCTTGATGCGATCACGAATGCAATCTTAAAGACGAAACCAGAATTTGCGGTGATTGATTCGATTCAGACAATGTACAGCGAGGATCTTTCCTCGGCAGCAGGCAGTGTGTCTCAGGTAAGAGAAGTGACTGCAGTGATGATGAGAGTTGCGAAAGAGAATAATATCGCAGTTTTTATCGTAGGACATGTGACCAAAGAAGGAGTGGTTGCAGGACCAAGAACACTTGAGCATATGGTAGATACGGTCCTTTATTTTGAAGGGGAAAGAGAAGCGGCATACAGAATCTTAAGAGGTGTCAAAAACCGTTTTGGATCCACGAACGAGATCGGTGTGTTTGAGATGTGTAACAATGGACTTGTAGAAGTGGAGAATCCGTCAAAGACGATGCTTAATGGAAGACCCCTTGATGCGTCAGGATCTGTTGTTGTATGTTCCATGGAAGGGACCAGACCGATCCTGATCGAGATTCAGGCATTGGTATCACCAACAAGCTTTCAGATGCCGAGAAGAACAGCAGTTGGAATTGATTATAACAGGGTGAATCTTTTGATGGCAGTGCTTGAGAAGAGAGTTGGACTGCAGCTTGGCGGCTGTGATGCGTATGTGAATCTGGCTGGAGGTATGAAACTTGGCGAACCAGCGATCGATCTCGGTATTATTATGGCAATCGCATCGAGTTATAAGAACCGGCCGATCTTAGAAGATACGATCATTTTTGGAGAAGTTGGTCTGGTAGGAGAAGTAAGAGCCGTATCAGGTGGAGAAGCAAGGATCAAAGAAGCACAGAAACTAGGATTTAAACGATGCATTCTGCCTCAGGCGAATGTAGATCAGATCAAGGTCCAGACAGACATGAGACTTGTAGGAGTTTCAAATGTTATGGAGGCATTAGATCTTATATAGAAGGATTATCTGTATTTCACAATGATACAGAAATTATATGATTGCAAGTGTATAGAAGATACATTATAATCAGAATAGAAAGAACTATATGGAGGAAGACATGGAAGAAACGATTTCTAAGAATTTTATCGAACAGATCATAGAAAAAGATATAGAAGAAGGGCATTGCAAGAAGGTAGTTACAAGATTTCCACCAGAACCAAACGGATATCTTCATATCGGACACGCAAAATCCATCTTATTAAACTATGGACTGGCTCAGGAATATGGAGGAGATTTCCATTTCCGTTTTGATGATACAAACCCAACAAAAGAGAAGGAAGAATATGTAAATTCTATTAAAGAGGACGTAGAATGGTTAGGAGCAGATTATCACGAACATATCTATTATGCTTCTAACTACTTTGACAAGATGTATGAATGTGCAGAATTCCTGATCAAGAAAGGGAAAGCATATGTCTGTGATCTGAATGCTGAACAGATCAGAGAATACCGAGGAACTTTAACAGAACCTGGAAAGAACAGTCCATATCGTGACCGTACACCGGAAGAGAACTTACAGTTATTCCGTGAGATGAAGGAAGGAAAATACCCAGATGGAAGCAAAGTTCTTCGTGCCAAGATTGATATGACATCTGGAAATATCAACATGAGGGATCCAATTCTTTATCGTATCGCAAGAATGGAACATCATAATACAGGAAACAAATGGTGTATCTATCCAATGTATGACTTTGCACATCCATTAGAGGATGCATTTGAAGGGGTGACACATTCTATCTGTACACTGGAATTCGAGGACCACAGACCATTATATGACTGGGTTGTGAATGAATGTGAATTTGAGAATCCGCCAAAACAGATTGAGTTTGCGAAGTTATATCTGACAAATGTTGTCACAGGAAAACGTTATATCAAGAAATTAGTTGAAGATGGAATCGTAGATGGGTGGGATGATCCACGTCTGGTATCATTATCAGCACTTAGAAGAAGAGGGTATACACCAGAATCCATCAAGAAGTTTATGGAACTTGTCGGAGTTGCAAAGAGTCACAGCTCTGTAGATTCAGCGATGCTTGAATACTGCATCCGTGATGATCTGAAATTAAAACGTCCACGTATGGCAGCGATCTTAGATCCGATCAAGCTGGTGATCACAAACTATCCAGAAGGAGAAGGGGAACTCGTTGACGTTCCAAATAATCAGGAAAACGAAGAGATGGGAACAAGACAGGTACCATTTTCAAGAGAATTATATATCGAACGAGAAGATTTCAAGATTGAGAAGCCTAAGAAATACCGTCGTTTATATGTAGGTAATGAAGTGCGTCTGATGAATGCATATTTTGTGACATGTACAGGATATGATGTAGATGAGGACGGCAATGTAACCTGTGTATATGCGACATATGATCCAGAATCCAGAGGAGGAAACAGTCCGGATGGAAGAAAGGTCCGCGGAACGATCCACTGGGTATCTGTACCAACTGCGAAAAAAGCAGAAATTCGTCTGTATGAAAATATTGTAGATGAAGAAAAAGGTGTATATAATGAAGATGGAAGTATCAATGTGAATCCAAATTCACTGACTGTGATCAAGGAAGCATATGTAGAACCTGAGTTAGAGAAATATGATAAGGAAGACAGTTTCCAGTTTATGAGAACAGGATATTTCTGTTTAGATTCCAAAGATTCTACAAAAGAACACATGGTATTTAATAGAATTGTAAGCTTAAAGAGTTCTTACAAACCAAATTAATCAAATTTGCCGTAACAGACAAGATGTGATGAGAGAGAAGAGAGGAAAGTTGATGAAGGTAATCGTGGTATCTCATGGAAGTTATGCAAGAGGACTTGTGGATACAGCACAGATGATCGCAGGGGAACAGGAAGACCTTGAGGCATTTGGGCTTGAACCAGAAGAATCAGTGGATACTTTGAGAGAGAAGATTAGAGAGAGTATTGAACAGACATCAGAAGGAGAAGAAGTCCTTATATTAACAGATCTGTTTTATGGAAGTCCGTTTAATACAGTAATTTCTTTAATGTCAGAATACGATCTCTACCACGTAACTGGAATCAATCTTCCGTTGATGATGGAAGTAGTTATGGGACGTTACGCGGGAAAGAGTGCACAAGAGGTGTGCAAAGATCTTCTTAAGGCAGCGCCAGAGACAGTGAAAGATGTGCGTGAATTATATAAGGAGGTAGAAGAATGAAAAACATTGTATTAGCGAGAGTTGATGACAGGCTCATACATACGGAGATTTTGACATTATGGGTGCCGGAAGTCAGAGCGAACAGGATCATTATTGTAGATGATGTTGTGGCGAAGGATAAATTCCGAAGCAAAGTGATCAAAGAGATGGCGCCCCAAGGCCTTATAATTCATGTATATGGGATCGATCGTGCAACGGAGAAATTAAAAGAAGCCCCATCCTTTGATGGAGAGCGGGTGATCGTAATTGCAGAATCCCCACTGGTATTTGAAGAATTGATCAAACGAGGGATCAAGATCAATCAGCTTAATATCGGAGGTATGGGAATTCGTGGAGAACGTAAAGCAGTTGCAAGAAGAGTTGCGTGTGATACCATGGAGATGGAAGCTATTCATGAACTGATCAAAAAACATGTACATGTATATTTCCAGACAGTTCCAACAAGAAGTTCAGAAGAAGCAAAAAAATACATCAAAGAATAAGTAAAATACCAAAGAATGCAATCTCAGTTTATAGAATTTTTATAAAAAGGGGGTTGCATTTTTTTTGTCTGGTGTTATACTAAAGAACATAGAGTTAGCACTCGATATAAGTGAGTGCTAACAAAAGATAAAAAGAACAATAATTCTAATATATTTAGGAGGTAATATCATTATGAAGTTAACACCATTAGGAGATAGAGTTGTATTAAAACAGCTGGAAGCAGAAACAACAACTAAGTCAGGAATCGTCCTTACAACAGCAACACAGGAAAAACCACAGGAAGCAGAAGTTGTTGCAGTCGGACCTGGAACAGAAGATGTGAAGATGGAAGTTTCTGTAGGACAGAAAGTTATTTATTCTAAATATGCAGGAACAGAAGTAAAATTAGAAGATGAAGAATTTATCATCGTAAAACAGAATGATATTTTAGCAGTTGTAGAATAGTTTTATCACATTACACAATTATTTGATTTAATCAAGGAATTAGTCGGAGGTAATTAAGATCATGGCAAAAGAGATTAAATACGGAATTGAAGCAAGAAAAGCACTGGAAGCAGGAGTTAACCAGTTAGCAGATACAGTAAGAGTTACAATCGGACCAAAAGGACGCAATGTTGTATTAGACAAATCTTTTGGTGCACCGCTGATCACAAATGACGGTGTAACGATCGCAAAAGAAATTGAATTAGAAGACCCATTTGAGAATATGGGAGCTCAGGTAGTCAAAGAAGTAGCAACTAAGACAAATGATGTTGCCGGAGATGGTACAACAACAGCTACAGTTCTTGCACAGGCAATGATCAACGAAGGAATGAAAAACTTAGCAGCAGGAGCAAACCCAATCATTCTTCGTAAAGGAATGAAGAAAGCGACAGAAGCAGCTGTTGAAGCAATTGCTGAGATGAGTAGCAAAGTTACAGGAAGAGATCAGATCGCGAAAGTAGCAGCAATCTCTGCAGCAGACGAAGAAGTTGGAGAATTAGTAGCAGATGCTATGGAAAAGGTATCTAACGACGGAGTTATCACGATCGAAGAATCTAAAACAATGAAAACAGAATTAGATTTAGTAGAAGGAATGCAGTTTGATCGTGGATATTTATCAGCATATTTCTCAACAGATATGGAAAAAATGGTTGCTGAATTAGATGATCCATATATTCTGATCACAGACAAGAAGATCACTAATATTCAGGAAATCCTTCCATTATTAGAGCAGATTGTACAGAGTGGTAAGAAATTACTGATCATTGCTGAAGATATCGAAGGTGAAGCATTAACAACATTGATCGTTAACAAATTACGTGGAACATTCTCTGTATGTGCAGTGAAAGCACCTGGATATGGCGACAGAAGAAAAGCAATGCTTGAAGATATCGCTATCTTAACAGGTGGTACAGTGATCTCTGAAGAAGTTGGCCTGGAATTAAAAGACGCAACATTAGATCAGTTAGGACGTGCAAAATCTGTCAAAGTTGAAAAAGAAAACACGGTCATCGTAGACGGTGAAGGAGATAAAGATGCAATCCAGGCACGTCTTGGACAGATCAAAGCACAGATCGAAGAAACAACATCTGAATTCGACAAAGAAAAATTACAGGAAAGATTAGCTAAATTATCTGGTGGAGTTGCAGTGATCCGTGTTGGAGCAGCAACAGAAACAGAGATGAAAGAAAGCAAATTACGTCTGGAAGATGCCTTAGCAGCAACAAAAGCCGCTGTAGAAGAGGGAATCATCTTCGGTGGAGGATCTGCTTATATCCATGCATCTAAGAAAGCAGCTGAGAAAGTAGCAGACTTAGAAGGAGACGAGAAAACAGGAGCAAACATCATCCTCAAAGCATTAGAAGCACCATTATTCCAGATCGCAGTCAATGCAGGTCTTGAAGGAGCTGTTATTGTCAACAAAGTAAAAGAAGCAGAAATCGGAAAAGGATTCGATGCATTACATGGAGAATACGTAGACATGGTAGAAAAAGGAATCATCGATCCAGCCAAAGTAACAAGAAGCGCATTACAGAATGCAACATCCGTAGCTTCTACATTATTAACAACAGAATCAGTTGTTGCGAATATCAAAGAAGAAGCACCAGCAATGCCAGCAGGAGCACCAGCCGGAATGGGAATGATGTAGAGACATTGAGTACTTAGAGAAAGCAAGCCAAAGGCGCAGCTTGAACTTAGTGCGAAAGTCCGTCCCGAACCTTAGCGAATCCGAGCCACAGGCGAAAGATGAGCTTAGTTGAGTGGGCGTCTACAGGGAGCGAAGCGACTCAAAGACTAAATATCAAAAATCCTACAGAAATTCGAATGAATTTCTGCAGGATTTTTTTTCTCCATAAAAAACTAAAATCGATACGTCTTCCCTTTCTTCCAAACTACCCAATATTCCACATTCGCACAATCATTCACGATCGGAATCCTCTTCCGATCATTTAAAATCTCATCCGGATAAGAAGCATAATTCGTAGAAAAACAAAACAAAGTCGAAGATTTTACCAATTATAACCATTCAGATCATGAAATGTAAGTTTGTCATAAGAACAAAGACTATGCCCAAAAGGAATACAAACCGACAAATTAAGATTAAAGCCATTTGAAACAGTTGTAGTCATTGGTGCAGGAACTATGGGATTAATTAACGCCCAGACAGCGAAAGCTTACGGATGTCGTGTGATCGTATCAGAGATGATCCCTAAGAAGATTGAGATAGCCAAAGCGATGGGATTTTGTGATCGTAGCTGTTGGATCAACCAGTGCCAACAGTCAGGGACTTGAGATGTTAAAGCAAAATGACGGAAGAATGTTATTATTTGCGGCAGGATATCCAGTTCCAGAGTTGAAAGTTGACTCAAATATGTTACACTATAGAAAGATGGAACTGATCGGGACATTCGGGGCAGATCATGAAGACTTCAAAGAAGCTGCCAAAGCATTAAGTACCAAGGTTGTGGATGTGTCTAAATTGGTAGAAGAGAAGAAATTCCCACTAAGCAGACTGCAGGATGCTTATGAAGAGGCAAGCAAACCTGGAATGTACAGAGTCAGTGTCATGTTAGACGAAGAATAAATGAAACATCAAAAACAGGAGGTAGCCATGAACAATTTTACGTATTCTATTCCAACAAAGATTCATTTTGGAAAAGGACAGATTTCTCATCTTAGTGAACTTTCAGAGAGCGGTAACAAAGTTTTACTATGCTATGGCGGTGGAAGTATCAAAAAAGCAGGAATTTATGACGAAGCGGTCAAGATTTTAAAAGAAGAAGATATGGAAATCTTTGAATTATCAGGAATCGCACCAAATCCAAAGATCGAATCTGTTAGAGAAGGTGTAAAACTTTGTAAAGAAAACAGCATCGATATGGTACTTGCTATTGGAGGAGGATCTGTCATTGACTGTGCAAAGGTTGTAGCGGCAGGAGCATGTTATGATGGGGATCCATGGGATCTGGTTATTAGCCCAAGATGGATCAAGAAAGCATTGCCGATCTACAGTGTTCTGACATTATCAGCCACAGGATCAGAGATGGATAAATTTGCGGTTATCTCTGATATGTCAAAGAATGAAAAATGGGGAACTGCAAGTGATCATATGAAACCAAAGATGTCAATCCTTGATCCGGAATATACCTATTCTGTATCAAAAAAACAGACAGCGGCTGGAACAGCAGATATCATCAGTCATATTTGTGAGAATTACTTTACCAATGTGAAGAATGCAGACGTTCAAGCAAGATTTGCGGAAGGACTGTTAAAGAACTGTTTTAAATATGGTCCTGTTGCTTTAGAAGAACCAGACAATTATGATGCAAGAGCTAATCTGATGTGGACAGCAAGTATGGCAATTAACGGAATGATCCAATATGGAGCTGAAGTCGCATGGTGTGTACATCCAATGGAACATGAATTAAGCGCATTCTACGATATCACACATGGAGAAGGGATTAGCAATCTTAACACCTCACTGGATGGATTTTGCACTGAATGATGATACAGCATATAAATTTGCAGACTATGCAAGAAATGTCTGGGATGTTGTAAATGACGATGATATGGCAGCAGCCAAAGAAGGAATTGCATGTACAAGAGAATACTTTAAGAAGATGGGGACTTCCACAGACGTTAACAGATGTTGGAATTGATAAAGAATATTTTGACATTATGGCACAGAAAGCGGCC
>ENA-OPZZ01000514-OPZZ01000514.1-human-gut-metagenome-genome-assembly--contig:-NODE-514-length-30369-cov-7.382481_pt1 | contig 30369 bp, 27 predicted proteins | sample MGYA00242487_ERZ504511 | MGnify/ENA primary metagenome ERZ504511 (study PRJEB26092, sample SAMD00036241) | human gut metagenome | host: Homo sapiens | study: EMG produced TPA metagenomics assembly of... | reverse complement strand
AGCGAAAAGATAATGGAATGATAAAGGTGATTACCGGCATTCGTAGATGTGGCAAATCCTTTTTGCTGTTTACCATCTTTAAGAGATACTTACTGGAGAACGGCGTTGATGTTGATCATATTATTGAGATTGCATTGGATGGTATTGAGAACGAGGAATTAAGAGATCCCAAGGTATGCTTCAAGTACATCAAGGATGCCATGAAAGACGATGGCAAATACTATCTGCTTCTTGATGAAGTGCAGTTCATGCCACGATTTGAGGAAGTGCTGAACAGCCTGCTCCGCATGAGCAATATTGATGTGTATGTCACCGGAAGTAATTCCAAGTTCCTGTCCAGCGACATTGTGACCGAGTTCCGTGGCAGAGGTGATGAGATTAGAATCTATCCTCTCTCCTTTGCAGAGTTTTATTCTGTCTATGATTCACTGTTTTTTCAACATCCTTAATGTTTCCCATGACCTGATAATGATCACATTCCAGGCCATACGGCATAAAGAGTGTGTCTACAATGCTGAAAAGATCTTCTTTTAAAATCCTCTGATTGACTGCCGCATAAGTATCAATATCTTCCAATGTCAGGCTTTCGATTGCCTCTGCATCACCCTGTCTTGCGGCTGCGATCATTTTGTGCCTCTGATTTGCCGAATCACTTCCTGTCGCAGTGACACGCGGCTCCGCCTTCTGTACTGGAAATAAAATTTTGCCTTTCAGGGAAAGTCCGGAAAAGCTCGTGCTGATCTTATCACTCAACAGATGTCCGAGCAGCATTTCCTTTTTATATTTTGCGGCATTCTGTAAATAGAAAATAACCGAAACACCGATCCTTACATCTTCGCAGACACCGGCAAAGGATTCTCTTGCCGCATGGCGTTCAATGATCAGATCTTCTTTGCTGCTGATATCTTTTCCCTGAAAATATGGGAAATAATACTCCTGATGGAAACCATCCGTATCCATAATGCCGCACATCTTGATTCCCATATTTTCACCAAAGCTTTTTGTATACTCTACAAAAGCTTTGTTTTTCCCTTCTCTTGAAACTTCTCTTTCGTCAAAATCGTGGAAAACCTCGGTGAGGATTTCTTTTATATCTTTTTCATTCTGCAGATTGCTAAATCCGATTGCTCGCAGATAATTATGCAATTATGCCACCTCTATTATTTCTTTTCAATCACTTTCATGCCGCCCATGTATGGCTGAAGTACTTCCGGAATCTTAACGCTTCCGTCAGCCTGCAGGTTGTTCTCCAGGAATGCAATCAACATACGAGGCGGTGCAACTACGGTATTGTTTAATGTATGTGCAAAATATTTGCCATTCTCACCATTTACGCGGATTTTCAGACGGCGTGCCTGAGCGTCACCTAAGTTTGAGCAGCTTCCTACTTCGAAATATTTTTTCTGTCTTGGAGACCATGCTTCTACGTCCACTGATTTTACTTTCAGGTCTGCCAGGTCACCGGAACAGCATTCCAGCGTACGAACCGGGATATCCATGCTGCGGAACAGATCTACGGTGTTTTTCCACAGTTTTTCATACCACATTTTGCTTTCTTCCGGTTTGCATACAACGATCATTTCCTGTTTTTCAAACTGGTGGATACGGTATACACCTCGCTCTTCGATGCCGTGTGCACCTTTTTCTTTTCTGAAACATGGAGAATAGCTGGTCAGCGTCTTCGGCAGCTCTTCTTCCGGAATGATTGTGTCGATGAATTTACCGATCATAGAATGTTCGCTGGTTCCGATCAGATACAGATCTTCGCCTTCGATTTTGTACATCATGGAATCCATCTCGGCAAAACTCATAACGCCGGTAACTACGTTGCTGCGGATCATAAATGGCGGTACGCAGTAAGTAAATCCACGGTTGATCATGAAATCACGTGCGTATGCGATCACTGCGGAATGCAGTCTTGCGATGTCTCCCATCAGGTAATAGAATCCGTTTCCGGCAACTTTTCTTGCACTGTCAAGGTCGATACCGTTGAAAGATTCCATGATTTCTGTATGGTACGGGATTTCAAAATCCGGAACAACCGGCTCACCGAAGCGTTCGATCTCTACGTTTTCGCTGTCATCTTTTCCGATCGGCACAGACGGATCGATGATGTTCGGGATAACCATCATGTTTGTTTTCAGTTTTTCTTCTACTTCAGCTTCTTCTGCGGAAAGTTCGTTGATACGGTCAGCACTTGCTGCTACCTGACGTTTTACTTCCTCTGCCTCTTCTTTTTTACCCTGTTTCATCAGGCCGCCGATCTCTTTGGACAGTTTGTTTCTTTCTGCACGCAGAGCTTCTACTTCCTGTTTGATCTCACGGTTTCTCTTGTCCAGCTCCAGTACTTCATCTACCAGCGGCAGTTTTTTATCCTGGAATTTATTTCTGATATTCTGTTTTACAATTTCCGGATTTTCTCTCACAAATTTAATGTCTAACATTTTTTATCGTCCTTTTCTTTTATTTCATTTTATTTCAACTCAAGACCCTCTGGATCACGGGTCACTTCTTTTCCGATTTTAACACATGTAATCTGCCTCGTAAAGTGACTTTGTGTCCTTCTGTGCAAACACTTTCTGTTTTAATACCTGACGTTATCCGATATCGTTGTGTGCATTTACAGCCTGACGCAGTGCTTCTTTTTCTTCTTCGCCAAGCACGATATAAGACTCGCCTTTTACGATTTCTTTGACATAAGTATAACAGCCTTCTCTGCTGTGGATCGCATTTAATACAAATCCGCTGTTCTCTTTATCCAGCATTGCAAGTGCAAAACTTAATTTGCCGCCGACATCTTTGAATGCATCATATTTTACGATTGCAGTTTTGTTCAGTGTCATTTTCTGGATTTCTTTTAATTTATAAATCTCATCCGCCTGATATTTTACTGCTTCTGTCATGGCATCTACTTCTTCGAATTTCTTTTCAAATGCTTTTTCCAGGGATATCGCATCTTTTCCACGCATGAACATTTTGTACTTATTCGTAAGTCTTGCCAGCTTCATGGACTGCTTGACCAGGAAAAAAATCAGCACAAGCTGTATCAGAATTACAATGATCAGCACGATACCTGCATCAATGCCTATCGCATCAAAAATCCCCATATTTTCCCTCCATTCCTTATTTAATTTTAATGATTCTGAACGCTTTCCAGCAGTTCAATGATCCTCTCCAGTTCTTCATTGGAATAATACTCAATCTCAATTTTTCCGCTATTATTCTTTTTGTGACTGATCTGTACTTTTGTACCGAGTATTTCTTTTACCTTTTCTTCCAGATTCCGGTAAATGATCTCTACATCCGGTTCTTTTGTTTTTGTGGTTTCTTCCTTTTCTTCGCCCAGCTTTCTGACCAGTTTTTCTGTCTCTCTGACACTTAATTTATTATCAAAGATCTGATTTGCCATCTGGAACTGCAGATCTCGGTCTTCAATAGAAATCAACGCTCTCGCATGGCCGGTCGTGAGCATTTCATCGATCACCATCTGCTGTACTCTCTCATCCAGCTTCAGAAGACGCATGGAATTGGTCACTGCCGTTCTGCTCTTGGAAACACGCTCCGCCACTTCATCCTGCTTCAGATGAAACTCGGTGAGCAGCTTTTTATAAGCTCTTGCTTCGTCGATCGGATTTAAATTTTCCCGCTGAATATTTTCGATCAGAGAAATCTCCAGGATTTCCCGATCTGTATAACTCTTGATAATAGCCGGAACCTCTTTTAACCCTGCCATCTTTGCCGCACGCCATCTGCGTTCCCCTGCTATGATCTCGTAATGATCCTCTTTTTTCTGAACAATCAGCGGTTGGATAATTCCAAATTGTTTGATAGAATCTGACAATTCCAGCAACGCATCTTCATCAAAATGTTTCCGCGGCTGTTCTCTGTTTGGTTCAATATCTGTTATCTTCAGAAGAAGCTCATTTTTTTCCGGTTTCTGCTCCGTTTTTTCCGCTTTTCTTCTTACGCTATGCTCCGGGATCAGGGAGTCCAGTCCCTTACCAAGCCCTGCTTTTCTTACAGCCATTCTTCCTCTCCTCTATGAATTACCTCTTCGGCAAGTCTGCGGTAGCTTTCTGCTCCGGTAGAACGCTTGTCATATCTGGTGATCGGCATTCCATAACTTGGTGCCTCTGCTAATCTTACATTTCTTGGGATAATTGTCTTATAAATATTCTGATCAAGATTATTTTTTACGTTTTCCACCACCTGAAGAGACAGATTGGTTCTTGCATCGTACATGGTAAATACCACGCCTTCGATTTCCAGATCCGGGTTCAGTCGATCCTGGACAAGATTGATTGTGTGGATCAGCTGAGACAGTCCCTCGAGTGCATAATATTCGCACTGAATCGGCACGAGTACCGTATCTGCCGCACACATTGCATTGATAGTCAGCATACTTAAAGAAGGTGGACAGTCGATCAGCACAAAGTCATAGTTTTTCTTTACTTTATCGATTTCTTTCTTTAAAATATATTCCTTTTCCTCTGCTCCCACCAGCTCGATCTCTGCTGCTGCCAGATTGATATTTGACGGAAGAACACTCAGATTTTCATACTCACTTTCCATAATCGCATCCTCTACGGAACACTCTTCCAGCATCAGCTCGTACACCGTATTTTCTGCCTGCTCTTTGTCAATTCCCAGTCCGCTGGTAGTATTTCCCTGTGGATCCATATCCACTACCAGTACCTTCTTTCCCAGTTCTGCCAAAGAAGCTGCCAGATTGATCGCTGTTGTTGTTTTGCCTACACCACCCTTCTGGTTGGCGACTACGATAGTTCTTTCCATTAAATATTCCCCTTTCGTTTCCAGTTCATACCAGATGCTGCTTTGTTTCACGTGCATTTGCCCTGAACACAAAGTATTTTTCAATTATAACACTTCTTTTTTTAGATATCCAGTCTTAAGCATTCCAAAATCCTGGAAATGTTTCACGTGAAACATACGAAACATTAATCCGGCAGATTTTGCACCTCTTCGAGCATGTACAGAAACTTGTCCAGCTTTGCCGTTACCTCTTCCAGTTCCCTCGCTGTCTGTGCCTGCTGCCTTTTGACATCATTCATCTGCTGATGCATCTCATTCAGCATCTCCTTAGACACACGCATATCTGCCCGCGGCGAAAAAATTTCAAAATCAACGTCTTCCTTTTTTTGCACCTCGTCTATGCTTTTGTGAAGGCGCTCACGTATCCCGTCAAGCCTTTCCTTTTGAGCTGTCAACCGTTCTTTTTCGGCTGTCAGACTGTCTGCTTTTTCCTTTAAATACTCTTTTACCATTTTATCATCGCTTTCTGTATGTTCTAACCCATTGTACTGGATAAACAGAATTATGTAAAGCAATGTTTCACGTGAAACATATGAAATTTTTATATCTTCTATATTGTTTCTTATTTCAAGAATACCTCTGACATTCTTGCTGCAATGTGCACGTCATGCATCCCATGCCATATTCTTCTGTGCACATCTGATATACTTTTGCCTTGTCTCTGCTTACATCTTGGATTATAATGAAGGCAATGAAAAATCACAAAGATCTGTATAAGACAATGTTTCTCAGAAAGGAGTTTTTATGAAGCAAAAAATCAAAACCGGCATTCTCATGACCGCTCTGGCTGTTGGCTCTCTTCACATCGTCAATCGCTGTGCCCAGGCTTTTGCCACGGTTAAAAATCTGCTGGATAAACATAAAGGTGCTTTTTATGACTGGCGTTTCGGTCAGGTCTATTATACAAAAACAGGAAGCGGTTCTCCTCTCCTGCTTGTTCACGATCTGGCTCCGGCTGCCTCTTCCTACGAATGGGATCTGCTGCTGAAAGATCTGTCCGCAGACCACACGGTATATTGCCTGGATCTTCTTGGCTGCGGTCGTTCTGATAAACCGAACCTGACCTACACAAACTATTTTTACGTGCAGCTTATCAATGATTTTATCGAGCATGTGATTCACGAAAAAACAGACATCATCGCTACCGGTCTGTCTTCTTCTTTTGTGTTGATGGCATGCAGTACCAATCCGGATGCCTATAACAAAATTATGATGATCAATCCGGAAAGCATTTCCAATCTGAAATGTACACCGTCCAAACGTTCCAGGATCATCAAATTTATTATGGATCTTCCGATCGTCGGTACAGCTGTATACAACATGCAGATGCGGCGGGAAAATATTGAATATTTATTCACTGAAAAGTATTTTTATAACCCTTTCTCTGTCTCAAAGAAGACGCTGGACATTTATCATGAAGCTGCTCATCTCGATGAGTGCGGCGGGAAATATCTGCTGTCCAGCCTGGATGGATTTTATTTAAATGCAGACATCTCCAGAGCCTTAAACAGCATCAACAACAGTCTGTTTATTCTCGAAGGAAGAAAGACAGAGGAACGTGAACGAACCGTCGAAGGCTATGTCCGCCTCAATTCCGCTGTAGAATACGATTTTATTGAAAATACAGAAAAATACCCGCAAATGGAAAATCCGCAGGCTGTCATGGAATTTATTGATATGTTCTTTTAAAATTTAAATCTGATATATGTAAGACTTGCACGCGATTCTGGTCATTTTCAGATGACATTTTCCCAGCAGAATCGCTGTGCAGTCTGCACTCCGTTTCAGTCGGCATAAAACCACCCTGGCGACAACAAGGCTTTACAGAAAACGAAGCGTGTCAGCAGATTGTTTTCAAATCATCCTGACGTACGTTTTTACATTATTACACTCTTTTTACACATTCACGCAAGAGGCTCTTTCGTCGGCATCCCGGCTTTTCTCGGGTATTTCTTCGGCGTGCTTCTCTTCTTTTCCACAACCACAAGTGCTCTCTCCATGTCACTTCCCGGCAGATGGAATTTCTCCACTTTTCCGATTTCTCCGCCAAGCACATAAACTGCCTTCTTACTCTGAGCGATTTCTTCATCCACTGAAACAGATTTATAGGAAACAAATTTTCCGCCGACTTTTACAAACGGCAGGCAATACTCGGTAAGGGACGCAAGGTTCGCAACTGCTCTGGAAACAGACAGATCAAACTGTTCGCGGTATTCTGCTTTTTTCGCCGCATCTTCTGCTCTTCCATGCACCGTTTCGATTCCGGTAAGCCCCAGGTTATCCACAACTTCATCCAGAAATTTGATCCTTTTGTTCAAAGAGTCCAAAAGTGTCACCTGCAAATGTGGATAAACAATCTTCAGTGGGATTCCCGGAAAGCCGGCTCCGGTCCCGACATCGATCAGGCTGTTTATTTTTTCCATCTCCACATATTCTGCCGCTGCCACGCTGTCCACAAAATGTTTCTGCATCACTTCGTCAAATTCAGTGATCCCGGTGAGGTTCATCACTTTATTCCATTCTACCAGCAGCTCATAATATTTCTCAAACTGTTCAATCTGCTTCTCTGTCAATGTCACGCCAAATGCCTGACATCCATCTTCTAAAATATGAAATTTACTTCTGTCCACGTTTTCCTCCTGTCAAATATCTCGTGCATCTGACTTAAAATTCAATATTTACGTTTCGTCTGCCAAACATTCTTTTGCCGCAGGACTTCACTTTATTTTCGATCTCTGGATTCCAAATATACGAGCAGTACGGAAATATCCGCCGGTGACACACCGGAAATACGGGATGCCTGTCCGATGGAAAGCGGCTGGAATTTTTTCAGTTTCTGCACCGCTTCAATTCTCAGGCTTCCGACTTCGTCGTAATTAATATCTTTCGGAATCCGTTTGTTTTCCATTTTCTTGAACTGCTCGACCTGCTTCATCTGTCTTCGGATGTAGCCCTGATATTTGATGTTGATATTGACCTGTTCACGCACACCGGCAGAATACTGCGGTCTGTTTTTGTCAATCTCTGCTAACATCTCATAGTCCAGCTCCGGACGGCGTACCAGTTCTCCGATGGTTGTTCCGGACTTCAGAAGTGTACTTTCATGTGCCTCCAGAAATTTCTGTACTACTTCGGTTCCGCCGATATTCTCATGATCTACACGTTCCATTTCTTCTGCGATCTGACGCTCTTTTGTTTTCAGATCCTGATAGCGTTCTTCGGAGATCAGCCCCACCTGATAACCTTTCTCTGTCAGACGCAGATCTGCATTGTCCTGACGCAGAAGCAGACGATATTCTGCTCTGGATGTCATCATACGATATGGCTCACGATTCTCTTTTGTTACCAGATCATCGATTAGAACACCAATATAAGCTTCCGAACGATCAAGGATCAGCGGCTCTTTTCCCTTTACCTGCATTGCTGCATTGATACCGGCAATCAGTCCCTGTGCCGCTGCTTCTTCATATCCGCTGCTGCCGTTAAACTGTCCGCCACTGAAAAGTCCCCTGATATTTTTAAACTCCAGGGATGCATCCAGCTGTCTCGGATTGATGCAGTCATACTCGATCGCATAGGCATTGCGGACGATCTTTGCGTGCTCAAGTCCGGCTACCGTGTGGTACATTTCATGCTGAACATCTTCCGGCAGGGAGCTTGACATACCGCCGATATACATTTCGTTCGTATGCAGTCCTTCCGGCTCAAGAAATACCTGGTGTCTGTTTTTATCTGCAAATTTTACCACTTTGTCCTCGATGGACGGACAGTATCTTGGTCCGGTTCCCTCGATCATACCGGAATAAAGTGGTGAACGATCCAGATTTTTCCGGATAATTTCATGTGTTTCTTCGTTTGTATAAGTCAGCCAGCAGGATGCCTGGTCGATCTGGACACTCTCCGGATCGGTTGTAAAAGAAAAGGGTACCACTCTCTCATCGCCAAACTGTTCCTGCATTTTTGAAAAATCAATCGATCTGCGGTCTACACGTGCCGGTGTACCGGTCTTAAATCGCTGCATCTCGATTCCATGTGCTTTCAGGGAATCTGTCAGATGATTTGCTGCCTGCAATCCGTTTGGCCCGGTATAATTACTGATATCACCGTAAATACATCTTGCACGCAGATATGTTCCGGTACAAAGCACGCAGGCTTTGCAGTGATACGTTGCCCCGGAGAATGTTTTGACTCCGGTGATTTTTCCGTCTTCTGTCAGAATTTCTGCAACTTCTGCCTGCACGATTGACAGGTTATCTGTGTTTTCCAAAACTTTTCGCATGGATCTGGAATATTCTGCCTTGTCTGCCTGTGCACGCAGAGAATGTACGGCAGGTCCTTTGGATTTATTGAGCATCTTGGACTGGATAAACGTTTTGTCGATATTTTTTCCCATCTCACCGCCAAGTGCATCGATCTCTCTTACCAGATGACCCTTGGAGCTTCCACCTATGTTCGGGTTGCACGGCATCAGTGCAATGCTGTCCACACTCACGGTAAAAATGGTTGTGGAAAGTCCGAGTCTTGCACAGGCAAGTGCTGCCTCACATCCGGCATGTCCGGCTCCTACGACTACCACATCTGTATATTCTTCTAATGTATTCATTTCTTGCCTCCACTTATTTGCCCATACAGAACTTACTGAAAATTTCATTTACCAGATCATCATCCACGGCCTCGCCGATAATCGTTCCCAGAGATTCATATGCACTCATCAGATCGATCGAGAAGAAATCCTCCGGCATATCCTGTGCGATGCTCTCCGTCACCTGCTTCAGGCTCTCTTTTGCATCCATAAGTGCTGCCTTATGACGCATATTTGTGATACATACCTCATCGTTAAAAGAAAGGCTGCCTTCGAGAAACATATTTTTGAGTGTATCCTCAAGCTGTTCAAATCCAGTCTCATCTTTTGCAGAAACGCAGATCACCGGATGTTCTCCCACTTTTTCCTTCAGGATCTGTTCTGTCGTTACCGGCTCCAGATCCGATTTATTTAAAAGAACGATCACCTTTCTGCCTTCAAATAGTTCGATAATCTCTTCATCATTCTCATCCAGTGCGGTCGATGAATCTGCCACGTACAGAATCAGGTCTGCTTCTTTTGCATATTTTTTTGCACGCTGCACACCAATCTGCTCTACGATATCTTCCGTATCACGGATGCCTGCGGTATCCATCAGGTTAAGTGTGATGCCGTGAAGATTGATGCTCTGCTCCAGCACATCTCTTGTCGTTCCCGCAATGTCTGTCACGATCGCCTTTTCCGTTCCGCAGAGCTTGTTGAGCAGAGAAGACTTTCCGGCGTTTGGCTTTCCAAGGATTACCGTCTTAATGCCTTCCGTCATGATCCTTCCATCGTTTGCAGAGCGGATCAGCTTCTCGATCATCTCGATCCACGCTTCATTTTCCTTTTCAAGCTCCTGCGGATAACCGTCAAGGCTGATATGTTCCGGATCATCCAATGCCGACTCAATATATGCAATATGATAAATGATCTTTGCTCTCAGATCCTTTATTTTCTGACCGATGCTTCCGCGAAGCTGGCCGACGGAACTTTTCAGAGCGTATTCATTTTTTGCCTCAATGACATCCATCACCGCCTCCGCCTGCGACAGATCCATTCTTCCATTTAAAAAGGCACGTTTGGTAAATTCTCCCGGCTCTGCCGGAGCTGCACCATTTTTGATCACAGCTTCCAGCACTCGCTGTATCGCATACACACCGCCGTGGCAGTCGATTTCTACGGTATCTTCCGCCGTAAAACTTCTCGGTGCACGCATCAGAACTACAAGCACCTCATCCAGCACTTCGTCTCCGTCACAGATATAACCATAGTGAACCGTATGGGATTGCTGTTCTGATAATTTCTTTTTGCCTTTCGGACTTCTGTATACACGGTCCGCTATTTCAAATGCCTGATCTCCGCTGATTCGCACAATCCCAATTCCGGAACTGCTGACTGCTGTGGAAATCGCTGCAATCGTTTCACCTTTCATTGATTCCTCCTGATATTCAAAAAGTCTGATTTTCGGCAGCATATCTGCCGCACTGAAAATCAGACTCATATCACTTACAACTATTTTACTTTACTGTTTTTTTAATGTAACAACTACTTTACGATACGGCTCTTCGCCCTCGCTGTGTGTGGACACCAGCGGATCATTCTGAAGTGCAGAATGGATCACTCTTCTCTCGTATGGATTCATCGGCTCCAGGAATACCGGTTTCTTTGTTCTTCTTTACTTTTGAATCGCAATATTCATTTGCCAGATCTTTTCCTAGCGTCTCTTTTCTGCGTGCACGGTAGTTTTCGGTATCTACCTTCACACGTACATATCCCGCATTGCCTTTGTTGACAACGAGGCTTGTAAGATACTGGATAGAATCAAGAGTCTGTCCTCTCTTACCGATCAGAACACCCATGTCTTTACCGGAAAGCTCGATGTTCAGATTGTCATCTTTATCAAATGATGTTTTGATGCAAACTTCTGAATCCATTGCTGCAAACATTTTCTCCAGAAATTCTTTTGCATCTTTCTCTGCTGCTTCTTTGTTGATCGGAAGCTTTTCTCTTGTAACTGCCGGTTTTGCCTGCGGTTCTTCTTTCTTTACTTCCACTTCTTTTTCAGCTTTTGACTGCGGCTGATTTTCCGGTTTTCTTTCCGGTTTCTTCTCAACCGGTTTTTCTTCCTTCTTTTCAACCGTTTTCTCAGGCTGTTTTTTACCGGCTCTTTGGTAAATTTCTTTGCCGGTTTTTTCATAAAGCTTTTCTTTTCAGAAATGTCCTTCAAAGGATCTCTTACGGCTTCCTCAAAATCAAGAGAAATATCTTTTTTTCCTTTCTTGCCCTTATAATGGCTGGTTTTCTTCCGATTCCAAAAAGTCCGGAAGTTGCTTCCTGAATAACATCATATTCAATATTATCGCTGCTTGTTCCAAGCTGAATTGCTGCATTCATGATCGCTTCTTCTTTTGTCTTCGCAGAAACCTCGATATACTCTTCCATTTTAATACCTCCCATCCTTCTCCCCATATTACTTCTCTTTATTACCTTATTACTTTAATTCTTATTTTTCTTACCTTTTGGATTCTTTTCATCAAACTGCTGAACCATTCTCGCTTTTGCTGCAATACTTCCCGGTTTTGCATCTGCGTGTTTATAGTACTCCGTAGAATCCTGGATTTTTTTCTGACGTTCTGCCTGTTTCTTCTCATCCACTTTCTGTGCATCCTCAAGATCTTTGAAGTTTACTTTTGCATGCTCAGAAATTTTCTTTGGCGGAAGTCCCTGTTTCTTACGTTTGGCATTCATTTTCTCCACATTTTTGCGGATCAGTGCGTCCATATCCATCTTTTCCATATGTTTGTTGACAACAACCTGCTGGATACCTCTGAATACCGCACCTGCGATCCAGTAGATACCAAGACCGATCGGAAGTGACAGACAGAAGAATACGGATACCAGAGGCATCATATTGTTCATCATCTTCATGGAGCTTTCCATGGAACTGTCGTCTCCTGCCGGGCTTGCTGCTGCCTGCGGCATCAGTCTGGTGTTGAGCCACTGGCTTAAACCTGCCAGTACCGGGATTGCCAGTGCACATACAAATAAAATCCAGTTATGTGCCTTGAAATTTTCCACCATCGCTGTCATCGGTGAGTTGGAAATATTCAATCCCAGGAAATAGTTCATTTTATCAAGACTGCCTGTTGTCTGTGAGATCATACCTGACAGATCCGGAAACTTCTCTGCCATTGCAGTCCAGTCTGCCGGTTTGAACTTGTACAGTGCATCGATCGCACTGTTTGCTGTATAACCAAGTCTCTGGAAATTGACCTGGTTTCCTACTGTATCAGCTAAAAACTGCTGTGTACCCTGTGTCTTTAAAAGAACATTTACAAGAGGAGTAAATACATCTTTTACACTTGCAACGTAAGCCGGAATATTCCAGATTACACGATACAATGAAAACAGGATCGGCAGCTGAATCAGCATCGGAAGACATGTTCCCATCGGAGAAACACCGTATTTTGCATATACATTCTGTGTTTCTTCGTTCATCTTCATCATACTTACCTGGTCGTTTTTGCCGGCATACTTTTTCTGGATTGCCTTTATCTCAGGATTCATGATCGCAGACATCTTTGAAAACTTCTGCTGTTTGATCGTGAGTGGAGTGAGCAGGGCATAAATAACCAGTGTAAACAAAATAATACATACACCGATATTGGAAATCCCAAACACCCCGTCAGTGAAACTAAAAATCGCATTCATCAAAAGACCTAACAGTGTTGCCACCTGTCCAATGATGATGGTGTTGCTTTTTGTTAATAACATAACCTTCCTCCTGCATATTCACCTGACATTATACAGCAGTTCTTCATATTCAATTTTCTATTTTTAATTCTTCCTACCCGTTTACGGAACGGGATCATAACCACCCTTGGAAAAGGGATTGCATCGCAAAATCCTCCAGCATGCCAGAAGACTTCCTTTAAAAGCCCCGTATTTTTGTATCGCCTCCAGGCCATACTGCGAGCAGGTCGGTGTATAGGGGCATCTCGTATGCTTTAATGGTGACAGAAATTTCTGATAAAACCGGATCATTGCGATTAAAATATTTTTCATGAATATCAACCTGCTATTTTATGCACTTTACCAAGATGTAATAATGCACTTTCTACTTCAAAATAATTCTTATCTTTTGCAACAGGTCTTGCAATTACTACAATATCATATCCTGAGTGAAACCTGGTTTCACTCAGGCGATAACTTTCTCTTATCAATCTGGCCAGTCTGTGTCTGACCACACTATTGCCCACCTTTTTACTGACCGAAATCCCAAGTCTGTTCCTCTCTGTCTGATTCGGATAGATATACATAATGAGATAACGGTTGGCGGCCGACTTTCCATACTTATATACCGTCTGGAAATCTCTGTTTTTTTTCAAAGACTCTGAAAATATCATACTGCTTCCTTTTTTCTGTCATCCTTTCAAAAGACGAACATAGAAGAAAAGGCCACACATCTGCGGCCTATGCTGATAATTTTTTTCTTCCTTTTAATCTTCTGGCAGCAAGTACTTTTCTTCCGCCTGCAGTGCTCATTCTTGCTCTGAATCCATGAACTTTAGCTCTGGATCTTTTCTTTGGCTGAAATGTCATTTTCATTATTACGGCACCTCCTTATCAAATATAAAATCTGTTTTATCTGTTTAGAAAACATCGTTTCAATTATATATGCAAAGCCCCATAAAGTCAAGTAATTCCGTGATTTTTTCAATTGAACCGAGCTTTGGGGCAGAACCGTTCCTGTCAGTCCCATAGACAAACGGATGCAAAGCGGACATCTGCATAGTTTACACTCAGTTATCCACATTTTGGGGATAACTTGGGGATAACTTTTTTATTTGATGTGAAAAACTTTTTCTTTTTCAAAAAATGCCTTAAAATAAGGCTTTTCCCACTGTGGATGATGTTCCTTTAGTTATTCACACTGCCAATCCCCCTCTTTCCTTCTTTCGACATTTTTCTACATTTTTCGAAGTCTGTGATTCCCAAAATTCCTTTATTTTTCAACCTTTTTTTCATCTGGTTCTTCTGTAACATACTTATGTAAACTTATTGGTTTACATAAAGTTATCCACATTTTGGGGATAACTTGGGGATAACTTCGTGTGTAACTTTTGCATATTTTCTACATTTTTCCCACAAACGCCCATTTTATCGCATTTTTGAGTGTGGATTATTGTCGAAAAGTTATGCACATTCAAAAATAAGCATTGATAATTTTCCTGTTTTAGTTTAATATTAAATAAGTAAAACTGGCCTTAAAAGGAGATCCTCATGAATATCATAGAAGAAAAGTGGGACAGTGTTGTGGATACCCTCAGTACAGAATTCGGATTTTCCCCAATTTCCATCAACACCTGGATCAAACCACTTCAAGTACAAAGATATGACAGTGACGAAGGCACTCTTTTTATTTATGTCCCGATTGATGAAATGGGTATTAACGAGGATTTCATTAATTCCTATATAAATAAGAAGTTTACAACTCCGCTTCGTTCTACGATTGCAGAGCTCACAGGACTGGACTGCACCAAGATCGTGTATACTGTAGAACAAAATGTTGTAAAAGAAGCGGATTCCTCTTCGAATACTGACAATTCTTTCAATAATATATTAGAAAAAGCAAATTTAAATCCGGAATATACCTTTGAAAACTTCGTTGTCGGAAGCAACAACAAATTTGCACACGCTGCATCTTTGGCAGTTGCCGAATCCCCGGGCGAAATCTACAACCCCCTCTTCCTCTACGGAGGTGTTGGACTGGGGAAAACCCATCTGATGCACTCGATCGCACACTTTATCCTGGAAAATAATCCACAGACCAGAGTACTTTATGTAACGAGTGAATCCTTTACGAATGAACTGATTGAAGCGATCCGAAACGGCAATAATACTGCTATGACAAAATTCCGTGAAAAGTACCGTAATATCGACGTTCTGCTAATCGACGATATCCAGTTTATCATCGGAAAAGAGTCCACACAGGAAGAGTTTTTCCACACATTTAACGACCTGCATGGTGCGAAAAAGCAGATCATCATTTCATCCGATAAACCGCCGAAAGAGATCGCAACGCTGGAAGGAAGGCTGAAATCCCGCTTTGAATGGGGCCTGATCGCAGATATTTCTTCCCCGGATTATGAGACAAGGATGGCAATCCTCCGCAAAAAAGAAGAACGTGATTCCAAAGAAAAAGGTTACCATCTGGATGATGAAGTCATTCAGTATATTGCTACCAATATCAAGTCCAATATCCGTGAACTCGAAGGTGCACTGAACCGGATCACTGCAATGAGCAGTCTTGAACACCGCGAAATTACAGTAGAACTGGCACAGGAAGCCTTAAAGGATATGATTTCACCGAACGCAAAACGAGAAATCACCCCGGATTTGATCCTTCTGACCGTTGCAGAACACTTTCATATCAAAACAGATGATATAAAAGGTTCCAAACGAAGTGCTGATATCGTGATTCCAAGGCAGATTGCCATGTATCTGTGCCGTGAAATGACCAGCACACCGCTCAAAGCGATCGGAAAACTGATGGGAAACCGCGATCATACAACCGTACTTCATGGAGTTGAGAAAATTTCGAAAGAAATTGAGACTTCCGATGATCTGAAAAACACGATAGATATCATTAAAAAGAAACTGAATCCAAACTAGACGGCCGAAAAAGCATCGTCTTTTTATTTGTGCACAAAATAATGTGGATATGTGTTGGATACTGTGTGAATAACTTTAGCCAATTTCTGAGGATGTTAATAACCCACCGGTTTTCCTCAGAAATTTGTGGACTTTTCACCAGTTTATCCAACCTGTTTTTTCCCTTAAATTCAAGGATTTTGGGAGTTATTCACATATTCACATCCCCTACGGCGGCTACTGCGGATTTTCTCTTTAATTTATCTCATTTAACCCACAAAGGAGTTATCAACACAATGAAATTAGTATGCTCAAAAAGTAATCTTTTAAAAAGTGTGAATATTGTTCTGAAAGCAATCCCAGGAAAAACAACCATGCCTATCCTGGAATGTATTTTAATTGATGCATCCACAAACAATATTAAATTTACAGCCAATGATATGGAACTTGGAATTGAAACTATCGTTGACGGTACCATTCTGGAAAAAGGAATTGTTGCAATTGATGCAAAAATTTTCTCTGATATCATTCGTAAACTTCCTGATAATGATGTTACGATTGAAACAGACGGAAATCTGACGACTACCATCACCTGTGAGAAGGCAAAATTCAGCATCAGCGGTCAGTCCGGGGAAGAATTTTCCTATCTTCCTTATGTAGAAAGAGATAATCATATTGTTGTCTCTCAGTTTACATTAAAAGAGGTGATTCGTCAGACTATTTTCTCGATCGCAGCCAATGAAAACAATAAGATGATGACCGGCGAATTATTCGAAGTCAAAGGCGATATGCTGCGTGTAGTATCCCTGGATGGACACCGCATAAGTATACGGAAAATTGAATTAAAAGAGGAATATTCTGATATCAAAGTTGTCGTTCCTGGAAAGACACTTATCGAAATCAGTAAGATTTTATCAGGCGAAACCGAAGATGAAGTCAGTATTTTCTTTACAAAAAATCATATTGTCTTTGAATTTGATGATACCGTTGTTGTGTCACGTCTGATCGAGGGTGAATATTTCCGCATTGATCAGATGCTTTCCAGTGATTACGAAACCAAGATTCAGGTAAATAAAAAAGAGCTTCTGGACTGTATTGACCGTGCGACACTTCTGGTAAAAGAAAGTGATAAAAAACCGATCATTCTTTCAATCACAGATGATAATATTGAACTTAAGATTCAGTCTCAGATCGGTTCTATGGATGAAGAAATTGACATCAATAAAGAAGGCAAGGACATTATGATCGGATTTAATCCGCGATTTCTGATCGATGCTCTTCGTGTTATTGATGATGAAACGGTTGATATTTATCTGATGAACCCGAAAGCACCATGCTTTATCAGAGACGAACAGCAATCTTATATATATTTGATCTTGCCGGTTAATTTTATGGCATAAGGAGTGAAAGTTTATGGAAACAATTAAATTAAGAGATGAGTTTATCAAACTTGGTCAGGCATTGAAAGCAGCAGGTTTTGTAGAGTCCGGCGTGGACGCAAAATATGCCGTTCAGGATGGTCTTGTGAAGGTAAACGGCCAGACAGAAACACAGCGGGGCAAGAAACTGCATGCCGGCGATGTGGTAGAATATGATGGTCAGACTGTAAAAATTACAGATTGATGGAATGATAGTAAAATCTTTGAAGCTGAATCAGTTCCGCAATTATGAGTCGCTGCAGTTGTCTTTTGATAAGGGAACGAATCTTTTCTATGGGAACAATGCCCAGGGGAAGACCAATATTCTCGAAGCGGTATATCTATGCGGAACGACGAAATCCCATAAGGGAAGTAAAGACAGGGAAATGATCCGTTTTGGTGAGGAAGAAGCTCATATACGGATGGCGATCAGCAGAAGCCAGAGTGCTTATGAGATCGATATGCATCTGAAAAAGAACCGGCCGAAGGGCATTGCAGTCAACGGCGTGCCGATCCGAAAGGCGGCAGAGCTGCTTGGAATCGCAAACTTCGTTTTTTTTCTCACCGGAGGATCTTGGTATCATTAAAAACGGACCGGCGGAGCGGCGGCGTTTTATTGATATGGAACTTTGTCAGCTGGATAAGCTTTACTTACACGAGCTTTCCAATTACAATAAAGTGATCATACAGAGAAATAAGCTGCTGAAAGAGTGTTCTTTTAACAGTCAGTATGAAGAAATGCTGGATATATGGGATATGCAGCTGGTAAAATATGGAAAAAAGCTGATCGAATCAAGGGAGCGGTTTGTCGAAGAGCTTGGCGTGATCGTAGCAGAGATACATAGAAATCTGACGGGCGGCAGAGAAGAGCTGATGGTCCGTTATGAGAAAAATGTTTCTGCGGACGAATTCGAAAGAAAACTTCAGACTTCCAGGAAACGGGATCTGAAGGTGAAAATGAGCATGACAGGTCCTCACAGGGACGATCTGCTTTTTGAAGTAAAGGGTGTAGATATCCGCAGATTTGGATCGCAGGGGCAGCAGAGAACGGCTGCACTTTCGCTGAAACTTGCGGAGATCGAACTGGTAAAAAGAGCGATCAAAGATACGCCGGTACTGCTTCTGGATGATGTACTTTCCGAACTGGACAGCAGCAGGCAGCAGTATTTATTAGACAGTATACATGATATACAGACGTTGATCACCTGTACGGGGATCGATGATTTTATAGAAAACAAGTTTCAGTTGAACAAAGTTTTTCATGTTGCAGACGGTGTTGTTTGCGAAGGATGAAAAGAAAAGACAGGAGGTTACTATGGGCACAGAGAGCAATGCAGAATACGGTGCAGATCAGATTCAGATATTGGAAGGTCTTGAGGCTGTACGAAAGAGACCGGGTATGTATATCGGCAGTACATCGTCCAGAGGTCTTCATCATCTGGTTTATGAGATTGTAGATAATGCAGTTGATGAAGCTCTTGCGGGGTATTGTGATACCATCCAGGTAACGATAAATAAAGATAATTCCGTAACAGTCATTGACAATGGACGAGGCATTCCGGTCGGAATCAACCACAAAGCAGGTATTCCGGCGGTAGAAGTCGTGTTTACGATCCTGCATGCCGGCGGAAAATTCGGCGGTGGCGGATACAAAGTTTCCGGTGGTCTGCATGGTGTAGGTGCGTCTGTTGTAAATGCACTTTCTACACATCTTGAAGTTACGATTTACCATGAAGGTAAAATTTATCGTCAGCGATATGAAAGAGGAAAAGTAGTATATAAATTAAAAGTGATCGGAGAATGTGATCCAAAGAAAACAGGTACAACGGTTACATTCTTGCCGGACAGCGAAATTTTTGAAGAAACAATTTTTGATTTTAATGTGCTTAAACAGAGACTTCGTGAGATGGCATTTCTTACAAAAAATATCAAGATTGTTTTAAGAGATGACCGTCCGGAAGAACCAATCGAAAAGACGTTCCATTATGAGGGCGGTATCAAGGAGTTTGTGACTTACCTGAATAAAGGCAAGACACCGCTTTACCCGGATATTATTTACTGTGAAGGAATGAAGGATAATATTTATGTGGAAGTTGCCATGCAGCACAACGATGGATACACCGAAGGTTCCTACAGTTTTGTAAATAACATCACGACTCCGGAAGGCGGAACCCATCTGACTGGTTTTAAAAATGCACTGACAAAGACTTTTAATTCTTATGCGAGACTGAATAAACTGATTAAGGACACCGAGACACTTTCCGGTGATGATATCCGTGAAGGTCTTACCGTGATCGTAAGCATCAAGATTGAAGATCCGCAGTTTGAAGGTCAGACCAAGCAGAAACTGGGCAACAGTGAGGCACGAGGTGCCGTTGACAATATTGTTTCCGAGCAGCTGATGATCTATCTGGAACAGCATCCGCAGGTTGCAAAAATGATCCTTGAGAAATCTATCATGGCTCAGAGAGCGAGAGAGGCAGCCAGAAAAGCAAGAGATCTGACCAGAAGAAAAATCTGCACTGGAAGGAATGTCTCTTCCTGGAAAACTGGCAGACTGTTCAGACAAAGATCCGAAAAACTGTGAAATCTATATTGTTGAGGGAGATTCTGCGGGTGGTTCTGCAAAGACAGCGAGAAGCCGTGCAACCCAGGCAATCCTGCCGCTTCGCGGAAAAATCCTGAATGTGGAGAAAGCAAGACTTGACCGTATTTATGCAAATGCGGAGATCAAGGCGATGATCACTGCGTTCGGAACCGGTATCCACGAAGATTTCGATATTTCAAAACTGCGTTATGACAAGATCATCATTATGACCGATGCCGATGTTGATGGTGCACATATCAGTACACTGCTTTTGACATTCCTGTACCGTTTCATGCCGGATCTGATCAAAGAAGGACATGTATATCTGGCACAGCCGCCGCTGTATAAGCTGGAAAAAAAATAAAAAAGTCTGGTATGCGTACAGCGATGAGCAGCTGGCAGCGATCCTGGGAGAAGTCGGACGAGACCAGAACAACAAGATCCAGCGTTACAAAGGTCTTGGAGAGATGGATGCAGAGCAGCTCTGGGAAACTACCATGGATCCGGAAAAACGAGTGCTCCGCCGTGTTGTTATGGATAACGAGAATTCTTCAGAACTGGATGTTACCTTTACAACGCTGATGGGCGATCAGGTAGAACCAAGAAGAGAATTTATTGAAGAGAATGCTCAGTTTGTAAAAAATCTGGATATTTAGTGCTCGGAAGTAGGAGGAAAAACTGTTGGAAGACAATATTTTTGATAAGATACATGACGTGGATTTGAAAAAGACCATGGAAGAATCTTATATCGATTATGCAATGAGCGTTATTGCAGCACGTGCATTGCCGGATGTAAGAGACGGTCTGAAGCCGGTACAGCGAAGAGTCCTGTATTCCATGATCGAACTGAATAACGGACCTGACAAGCCGCACCGTAAATGTGCACGTATTGTCGGTGATACCATGGGTAAATATCATCCACATGGAGACAGCTCCATCTACGGAGCACTGGTAAATATGGCTCAGGACTGGTCAACCAGATATCCGCTGGTAGACGGCCACGGAAACTTTGGTTCTGTCGATGGCGACGGAGCTGCTGCCATGCGATATACTGAGGCACGTCTGAGCAAAATTTCCATGAAAATGCTTGCAGATATCGATAAAAATACGGTAGATTTTTCACCGAACTTCGATGAAACGGAGAAAGAGCCAGATGTACTTCCGGCAAGATTTCCGAATCTTCTGGTAAATGGTACGACCGGTATCGCCGTAGGTATGGCAACGAACATTCCGCCGCATAATCTGCGTGAAGTTGTAAAAGCCGTTGTGAAGATCATCGACAACCGCATTGAAGAAGGCAGAGAGACGGAGATCGAAGAAATCCTGGATATCGTAAAAGGTCCGGATTTCCCGACCGGTGCAATGATCCTCGGAACAAGAGGAATCCAGGAAGCTTACCGCACAGGACGCGGCAAGATCCGTGTGCGTGCCGTAACAGAAATCGAATCCATGCCAAACGGCAAGAGCCGTATTCTGGTATCGGAGCTGCCGTACATGGTAAACAAGGCTAGACTGATCGAAAAAATGGCAGAACTGGTACGTGATAAAAAGATTGACGGAATCACAGCGATCACAGATGAATCAAGCCGTGAAGGTATGCGTATCAACATTGAGCTTCGAAGAGATGTCAACGCAAATGTCGTACTGAATCAGCTTTTCAAACATACACAGCTCCAGGATACCTTTGGTGTGATTATGCTCGCACTGGTAAACAAAGAGCCGAAAGTTCTGAATCTTCTGGAGATGCTCCAGCATTATCTGAGACATCAGGAAGATGTTGTTACAAGGCGTACACAGTACGAACTCAACAAAGCAGAAGAACGTGCACATATCTTAAAAGGTCTGCTGATCGCACTGGATCATATTGATGAAGTCATCAGCATTATCCGTGCATCCAGAACAGCAGCACTTGCAAAAGAAGCATTGATGACACGTTTTGAACTTTCCGATGCACAGGCACAGGCGATCGTAGATATGCGTCTGCGTGCACTGACCGGTCTGGAAAGAGAGAAGATCGAAGCAGAGTATGAAGCTCTGATGGCAAAGATCAAGGAGTTGAGAGCCATTCTGGCAGACGAAAATCTTCTGCTTGGCGTGATCAAAACAGAGATCATGGAAATCGCAGATAAGTATGGTGATGAGAGAAGAACTTCCATTGGATTTGATATGTATGATATTTCTACAGAAGATCTGATCCCGCGTGAAAATGTTGTGATCGCCATGACAAAACTTGGTTATATTAAACGTATGAGTGTTGACAATTTCAAGGCTCAGAACCGCGGTGGCAAGGGCATCAAGGGTATGCAGACCATCGAAGACGACTACATCGAAGAACTGCTGATGATGAATACACATCACTATCTGATGTTCTTTACCAACACCGGAAAAGTATACCGCCTGAAAGGATATGAAATCCCGGAAGCCAGCCGTACGGCAAGAGGAACGGCGATCGTCAATCTGCTCCAGCTCGCACCGGAAGAAAAGATCACGGCGATGATCCCGGTCAAAGAGTACAAGCAGGGCAAATATCTGTTTATGGCAACCAGAAAGGGTATCGTGAAAAAGACACCGCTTCTGGATTATGCAAACGTAAGAAAGACAGGACTTGCAGCCATCAGCCTGCGTGAAGATGATGAACTGATCGAAGTCAAGCTGACCAACAACAAGAAAGATATTTTCCTGGTAACAAAATACGGTCAGTGTATCCGCTTCCCGGAGACCGATGTCCGCAGCATGGGACGTACGGCGATGGGAGTCATCGGCATGCAGCTCAATGACGGCGACGAAGTCATTGGTATGCAGCTCAATACACAGGGAGATCACCTTCTGATCGTATCTGCAAACGGCATGGGAAAACTGACCTCGGTCGATGAGTTCAAGAGCCAGAACCGCGGTGGTAAAGGTGTGAAATGTTATAAGATTATGGAGAAGACAGGAAACGTGATCGGTGTGAAGAACCTCCATATGGATGACGAGATCATGATGATCAATACCGAAGGCATTGTCATTCGTATGATGTGCAGCGACATTTCCGTTCTTGGACGTGTGACATCCGGTGTGAAACTTATGAATCTTTCGGAGAACGTATCTGTGGCAAGTATTGCGAAAGTCCGTGAAACTTCAGCAGACAGCGAAGATATCATCAAAAAAATCGAAGACGAAATGATCGAAGATGAGAAAAACGACGAAGAAATCAAAAACGAAGAGACAACACAGGAGTAATCAAACATGGAGGAAGACCATGATTTTGCGAAGAATGCTTGCAATCTGGATTTCAAAAGCAACATGTGTAGTATGTAAACTTGCCGGCAAACAGGGAGTAACCCTGGCCGGCAAAATTGCACTTAAAATAGATCCGAAAATCCTGATGGAACTTTCCGGGCAGGTGCGGAAAAAGATTTTTATCACCTGCGGAACAAACGGAAAGACGACAACCAATAATCTGCTCTGCTCGGCAATCGAGGCAGAAGGTGAGAAAGTGATCTGCAACCACACCGGTTCCAATATGCTCAACGGTGTCGTATCGGCATTCGTGCTGGCAGCAAAATGGAACGGAAAACTGGATGCGGATTATGCGTGTATTGAGATTGATGAGGCATCAACAGTAAGAGTTCTGCCTTATTTTAAACCGGACTATATGATTTTGACCAATCTTTTCCGTGATCAGCTCGACCGTTACGGGGAGATTGATATTACGATGGAACTGCTCAAAAAAGCCATGCATATGGCTCCTGATATGACACTTGTCGTAAATGGCGATGATGCACTTTCGGCATTTCTTGCAAAAGATTCCGGTAACAAATATGTTACGTTTGGTATCGGAAAGCAGTGTCAGCAGGAAAAAGAAAATGCAAGAGAGATCCGGGAAGGTCAGTTCTGCAAATGCTGCGGAGAAAAGCTGAATTACCATTTTTACCATTACAGTCAGCTTGGGGATTATGAGTGTCCGAACTGCGGATTTAAAAGACCGAAGCTCGATTTTGATGCTGAAAACGTAAAAAGCGGTGGAAAACTTTCCTTCGATGTGGATAACAGAGAAATAAAAGCCAACTACCGTGGATTCTACAACGTTTATAATATTCTGGCAGCCTATGCAGCAGCCCGTACAGCCGGTCTGGAATTAAAGAATTACAACAAAGTGCTGGCAGACTACAATCCGCAGAACGGACGTATGGAGCATTTTCATATCAAAAATACCGATGTTCTGCTGAACCTTGCAAAGAATCCGGCTGGATTTAACCAGAATATTTCCGCAGTGCAGGAAGATGACAAACCGAAAGATATCATCGTGCTGATCAACGATAAAGATCAGGATGGTACGGATATTTCCTGGCTCTGGGATGTGGATTTTGACCGTTTTCAGGATATGAATGCAGCGTCGATCACGGTCAGCGGAATCCGATGCCAGGATATGCGTCTGCGTCTGAAATATGTTGATATTCCATCCAGGCTGGAACCGGATGTAGAAAAGGCGATCCGCAGCCGCATTGCAGACGGAACCGGAAATCTGTACGTGCTGGTAAATTATACGGCACTTTATGACACTCACAATATCCTGAAAAAATTAGAGCAGGAAAAAGCGTAGGAGGCGGCAGAAGCTATGAAAATTACAATCGGACATCTTTATCCGGATCTGTTGAACCTCTACGGAGACCGGGGAAATATCCAGTGCATGATGAAACGCTGCCAGTGGAGAGGCATTGAAGCAGAAACGCTGGAATTTAAACTGGAAGATGAAGTAGATTTTTCCAAACTAGATATTGTGCTGCTCGGAGGCGGTTCTGACCGTGAGCAGATGATCGTCTGCAAAAGACTGCAGCAGATCCAGAAAAACTTTAAAGATTATGTGGAAGACGGCGGTGTTGTGATCGCTGTCTGCGGTGGTTATCAGTTGCTTGGAGATTACTATCAGACGGACGAAGGCCGCATGGAAGGACTGCATCTGGTCAAACTCCATACGGAGCAGAAACCGGGAAGACTGATCAGCAATATCGTGCTGAAAAGCGATCTTTTTGATATGCCGGTCGTTGGATTTGAAAATCACGGCGGACGTACCGATATCGGTGATAACCAGCCGTTTGGCAAAGTCCTGTATGGTTCCGGAAACGACGGTGAATCTGGCTATGAAGGTATTGTATACAAGCATGTGATCGGCACCTATCTGCACGGACCACTGCTGCCGAAAAATCCACAGGTCTGTGACTGGCTGATAGAGAAAGCACTGGAGCGAAAATACGGAAAAGACATTGAGCTTCAGCCACTGGATGATCAGGAAGAAAAAGAAGCAAACGCTTATATAGTAAACAGATTTGTAAAATAGAGTATCAAAAAATAACGCACAAAAGAATAAATTTTATGATTTTCTGACACAAAGCAGGAAATTACAGGACAAAATAGATAGAAAAAAAGAATCTCTGAAAGCTGATTATTGGAAGGATAGATAAAAAATCTTCCGGTAATCAGCTTTTTTTAGTAAATAGTAATTGAAAAAAGAAATTGAAAATGTTAAGATAAAGCAGATACATAAACATGTTTTTTTATAAAACAGGAGGGTTTTTATGAAGTGGAAACAGTATTTAGCTATTATGACAGCAGCTGCAATGGTTATTTCCGGACCGGCAGTACCGATGAGTCAGGTATTCGCAGCAGATGCTCAGATGGTAACAGATGCAGATTTAAATGACACGACGGTGGCAGAGCCTGCAGCATGGGGAGCAACACCGAATGATGAACAGCTTTGGTACATGAAACAGGGGACAGCAGCATTCTGTCATTTCGGACCGAATACATTTAATAACGTTGAGTGGGGCGAAAAGTATGGAGAGACTGCTCCGGTAAATCTTTTTACTCTGACGAAAGATTTTGATGCAGAATCTCTTGTAAAAGCGGTAAAAGAAGCTGGATTCAGCCGTCTGATCCTCACAGCAAAACACCATGATGGATTTTGTCTGTGGTCAAGTGAGTATACGGATTATGATATAGCAAGTACAAACTATAAAAACGGCAAAGGAGATATTCTGGAAGAAATCTCAGATGCATGTACCAAGTATAATCTGGATATGGGCTGTTATCTTTCACCATGGGATATCTATGAAGATAAATATGGATGTTTCGGCGATAACAACAATAAGAAAAACAACCATAATAAAGGAAGTGAGAAAGGAACTTTCACGGATTACAATAAACTGTATGTAGCATGGATCAATGAAATCTGTCAGGCAAAAAAAGCAGATGGAAGCTATAAATATGGCAATAATAATCCAAAACGCCGTTCTGACCGTTTTGTAGAATGGTGGATGGATGGAGCACAGGGAAGTGCAAGTAATAGACAGACATACGACTGGAAAGCAATCCTGGGTGCTATCAGAGAGAATAATCCGCACTGTCAGGTATTTGGAACAGGTAAAGCGGTAAATGGTAAGAACGGTGCTGAAGATAAAGCACTGGCAGGAACGGGTGGTATCCACTGGATTGGAAACGAATCAGGCTGGGCATCTAATGAAACATGGGCAAAGATCAATATTGGTGAAGACTATGAGGAATTACCAAAATCCGATGGAGCTTATATTGGTGTGAGCGAAGGTGTACAGTGGTCTGTACCGGAAGTTGACACGAAAATGTTGGCAGGATGGTTCTGGAGAGATTCAGCAGGAGACAGTACGACAAAATCAGAAAAAGATCTTGCAGATATTTATTTCCGTACCGTGGGACGAGGTGCAACTTTACTTATGAATCTGTCTCCAAATAAAGAGGGTAAGGTAGGAGAAACACAGTTAAACCGTTTTAAAGAGTTTGGAAGCAACATTCAGGAAACCTTTGATGAGGACTTTACCAAAGAAGAAGGTGTAACAGCAAGTGCAACTTCTGTATGGGGAAATTCCAAAGAATTTTCGGCAAGTAAAGTAATTGATACGATTCCGGAAGGTCAGACATATGATGAAACATACTGGGCACCGGAAGATGGTAAGACAACAGGAAGTCTGGAGATTAATCTGAATGGTATTAAGAAATTCGATGTTGTTTCTATCGAGGAATATATCCAGAAAGGACAGACGATTTCTTCTTTCACAGTAGAATATAAAGACGTAACAGGAAGATGGCATGATTTCGGAAAAGGAGCTACGATTTCTGCAAAGCGTCTGTGCCGCAGTGAAGCAGTAGAAGGAACCGCAGTACGTATCAATATCACAGGGGCAAAAGCAACACCGAAGATCTGTAATGTAGGCGTATACAAAGCAGCAAAAGGATTCGAAGTAGAGTCATCAGGAAGTACGGTACTTCCGACTAACCTGAAAAAGATAGGAATCAGTAAGGCAACAAGAGAAGGTAACTGGACATTCGAAGCAGATGAAGATGGTGTAGCACAGGGTTCTGCATGGGGAAATGCAGGTGTAACAGCCAGCTTTAAATTTACAGGAACAAAAGCATGGGTTATTGGAACAGCTGATCCAAATCATGGAAACATGGACGTTTACATTGATGGAACAAAAGTTGATACGGTAAGTACAAAACAGGCTTCAAGAAAAATGGGAGCCCTGCTGTATACGACGAAAGAACTTGCATATGGAGAGCATACCATCAAACTTGTGGGAACTTCACAGGCACTTGGTATCAGTAAGATCTGGTATGCAGATGGTTCCGGTATCTTCAGTATGAAACAAAAAGAATGTGATCTGCTGTATGGCGGAACATATGATGTTGAAATTACACGTACTGCAGGTTCACATGGAAAAGTTACTGTTGGATATTCAACACAGTCAGCAGGGGCAGAACAAGGAGTAAACTATATCAACCTGACAGGAACCGTAACGTTTGAAGATGGAGAAACATCAAAGACAATTACTCTGACAGGACTGGAGAATGACAGAAGTGCTGATGGAAAAGACTTTTATTTCACATTGATGCAGGCAGAAAATTCAGAAGCATCTTTCGATACAGACAGTTATACACATGTAACATTGTATCATCCAAATGTAGATAAAATAATGGAAAGAGCAGAAGAAATCAATCTTGCAGACTATGAAGCAACAAGTGCAAATGCATTCCAGAGTGCAGTTTCCACATTGAAGGATCTGTTATTCGATGAAAAGGCAACGGATGAACAGAAGAAAACTGCCCTGAATACACTTGTAAAAGCTAAGAATGAACTTGTTTCAACAGGCAGCACAGGAATGGTTCTTCCAACAGCAGGAGAAGAAACAGAAGTAGAGGCAGAGGACTTTACACTGAAGCCGTTAAATGGAGATTCTACCAACCATGTACATGTAGTGGAACGATCTGAAGCAAGTGGCGGAAAAGTGGTCGACTGGTTTATGAATGGAGATACTATTTCCATGAACTTCTATGCTCCGGCAGCAGGACAGTATAAAGTGAAGGCTACTTATCAGAGTGGACGTACAGAGGCAGGCGGAAATCCAAATGTATTTTCATGGAAGGGTACTAATGTAGAGAGTGGAAGTCTGGATGTATATGGAGAAGCCGGTGCAACACAGGTACATACTGCAGAATTTACCATTAATGTAACAAAAAAAGGTCATGGCACTTTAGTTTTTGAAGGAACAGAAAAAGAAGGACCAAGAATTGATAAATTCGTATTCTCAAAAGAAAGTAAAGAAGCAACAGGCATTCAGATCAATAAACAGAAAATGAGCCTGAGCAAAAAAGATCAGACAGAAAGAATCTACGTAAAAGTAAATCCGGAGGATAGTGCAAACCAGAATGTAACATTTACGACTTCGGATAGCAAAGTAGCTACAGTAGATGAAAAAGGAAATGTAAAGGCAGTTGCAAACGGAACCGCTGTGATTACAGTAACCACTAAAGATGGAAAGCACAGTGCTTCCTGTGAGGTTACGGTATTTATCGAACAGCAGGTTATTGATGAACTGATTACAAAAATCAATGATGAACTTACTGCTTTAAAAGACAAGAAGGAAAGTGATTATACACCAGAATCTTGGAAAGAGTATAAGAAAGCTCTGGAAGCAGCTACAAACGCAGCAAAAGATGAAAAGGCAACGAAAGCAGACTTAGAGAAGGCACTTGCAGATCTGCAGGCAGCAGCAGCAAAACTTCAGAAAAAAGCACCTGAGTCAGAAACACCGTCAACGGATAAAAAGCCGGAAACTCCTTCAACCGATTCCAAGAATCCAACTGTTGGAACAGAAGCAAAAGTAGGAAAAGGTATCTATCGTGTAACAAACGCAAAGAAAAAGACAGTAGTTCTGGTAAAACCGCGTAAAGCCAACAATACAAGCTTTAACGTACCAAAGAGTGTGAAACTGGCAGACGGAAGATATAAAGTAGTTGGAATTGCTAAAAATGCATTTAAGAACAACAGAAAACTGAAGAAAGTTGTCATCGGAAGTCAGGTAACAAAGATCGGTGCAAATGCATTCAGCGGAGCTAAAAATCTGAAGACTATTACAATCAAATCCAAATCTCTGAAGAGCGTTGGAAAGAATGCATTCAAGGGAATCCATAAGAACTGCAAGATTAAAGTTCCAGCTAAGAAATTAAATAGCTACAAGAAACTTCTGAGTAAAAAAGGTCAGAAAGCAAGCGTAAAAATTACAAAATAAACCAGAGTCGAGAGTATCAATTCTGAAATAAAAGAGTAGTCTAAAAGAGTTGCCACAAAGGTGAAAAAACACCGGAGTGGCAGCTCTTTTAATATATGAGATAAAAATTGGTAGTGTAAAATAGTTTGTGTTTTTGGTAAAAAACAACTCCTTTTTGGTAAGAATTCAGATATGACAATTCTTATCGAAAAGGAGTATTTTTTATGGCAGTTGCAAAGGAACAAATTCGACAGATCATCTCAGAAAACAACATTAATAGCGTTGCAGATATATACACGCTTCTGAAAGACAGTTTCAAGGATATCCTGCAGGAGCTGATGGAGGCAGAACTGGATGCAACTCTTGGCTACGAGAAAAACCATAAGGGAGATCTACAGACAGATAATAAAAGAAATGGTCATTCTACAAAAAACTTAAAGAGTCAATACGGTGAATTTCAAATCGACGTACCAAGAGACCGTAACGGTGAGTTTGAACCAAAACTCATCCCTAAATACCAGAGAGATATTTCCGGGATTGAGGAAAAAGTGATCTCTTTATATGCCCGTGGTATGAGTACACGTGACATCCACGACCAGCTCCAGGATCTTTATGGAATTGAGCTGTCAGCTGAAATGGTCAGCAAGATCACAGACAAGATACTTCCTCAGGTTAAGGAATGGCAGTCCCGTCCTCTGAACCCGGTTTATCCGTTTGTCTTTATGGACTGTATTCATTATAAAGTACGTGAGG
>ENA-OPZZ01000513-OPZZ01000513.1-human-gut-metagenome-genome-assembly--contig:-NODE-513-length-30372-cov-4.565813_pt1 | contig 30372 bp, 29 predicted proteins | sample MGYA00242487_ERZ504511 | MGnify/ENA primary metagenome ERZ504511 (study PRJEB26092, sample SAMD00036241) | human gut metagenome | host: Homo sapiens | study: EMG produced TPA metagenomics assembly of... | reverse complement strand
GGAGATTTTCAAAGTATACATAATTATTTCTTCCCTTTAAAAGTTAAACCGGAAGACGTCAGAGCAGCCGTATTGAGCGAATACGGAGGTTTTACATTAGAAGTAGAAGAACATACTGCATCAGAAAAGAAATATGGTTATGGAGGCTATAAAACGAAGACAGAGTATCAGAAGGTCTATCGTCAACTAGAATATAAAATAAAAAATTAGAAGGACAGGGATTATGTGGATGTGTGTATACACAATGGAGTGATATAGAAGATGAGATTAATGGAATCTATACATATGACCGTGAAGTAAATAAATTGAGTTAGAGTAGAAAAAACGATTCTTGATGATCGCACTGCGGCGGATAAGAAGTATGTTGCATACTGCGACCCGCCGCAGGCGGAGAATCTAGAAAGCGAGATTCTTTTTAGATTAGGTGTGTACTTTCCAATTTTTCTGTAAATGCATCATTTAACTTGATGACTGGTTTCCTGAGTATCAGACCGAGCAACAATGCCGGAATCAGGAAGAGTGCCAGTTTTCCAAGTTCAATCCAGTAGTTCATGCCATAGAAACCGGCGATACATTCACGCATAGCGTTCATGCTGTGTACAAATGGAAGTAAAGGATATACTTTCCGGAAAAATTCCGGCGCACACTGAATTGGGAAAGTTCCACCACTTCCGGCTACCTGCATGACCATCAGCACAACTGCGATTGCTTTACCGATATCTCCAAAGGAAACAGTCAAAGCGTAAATAATGTTTACATATACAAGACTGCTAAAGCATCCTGCCAGTACAAATAATACAGGATGTTCACATTGGATGCCCAGGAAATAAAGATCGCCAAGACAGATCAATGCGCTCTGTAAAAATCCTATACAAAGGAGAAGAAGAATGCGTCCAATATATAACTGGTGTTCTTTCGGATTATTTAATTTGTGTTTTAAGTTGTCTGAAACATTTACTTTTAACATGGCAGCCATTACAACTGCGCCGACCCAAATCGCGAGTGTTGAGTAGAATGGAGCCATAGCAGATCCATAGTTCTCGATAGGGTAGATATGTGTTTCATTAAGCTTGACCGGTGATGCAAGGAATGAACCAATTGCCTCCGGATCCTCAGAGAGAAGGCTGGTCAGTAATTGGATGCCGTTGTCATCGGAAGATAGCATTGCAGTTGCTGCATTAGACATTTTACCGGATGCTTCATTTAAAAGAGAAGCGGAATCTGATAAAGCTTTCTGTACCTCTGTGAGATTTCCAGCTGCAGAGCCTGTCACCCCGGAAATGTCTTTCAGACTGTTATCTAACTGTCCAAGCAGTGAAGTAATAGAGCTGCCTGTGCTAGTCAGATCATTTGCCAGATCATCCAGACTACCCTTAACATTGTTCTCATAATCTTTTTTCACAGTACTGATTGAAGAATTACTCTGAGCGATCAAGCCGTCAATATTGTTCTTTAATTCGGTTGCATTTGCAGTTGCGGAAGTAATACCAGTAGCTGCATCGTTAATGGCATCGCGGATTGCTTCTTGAGAAGCTTTCGCTTCCTGAATATTGCCGATTGCCTGCATAAGCATACCTTTTAAATGTGGCTCAGTAATAGAGTCAGCAATTTGGCTCAGAGAGTTTTCCAGTGACTGGTAACCATCTATCAAATTCTGCACACGTCCACTTACGGCAGTCAGTGCATTTGCACAAGCCTGTGCGTCTGAATTATAGGAATCCAGTGCATTCCCAACACAGGTGGATACCGCACTGTAGAAGGAAGCACTCTGTGAAAGTGCCTGGTTGATGGAATCTGTTGTTCCTGTTAAAGCTGAATTCAGGGAATCAATACCATTTCCAGCCACGCCCAGAGCATTTACACTGGCTTTTGTACCGGAACCGGACTGACTTAAGAATTCTGTAGTGGTATTCAACATAATTGCCGCAGAATTTGCCATATCGGAAAATGCCTGTACAGTGCCGGCGGCAGAGGATAAGTCTGTTGAAATCTGCGCCAGTGCGGCTGAGAGGTTGTCGGCGATTGTCTGATCATCGGTCTCGTCAGCAACGTTATTAACAAGCTGAAAGGCTTCTAATGCGGTCTGGGATACCGTCTGTACAAATGTATCATTCATTTGCTGCTGTACGGCATTTGCGCCTTTTACGGTGACTTTCGGGGCAATTGCGTTTTCCTTTTCATTGATATAATATTTGATTTCAGGATGTGTTACATTGGATGTGAAAATACTCATCATGTCTTTACTGAAATCTTTTGGGATTACGATTGCCGCATAATATTTTCCGGATTTTACTCCTTCTTTCGCTTTCTTAGCACTTGTAAATGTCCAGTCAAGCTGCGAGTTACCTCTAAGAGTTGTAAGAACCTGATCTCCAAGGTTAAGGTTTACTGAGAGAAGTTCACCACTATAACCTTCATCAGAGCTTGCTACAGCAACTTTTAAGTTTCCTGTATTTCCGTATGGATCCCAGCTTGCAGCGATATTGAACCACGCGTAAAGAGTCGGAATAACAGTGATTCCCATAATAACGATCATGGCAATGACATTTTTATGGATCTTCTTTAAATCATACTTAAAAATGCGAAGAATATTTTTCATGATTATTCCTCCTCCTTTCCACGGAATTTTTTCACCATCTCATCAAAAGACATACCAGCCAGCTGTTGTTGCTCGGCGAGTCTTGTGTGAATGAATTCTACAATAATAAGCCATGTTGCGATGGCGATGATAGATATGATCCAAAGAACCAAAAATACAATTTTCGATTCCAGACTGAACATCAGTATCAGGAAGATCAACGGAATAATAGTAATCGCAAGGAAACCATAGCGAATCATTTTCCGATAATTCTGTTCAAAATTCTGAGCTTTCTCAGCGGTCTGTGTACGTAAGTCGTCTTGTGAAAGAGAGGCTTTTAAAAGCATAGACAACTGAGCGCTCCTGCTTAATTGATCATCTGGTTCTTCGCAGACCATAAATTCTGTTTCAGACAGCTTCAGGTCGAACAGGCGGTTCAGTCCTGCCAGAAGAGGTCTTATTCCCAGTCCGATTAAAAGTGCAATCGGAACGTAGCAGAGCAAGATGAAAAGGTTGTGGATATAAACACTTCCATACATGCCTGCAATTGCTTCACGCATCGCAGCAACTCCATAAGTGAATGGAAGAAGCGGGTGTATTTTCTGGAAAAATACCGGTGTCATTTCAATCGGATAGGTTCCGGAGATCCTGGAATCTGAAGAATGACAAAGATTACACATAACGCTTTTCCAATATGCTTAAATGTCAGTGACAGAGCATAAATAATGTTGACATATACAAAGGAGCATACAAGTCCGGTCAGTACCAGCGCAAATGGGTGACGGCACTGAACGCCTGGAAGAAATACATCTCCGACACATACGATCAGTCCCTGGACAAGACCTAGCAGCATGTATAAAAGCCAGCGCCCAAAATACATATTTGTGGCACTGTAAGAACGCATGGATCTGTCACGGTCCACTTCCATTTTGAAGATAGCAATCAGGACGATTCCTCCAACCCAGATTGCCAGGTTCGAATAGAATGGTGTCATGGAAGAACCGTAGTTTTTAACAGAATAGTAAGTTTCTGTATCCACATTTACCGGAGATGATACGAATTCAGCAATCGTATCGGAATCAATGCCTTCCAAAGAGGTAAGCTTCTGGAATGTCTCAGAACTTGTAATCGCATTGATGTCGGTACGGACGTTGTCCAGTCGGTTGATTACGGCATTCAGAGAGGACTGGGTTCCATTCAGTACGTTGTTCAGTTCTGTGAGGCTTGTGCCAAGCTGTGTCAGAATACTGTTTAACTGCTCAGTGGTAGCAGGTACACCGTTCAGTATTCCATTCAGTTCACCTGTCAGACTGGAAAAAATATCCATAGTCTGATTCAACTGTGGAAATACGTTCTCATCAAGAGAGGTACGAAGACTCTGAATACCACTTAAGTTTGCTTTGTTGATTGTTTCCAACTGTGCAAGTGTATTGGTTGTTGTGGAAAGTGCGTTGCTAATACCATCGTTTCCGGCAGTCAGGCTGCTGATCAACTGCTGATTGCTCTGGTTCTGTTCAGAAAGTTTTGCGAGAGCAGAGTTGATTGTATCGGACTGTGCCGGTAATTGTGAAGCAAGCTGCTGCAGTGTTGCAATAATTTCACCGTTTTTGGTATTGACTTCCTGGGCATTATTTAAAGCATTTCCCACTTTCTGATTAATATCAGAAGCCTGACCAGACAGCTTGCCGAATCCTTCAGAAGCCTGGCCATAAGCCTGTTCAATAATACTCAGACCATTTGAAATAGACTGGGATAATGCGGAAGTGAAGTTCCCGGTAGCGGTTCGTGTGTCCTTTAATACGCTGTCTGCATCGGAAAGTGCATTTGCACCGGAAGTTGCTGCGTCACCTAAAGCAGATGTGGCACTTTTTGCGTTATCGATCAAAGTCTGTGTACCACCGACACTGGAATTGAAGGAATCCAGAATCTTTTGATACTCGGCAATATTATCATTTACTTTGTCAAGCATTGACACAAGATCAGAATTGACAGTATTGATAGTACCGGCCAGGTCAGTAACAGACTGCTTTAATACATTTGAAACCGATTCAGATGCAATGGATGAAAAGGTATTGTTGATTTGAAGCTGGATTGTGCTGGCACCACTGTCTGTGATTTTTGGTGCAATTGCATTGATTTTTTCATTAAGATAATAATCCAGTTTCGGAGTCTCCATCTTGCCGGAGAGGATACTCAGAAGAGAACTGCTAAAATCTTCCGGAATTACGATTGCCGCGTAATATTTTCCGGATTTGACTCCTTCAACAGCATTTTCGTCATCCGTAAAAGTCCATCCGAGTTGATCATTTTCTTTTAAATTTTTAATGATTTCATTCCCGGCATTGATTGTAAGATCATTGCTTGTTGCATCTTTGTCGTTATTGGCAACGGCTACTTTAATGCCGGAGGTGTTGCTGTATGGGTCAATATTGGCTGCAATATTGAACCAGGCATACAGAGAGGGGATAATACATACGCCGATCATGACCAGCACGGCAGCAGGACTGCGAAGCAGACGTTTCATGTCCCGGCGGAAAATCTGAAATGCGTTCCTCATAAATAAAATGCTCCTTTTGTGTAAATATTTTTCTAGTAATAGATACGATGTTGATTATCTTATCAAAAAGTATTATATTAAGGAAGAAAGTGATTTACAACCGTTAAAAGGTTAAAAAGTGCTGATTAATAGACAGAAAATATTAAAAATGTTGCATTATATCAATATGTTATAAAAATTTAACACTATAATGAAAGAAAGAGCAGGAAACATATGCAGAAGAAGACAGACCGTCGGGTCCGCAAGACAAAGACCCAGCTTAGAAATGGGCTCGCCATGCTTATGAAGGAGAAAAGTGTAGGTGAGATTACAGTAAAAGAATTGGTAGATCAGGTAGATATTAACAGATCTACTTTTTATTTGCATTATCCAGATATATCAGGGCTGTTGTATGAGATTGAGAATGATCTGGCAGAGGAGATGGAACGTGCGATCAGAGAGCATCCAATTGAAAAGCGAGAGGATAATGGATTTTATTTTCTTCAGGACATATTTCAAGTGTTAGACAACAATCGAGAGATTGTTTCTGCTTTGGTCGGACCTTACGGAGATATGCGATTCATTCAGAAAGTGGAAGTTATTCTGGCAAGAAACAGCAGGGAGATGTTAGAGCAGATGTTTCCGGAAAAAAGTAATCAGATGGATTACTTTTATGCATATTGCCTGAATGGCTGTCTTGGATTTGTAAAGACCTGGCTTGCCGATAAAAAGTCTTGTACACCAGAGTTCGCAGCAGATTTTATCTATCGAATGGTGGTCAGTTCTATGCGTGCTTTTTGTGAAAACTCGTGAGGAAGTGTAGGAGTATACCATGCACTCTTAGTGAAATGTAACAAAAGAGCTTTCCCTATTTTGGTACATTCTTTCATTGACGGGAAAGTGTCAAAAGGATATAATTAAACTATCTAATGTAAGAGCTTACAAGGACGGTAAATGCCTTACGATTTTTTTAAATTTAAAATGTAAGCGTTTACAATTCGTAAAGCATTTCAGTTCGAAAAGTTCTTCGTTGCGTTAGGAAGATGGCTGAAACAGGGGATCAGGAAAGCACAGGTTATCAGTCAGAGATCCTAGTTACAACAAAATATAGAAAGTGAGGACAAGCAATGAAAAAGAGGTTATTAGCAGTATTACTGACAGCAGCTATGGTACTCGGAATGACAGCTTGCGGATCTAAATCCAATAGCGGAAGCTCAGACAAAAAAGAAGAAGCTCAGTCAACCGATGATATCAAAGAGTGCACAATCAAGTTCCAGTATTGGGCAGATAACACAGATTATTCTTCCCTGATGCAGGACATCATCAAGAAGTTCAACGAGGAGAATGAGTACGGAATCACTGTTGAAGGTGAAGAAGTTCCTTGGGATGGTGGAGGATATTCCAACACACTGTTCAACGCAGCTATGGGTGGTGGAGCACCGGATGTAGCAACCTTTAAGCTTTCCGCAACACCGATGTTCACAAACAACAACCTGCTTGCAGACTTAACACCTTATGTCGATGCATGGGATAAGAAAGATGACATTTCTGACAACATCTACGACGTAATGAAAAAGGCAGGCGGATCTGACGATTCACTTTATCTGATGCCATGGAACATTCAGGTACTCTATGTATACTACAGACCATCAATCTTCAAAGAGGCTGGTATTACAGAGACACCTAAGACATACGATGAGTTCCTTGAGGACATTAAGAAATGTACAATGGATACAGATGGTGATGGAAAGACAGATGTATACGGATTTGGTATGCGTGGTGCTTCCGGTGGACAGGAGCCATGGGGAAGCTTCATCTATGGTGAAGGTGGAAGCTTTGATGATCTGACATCTGATGCATCTGTACAGGGTATGCAGGACTTCATCGATCTGTATAAGAACGGATATGTTCCAGAGTCAGCTACGAACGATGGATTCAACGAGACAGTTGCTAACTTCAAGTCTGGAAAGACAGCTATGTTCATACATCATATCGGATCTTCTAAAGGTATGGTAGAAGAACTTGGTGATGATGTTGATGCATTCATTATTCCGAAAGGAAAAGGACAGTGGACATCCATGGGAGATACAGAGACTGTAATGTTCGATTCTTGCGAGAACAAAGCAGCAGCATTCGAGTGGATGAAATATCTTGCAACAGAAGAAGGACAGAAAATGTGGTGCGAAGGAACAGGACAGGTTCCAGTAAGCAAGACTGTTCAGCAGGAAGACTACTTCCAGAATGACAAATTCATGAAAGTATCTATGGAAGGTGTTGATATCGCAGGTACAGTTCCGGTTAAAGATACAACAACTGAGTGGATCACAAACTGGCCGGCAACAATTTCTCAGGCTCTGACAGGCGAGATTACAGCGAAAGAGTGTATGGATAAGCTGGACAAAGCTCTTAACGAGTAGAAACTAGATTTTGTAACAACTAGATAATAATTGATTTATGAAACTGCCTTGTCAGGCAACTGGCAGGGCAGTATGATTTGAAAGGGAAAGAACACGATGGTAAAAAAGAAAAGTATCTATCCATATTTATTGGTAGCACCTGCTCTGATTATCATTTTGTGCGTAGTATTCATTCCGGTTATTAATGCGATTGGAATGAGTTTCCAGAGTTATGATTTGAGAAGACCGAATGACATTGCGTTTGTCGGACTTGCAAATTACATCGCGGCATTTAAAGATGAGCTGTTCTGGAAAGCACTTTGGAAGACGATTCTCTGGGTGGTATTTGGCGTTGGATTTCAGTTTGTATTTGGTTTTATACTGGCATTGCTTCTTAACAAGAAGTTCAGAGGGCGCGGTGTTGTCCGTGCAGTCAGCCTGATTCCATGGGTCACACCTGGTATTTTGATCGGTCTTATGTGGAGATGGATGTATGACGGTAACTATGGTGTACTCAATGACATTCTTCAGAAATTACATATACTTAATAAGAGCATACCATTTTTAGCACAGACGAATACAGCATTTCCGGCAGTTGTAGTAACGATTATCTGGCAGGGAATTCCATTCTTTGCACTGATGATTCTTGCAGGGCTGCAGGGAATTCCAGGAGAACTTTATGAAGCAGCCGACATGGATGGCGCGACAGGATTCCAGAAGTTATTTAAGATTACAATTCCAAGTATTAAGAATACAATCTTTATCACAGGACTTCTGAGAATTATCTGGGTTGCAAACTCAGTCGATGTTATCTTCAACATGACGGAAGGTGGACCGGCTTATGCAACACAGACACTGAGTGTATATGTGTTTAATAAAGCTCAGGCATTGAACTTAGGATACTCATCAGCAATGGCAATCTTGCTTGCACTTGTACTTTGCCTGGTTGCAGTTCCGTATTTGATCTTTACATTTAGAGAGGAGGATAAGTAGTATGAAGAGGGAATCATTTTTAAAGAGATTTTTGACATTATATCTTCCACTGATCGTAATATTACTTTTCATCCTGTTCCCGTTTTATTGGACATTTATTACATCTATAAAACCGGACACAGAGTTATACGGAGCAGTTACATACTGGCCAAGACAAGTTCAATGGGAGAACTACACGAAACTGTTTACTACAACAGTAAATTTCCTGGCTGCCATGAAGAATAGCTTTATTGTTGCGGCAGTAACAACAGTTGTTTCTCTGACAGCATCAACATTAGCATCATATGCGTTTTCAAGATACAGATTTGCAGGACGTAGAGCGATGATGGCATTGTTTTTAAGCAATAATATGTTCCCTACGGTATTGCTTTTAATCCCATTATACTCTATAATGAGAAATCTGGGGTTACTTTATACTCCATGGGCTCTTGTACTCGCATATACAACGTTCACACTTCCATTTTCTGTATGGTTGCTGAATGGATTTTTTAACGACTTGCCACTATCACTTGAAGAAGCAGCATTGGTTGATGGATGTAATAGAAGGATGGCATTTTTCAAGATCATTTTACCTATATTAGGTCCTTGCCTTGTTGCCACCGGTGTATATATCTTCATGACATCATGGAACGAGTATACATTTGCGGTAATGTTTACGAACAATGCGACAAGAACAATACCTGTAGCACTGAAGAGTCTGATCGGTCAGCTTGGAGTTGACTGGGGTCTGTTAACAGCAGGTGGAATCATTACGATCATTCCAGTATGTATCATGTTCTTCTTTGCACAGAAGAGATTAGTTGAGGGATTAACAGCAGGAGCTGTTAAAGGTTAATATAAGGAGGAAGAAAAATGAATTACGAGAAAAAAGCAAAGGAATTGCGCCAAGAGATATTGAAGAGTTTATTTGCCTGCCAGTCAGGTCATCCGGGCGGATCATTATCATGTGTTGAGATTCTTATGGCTCTCTACTATGATGAGATGAAGAATCTTGATCCTAAGGATCCTAAGAAAGCAGACAGAGACCGTCTCGTATTAAGTAAGGGACATGCTTGCCCTACATTATATGCAATCCTGGCAGATCTGGGATATTTCCCGAAAGAGGATCTGGCACACCTTCGTCAGATTGACAGCCATCTTCAGGGACATCCGGACTGCAACAAGACTCCAGGTGTTGATATGAACACAGGATCTCTTGGACAGGGAATGTCTCTGGCAACAGGACTTGCTCTTGCAGCTAAGCATGCAAAAGCTGACTACAAAGTATATGCAGTAGTTGGTGATGGCGAGTGTCAGGAAGGTATTGTATGGGAGGCAGCTATGGCAGCAGCTCATTACAAACTTGATAACCTTTGCGTTTTACTTGACTATAACGGACTTCAGATTGATGGAACTAACGATCAGGTTATGGGACTTGGAAACATCGTTGAGAAGTTTAAAGCCTTCGGTTTCGAATGCTTTGAAGTAGATGGACATAACATCGAAGAAATTGACAAAGCAATTGAGGCTCCAGTATCTGGTAAGCCAAAATTCATTTGCTGCCACACAATCAAAGGTAAAGGTGTATCCTTCATGGAGAACCAGGTGGGATGGCACGGAAGACCGTTGAAACCAGAAGAGTTCGAGACAGCTATGAAAGAATTGGAGGCGTAAGAAGATGGGAAAATCATTAAGAGTTGCTTACGGAGAAGCATTAGTTAAATTAGGACAGAAGAACGATAAGATCGTTGCGTTAGATGCAGACCTTGCACACGCAACAATGTCAGCTACATTTGCTGAGGCATTTCCAGATCGTTTCTTTAACGCTGGAATCGCAGAGTGTAATATGATGGGTATGGCAGCAGGATTTGCGCATACAGGATATATTCCATTTGCAAGCACATTTGCTCTTTTCGGAGCAGGAAGAGCTTATGAGATCATTCGTAACTCTATTGCATACACAAACACAAATGTTAAATTTGGATTATCTCATTCCGGTCTTTCAGTAGGAGAGGACGGAGGAAGTCATCAGTCTATCGAGGATGTTGCTCTTATGAGAGAGATGCCGAACATGACGGTATTTGTACCATGTGATCCTACAGAGATGGAGAAAGCTGTATTTGCAGCAGCAGAGATTGACGGACCAGTTTACATCCGTGTTGCAAGACCTGTATGTGAAGACATCACAACAGAGGATACACCATTTATCCCAGGAAAAGCTAATATCTTAAAAGATGGTAACGATGTTTGTATCATCACAATGGGTCTTATGGTTCCAATCGCTTTAAAAGCAGCTGAGATGCTTGAGGCAGAGGGAATCTCCGTAGCAGTTGTTAATATGCATACAGTAAAACCTATCGACGCTGAGACAATTCTTGCTATGAATGAGAAGTGCAAAGGTATCGTAACAGCTGAAGAGCATTCTGTGATCGGTGGACTTGGATCTGCTGTAGCAGAAGTTCTTGCAGGACATGCCGGAGCTAAATTCGAAAGAGTTGGTATCCAGGATAAATTCGGAAAATCCGGTAAACCAGCTGAACTGTTTGCAGCTTATGGACTTACAGCTGAGAACATCGTTGAAAAATGCAAAGCAACATTAGCATAAGAATCTGATTAAATTCATTTTATTATATAAAAGGGAGATAAGAATCATGGAAATTTTAAATTATTCATTTGACGGGGAAGGAATGCAGAGAGTATTCGAGAACGAGAAATGGACAGTTGGTATCAAAAACTGGAAACCAGCTAACGACATCACAGGAATCAACAATCTGGAGCGTCACAACAAGACTGATGAGCTTTTCGTACTTGTTGCCGGATCTTGCACACTGATCTATGCAAATGAAGTAGAAGGCGGTCTTGATATCAAGGCAGTTAAGATGGAGCCAAACAAGGTTTACAATATCCCAGCTACACTGTGGCATAACACAGTAACATGCAAGGATACAAAGATGATCCTGATTGAGGACTCCAACACATCCATGGACAACAGCGATATTTTAGATTTGAATGAAGATCAGATTGCTGCTATCAAAGCTTTAGTATAGTATCTTACGTAATGCATTAGCTGCATCGCGACAATAAAACAGGCTCTCTACGACATAATTATGCGAGATTATGTGTTGAGAGCCTTTTTTGTAAAAAAGTCCAGACAATTTTGCAATAAATAAGAATATTTATGCATTTATCGGTATTTTATACAATAAGCTTGATGCGGATATTTATAGAAAATTATAAAGGAGGTCGGAAGAAGTGTACAATTTAAAATTTGGCTGTCAGTCCTATCCATGGAAGATGGGAAAACATTTTGGTCAGTTGCCGAGAATGCTTAAAGTGGTAGCAGAGGCAGGAATCGTATGTTGTTTCCATCCGAACAGTGCAAAGAATTCGTTGTTTCGTACAGAAGAAGACTATGAAGCCATGTTTGAGTTGATTCAGCCGACTGCTATTGGCTGGGCTCCGGACGTAGGACATATTGATTATGATTATGGGACTTGGAGCACCGGGAGATAAATGGAAGCATAACTATGAGCTATTAAGTAAATGGTTTTGGTGTATTGTTCCGGATAACAGAGGAGCAGGATTAAGCGACAAACCGGAAGCAGAGAGTTATACAACAGAGCAGATGGCAGACGATATCATCGGTATCATGGATACATTAGATATCAAAAAATCCCATGTTATGGGTGCCTCTATGGGAGGCGCCATTGCACAGCAGATGGCACTGAAAGTTCCGGACAGAGTTCTGAGCCATATGACAGTGTTGTAGTGGGATTTTTGATGAAACATACAGAGGAAACAAAATAATGTCTATAGATATGAATACGTTGATTAGTCAAATGATTATGTTTTTTGTCATTCTCGGATGTGGATTTATAGGAGCAAAATTAGGGCTTTTGAAAGCCGAAGTCATTCATGGGTTAAGCAGTCTGCTTATGGGCGTTATCTGTCCGTTGATGCTGATTGCAGTATTTCCGTCAGCAGTGCAGGAGGAAAATGCATGGGATATTGCAAAATCTGTAATTCCCTATGCACTGATTACATATCCGCTGCTTACAGGAGCTGGATTCCTGACAGGAACGTTATTACATTTCCGAGGAGATAAAAGAAAAATCTTTACTGCCCAATGTCTTTTCGGAAATATGGCGTTCTTTGGGCTGCCTCTTGTAAAAGAGATATTTGATCCGGTTGCAGTAGTAGCATTTTCTTTCTGCGTTGTAATAGATAATCTGTTCCTCTGGACAGAAGGAGTATTGCTCACTTCTAAATCAGAAAGAGGACAGGAATTATCCTTGAAGCTGATCATAAAGAAGCTGTCTAATCCTGTTATAGTCGGAGTATTGATCGGGCTGGCGTTGATGATTTTGAAAGTGCCATCAGATTTACTGATTCTTAGAAGCTTTGATACAATAGGAAACTGTGCAAAGCCACTGGCACTTTTGTATATCGGAGGAACGATTGCACTGATGGAATCAGGATCATTAAAGAAAGCATGGCCAGTTGTATTTGTCATAATCATTAAGCTGATAGTTATGCCGGTTGTCATATTTCGTGTGATGACGTGGCTTGGCGTGAATGATCTTGCGAGAAATATCTGGACGCTGATTATTGCGCTCCCAAGTATGGCAAGTATTCCGATTATGGCAGAGAGCTTTGGGTCAACAGAAGCTGATTATGCGGTGCAGGGTGTATTTATTATTACACTGGCAAGTCTGGTAACAATACCGCTTGTGGTGATGCTTTGCAGGTAAGTAATGAGATCGGGCATTTAGAATACATAAGGTGAAAGCTTTTATGTATATAGGAGAGCTTAAAAATATTAAATAAAAAGAGCAATGATTTGATTGCGATAGAAATAAAAATATTTCTAATACGACATGAAAGGAGAAATTAAAATGGTAGATCAGAATTGTGCATATTGTGTAGAGGGAGAATTATTGGCAAAGTTTGGAATTAAGATTTGCGAACTTGAGAATTCTAAAGTATATCTTTTTAAAGAGCAGAGCCATCCAGGAAGAGTTGTAGTTGCTCATAAGAAACATGTCAGTGAGATTCTGGAGCTGACACCACAAGAGAGAGCAGCATACTTAGAGGAGATTGCGAAGGTATCTGAGGCAATCCACAAAATCTTCAAGCCTGCAAAAGTGAACTATGGTGCATATGGAGATACAGGACATCATTTGCATTTCCATCTTGTACCAAAATACACAGATGAGTATGAGTGGGGTGGCACATTTGAGATGAACCCAGGAAAGAAATTCTTAAGCGATGAAGAATATGCTCAGATGATTGAGAAGATTAAGGCTGAGTTGGTTTAGAAAATGGTAATAGAAAATTGCTATAGAATCTGATCCGCCTGAGAGTTCAAGCTCCCAGTGCAGAACATTACGATGAGCTATATAAGACGAGAAAAGTGTACGCAGAGGCGTGCACTTTTCTTGATTGCCATGTATGTGGTAAAAGGTCTGATGGACTTTTTAGTTTGTGTATCCGGGGAAAGGCTGGGAGATGTCAGACCTTTAAGAACAAGAAGGAATCGAATCACCGGGCTTTAGTTTTATATACGAAAGAGATAATTTATAATCGGGTTTTTCGATTGGTCTTGAGGTATCATGGGATTATTGAATCTATCTGAACGTAAAAATGCTGTATAATATTCGGTATAAAATATATTGAAAGAAGGAAAGAGGTCATGAAAAAAAGCATGAAAAAATTGTATTCCTTATTGCTTGTACTGGCATTGACTGTTTCGATGGCTGCAGGATGTGGAAAGACAGAAAAAAGTACAACCAATAGTGACACAAAGAAAGAGGAAGAAGTAAAAAAAGAAGAGGAAAAAGTTCCAGAGACAACGTATCCGCTGACAATAAAGGATCAGATTGGTAATGAAGTTACCATTAAGGAACAGCCAAAACGAATTGTTTCTGGATACTATATTTCTTCATCAACATGCCTTGCATTAGGATTGAAGGACAAACTTGTTGCGGTAGAAGAGAAGATTGACCAGAGACCTATTTACAAGTATGCAGCAGCAGACATTATGGATTCAGTAGGAAATGTTGGATCAGCAAAGGCATTTGATCTGGAAGCATGTCTGGCGGCAGAGCCTGATTTAGTTATTTTGCCAAAGAAAGCACAGGATTATGCAAAGACTCTTACAGACATGGATATTCCAACAATTGTTGTTAGCCCGGAAAGTCATGATGAATTAGTAGAAATGATTAAATTAATAGGTGAAGTTACAAATAGTAATGATAAGGCAACTGCAATGACAGATAAGTATGATGAAATTTTAGACAAAATCAATGGTATGACCAAGAAGTTAAGTGATGATAAGAAACCAGTTGTTTATATGTGTGGAACAAACTCTTATTTGACAACGGCTCCAAAGGACATGTATCAGGCATCTTTAATTGCAACTGCAGGAGGAAAGAATGCAGGAGATGTATTGGATGGCGATTCATGGGTAGACGTTTCTTATGAGCAGATATTAGATATGAATCCGGATTATATTATTATTCCAACGAACAATATGGCAAATGGACAGCCGGATTATACAGCCGAAGATGTTATGGCTGATGCAAATCTTGCAGAGGTAACAGCGGTAAAGAATGGTGATGTTTACAATATGCCGGCGGGGTATGAGGCATGGGATTCACCGGTGCCATCAGGAGTATTAGGTATGCTTTGGATGACAGCTACATTACATCCGGATTTATATTCTATGGATGAATTTGCAGATGATGCGGCAGATTTTTATAAAACATTTTATAACTTTGACATAGATAAATCATCTATTACAAAATAAGATAGTAATATGAAGAATAAGGAACGAAGAAAATTAATAAGGTTATTTAGTGGAATTATTGTGGCAATTTTTATTGCCACAATAATTTCTATATGCATAGGGAAATATTCTATAGCTTTAACTGATATATGGAATATTATCTGTGGAAACGAAAACGTGTCACTTCTGAGCAGAAAAGTATTTTTTACATTGCGCCTTCCGAGAACATTTATGGCGATTATGGCAGGAGCCGGACTTGGACTTGCCGGAAGTGTATATCAGATTATTTTCAAAATCCATTGGCCTCACCAGATATTATAGGAATAGCAGGAGGTGCAAATTTAGGAGCAGCATTGGCAATTGTAGTTTTAACTTCGTCAGGAATGATGGAAATTGCGATGGGCTCTTTTATTGGAGGATTTCTTGCAGTTCTTGCAGTAATGTTTCTGGTACGGGCAACTCGGTCTCGTGCCACAGCGACTTATGTACTTGCGGGAATTGTAATAAATGCAGTTTCCAAAGCTGTCATTATGGGGCTGAAATATTTTGCAGATCCGGAAAATGAACTAGCGGCAATGGAATATTGGGAAATGGGGACATTAGGCAACACAACAGCTGCAAAAGTTATGACTGTGTTTCCGCTGTTTTGTGTCGGAGTAATTGGAATTATCCTGTTACGCAGACAAATAGAAATGCTGGCATTGAGTGATAACGAATGCCGGGCATTGGGGATGCGTATTGGAATTGTGCGTACCATTATATTATTATTATCAACACTTCTTGTTGCAGCTATTATATGTGTTACAGGACTTATTTCATTTGTAGGACTAATCGCACCACATATCGCGAAATTAATATTGAAAAGAAATAATTTTAATACCATGGTATTAAGTGGATTTATTGGGGCAATTGTGATATTAGTGGCAGACATATTTGCGAGATTACTATATAGTGTCGAACTTCCGATTTCCATATTAACAACAGTGATTGGTGTTCCTATGCTGATATATTTTCTGTGTGAAAAAGGAAAGGAACAGCTGATATGATGACGGGGCTTAGATTACGGAACATTTCTGTAAACTATGGAGAACGCAAGATTTTGAAGAACTTAAATCTTGATATTCCAAGAGGAGAGTTTTGCGGTCTTTTAGGTTTGAATGGAAGTGGAAAAACTACATTACTCCATGTAGCATGTGGGTTTTTACCCATGCAGGGGGAATGTTATGTAGATGGCGAAAATTGTAAAAATCTTAATGAACGACAGCGTGCAAGAAAAATCGCATTTATACCTCAGATTTGCAGCCTTGCCGGAGGCCGAGATGCTATAGATGTGGTGTTGATGGGATATAATCCCTGGTTGAACATATTGGAATCACCGTCTGTAGAACAAAAAAAGCAGGCACGAGAAATAATGGATAAATTAGGGTGTCTGCATTTGGCAGATAAGGATTTTGGAGAACTTAGCCAGGGGCAAAAACAAATGGTTATACTAGCACGGTGTATTGCACAAAATGCACCTGTTATGCTTATGGATGAACCTGACAGTGCGCTGGATTTTCTGAATAAGCATATCGTACTAGAGAAAATCCGGACCGTAGTCAGAGATGGAAATAAGGCCGGTCTTATCACAATGCACGATCCCAATTTTGCAATGGAATATTGTGACAGACTGTTTTTGCTCAAAGATGGAAAAATCGTTACACAGATACATATGAAGACAGATTCGAAAGAAAAAATAAAAGAAAGTCTGTCCATGATTTATGGGGAAATTGAATTATTGAAAAACGGAAAAGAATATTTGATGGGGAAAAGGCAGGATGTATAAAAAGGATTACGCAAAAGAAATCTGGAAGCTTGCGTATCCAGTTGCATTATTGACACTGATGCAGAGAATAGGCTCCATTTTTGAAGGAATTCTTCTCAGTGTACATAGTACAGAAGAACTTACCATATCTTCTATCTGTGGTCCATACATTTCGATTATTACAACAGTAAGTTATGGATTGGCAATTTCAGTTAATGTCGTCATGGCGAAGATTTTTAAGAATCCGGATAGAAAAAAGGATGCGGGGGATATATTAAAAGGGATATTATTGCTGACTTTTATATTGGGAATTTTGATATCTGTAGTTGTCAGCACGCGGCTGTATTTTGAGTTCGCGGATATGACAGATTTACGCAAAACAGCATATCTATATATGGTTCCGTATCTTCTTGGAAATCCTGTAATCCTTTTATACAGTATTCTGATTGCAGCATTCAGAGGACTGGGAGATTCTAAAACGGGAATGTGGATGACATTTATTGCAGTACCAATACAAGTAGGTACAGCATATTTATTGTATAAACTATTTGGTTTCATAGTTCTGGGATATGGAATGATTTTGTCCCGAATCACAGGGTGTGTGTATGGGATACTGCAATACAACAGATATAATTTAACTGTTTTTACTCATTCAAAAGTGACGATATCCAGAGCCTTAATTTCAGGAATTTGTAAAGCTGGCTGCGCCCATAAGCTTATCAAAAGTAATCAGTCCAATAGCAAATGTAGTATTGAATCAGATTATGCTGGCAATGGGAACTAATCTTGTGGCTGTTGCAGGATTGGGGAATCGATTGTCTTTGTTGTTTTATCTTCCGGCAACAGCTGTAGGAAGTGCTGCAGTAACTTTGATTGCCGGAAATAATGATTATAAGGAACGAAAACAGCTGATAAAGCAGTTGTGTGTGACGAGTGTATTGCCGACAATTGTCATTATCATTGTTGCATTTTTCGTGAGGGGGCAGCTTTCGCAAATGTTAACTGCGGATGCTGCAATGCAGCAGGCTGGAAAAGTATATTGGACAATTAGTCTTTGGGCATATCCGTTTGTAGCAATAGAAATGACAATGACTTCTGTTTTACAGGCACTTGGCTATGGATTCCCGACACTGGCAATTACAATAGTCAGACTGTTAGGTGTGCAGATACCATTGACATATTTGGCGAGGTATGCCAATCTGGGGGCAAAAGGAGTATGGGGAGCTTATGTAGTCAGTAATGTAGTATCTATGAGTGTAAGTGTAGTTTGGGGAATCAAGAAAATGAAAGGAAGAAAATAAAATGAATGCAATAGATATTGTAAAAGAACAAGTAAAGGCATATGAAAAGGGAATTGCACATGCAGTTGTTACTATTGTGCATTCCGATGGTTCTACACCACGTACAAATGGTAAAATGCTTGTATACTCAAATGGGGCAACGAAGGGAACCATTGGAGGTGGGAATGTGGAATGTATAGCAACATCAGATGCATTGCAATGCATTCGAGAAGGGTGTAACCGATTGAAGCAATATGATATGACTTCGGAAGCGTCAGAGACTGGAATGACCTGTGGGGGAAATATCAGTGTTATGATAGAAGTGTTTACGGTACGTCCTGTTTTGGTTATGTGTGGAGCGGGACATATAGGAGAAGCAGTTTTGCGTCTGGCTTCGTTTGTCGGGTTTGATACGATATTGGTGGACAATCGAGAAGAAAAAGATATTGCTGAAAAAATTGTCCTGGCAGACAGGTTTGTTAAGGTTCATGACTACGAAGAGGACTTAAAAAATGTTGACATACCTGATGGAGCGCATTATGTAATAGCGACACAGGGACATAGCTTTGACGGAGATGCATTAGTGGCTGTGCTGACAAAGAAATATTCATATGTGGGAATGATTGGAAGTTCTTTGAAGATTAAAGCTTTATTTGAAAAGATGGAAGAGAAAGGCATTTCGAAAGAGGAATTAAATAAGGTGTATACTCCGATTGGGCTGGATTTAGGAGGCGAGTCTCCAGAAGAAATTGCAGTATCTATTATCGCAGAAATTCTTATGATAAAAAATGGCCGTACAGGAACACACTGGATGGGAAAGGAAAAATAGTATGAATAAAATAGCGATTCTCGATGCTGCGACTCAATCTGTACAATATCAGGATGATGATGGAACGGAATATGGACGTGGACTTGCGGTGAAATTGCTGAAGCAATATATGGCTGATAATGTGTTTGTGATAACTCCGGGGCTTTTGACAGGTACACCTGTGCCTTGTGCTACGAGGGCAACAATTGTTGGGAAAAGTAAAGAAGAACGGGAGATTTGTGTCAGCAACATTTCAGGAGACTTTCCACAAAAACTGGCTTCTATGCATTTATCAGGTATTGTGATTAAAGGAAGCTGTAAAGATAAAAATACAATTATTCATATAAAAGAACAAAAAATTTCATTTTTGGATTTTCCAGAATTACAGGGGAAAAGTTGTAAAGAGATGGTATCCTGTATTCGTGAAAAATGGGGGAGGGAATGTGCCATTATCGGGAGAGGACCAGCTTCTGATCACTATTATCCTATAAGTAGTCTGTTTGTTACTTATCCGTATGGGAAACCGGAATACAGTTGTCCTCGAAGTAGTACAGGGGCAGGACTTGCAAAAATAGGAATCCGGGCAATTGTGCTGGAACGGAATCAGTATTTTCGGGGAGCCTGTGAAAACAGGGAAGGACTTCAAAGCAGCGGTAAGCGGTTGGCAAAATATATTTTGGACGATCCAATCTGTGGAGGAGCATTGCCCGGACTGGGGTCTATTACATTGCTTCACCTTTTAAAAAATGAGAAGAATCTGGAAGAACTCTTACAGGAGAAGAGAAAAGAAGAGAAGGAAGAAATAGAAAAAAGTGGGGAAAGAATCAATTATTGCTGTGCGCCTATGTGTGTTATCGGATGTCTGAACCGACACAGCAAAGGGAATGGAAACATTTATTCATCACCAGAGGAATCCGAAATTAAGGCAGCAATTGAGCGATGTTTTGCACAGGATATGGAAAAGGAACAGTTAGAGTCATGTACTACATATTTATCCCAAAAAGGGATGGAATCAGGCTTGAATATGATAGAACTCGTATTTGCTATGAGGTTATATTTTGACGCTGAAAAAGAAAAACCTTCTTTGGAACAGATTCTTCAATTAGTTAGAGAAGTTGAGGCAGCTACTGTGTTGGGACGAGTTCTTGCAGGGGGAACCAGACGCGTGTGTGAAGTGTTTTCCGATGAAACACAAATCCAGGGAAGAGCGACGAAAAAAGCAGTGACGAAGGAACGAGATTATCAGTTAAAAATAGATCTGGAATTGTTGTACCAGGAAATATTTTTGTTTGAGAATCTGGGTATATGTATATTTAGCTCTTTTGCATTACTGAATAAAGAGGAACCATTACGGTTGCTGGCAGAACTATATAAGGACAAAACGGGCAGAGAGATTACAGTAGAAGAAATGCTTCAATATTCTGCGCAATGTTTAAAACAGGAAGAGGAACTATGGAAAGAACTTAATATAGGAAATAATATCAAAGCAATACCAGAATTTGTTAAGGTATTATATAATTATTTTGAAAATGCAAAAAAATTAGTGCCTGAATATGATGAATAGGAATTAACATGAATAATTTAAATTTGAAACAATTGGAAACATTTGTAACAGTTGCGGAAAAAGGAAGCTTTACAAAGGCGGCAAATGCTCTTTATATGGCGCAGTCTACAGTCAGTAATCATATACAGCAATTAGAAGAATCGTTAGGATTGATTCTTTTTGTTCGAGATATGAAAAGAAATATAAGTCTGACTCCCGATGGGAATCGAATTTATCAATTTGCAAAAGAAATATTACTGCGCTGCTCTGAATTGGAAGAAACAATACTGGAAAATAAAAAAAGTCAGTTAATTATTGGAGCGTCCACAGTGCCAACAGAAAGTATATTGCCAGAATTAATACATAAATTTATAAAAACACATCCTAATTGTCGATTTGTTGTAAAAAACGGGGACAGTGACCAGATTCAGAGAATGTTGACTGATGGAGAAATATCAATAGGGTTTGTAGGGACATCTGATAATCGCCAGGAAATTATTTATGAAAAGATTACGGAGGACAGATTTGTAATGATTACTCCGAATACACCAGGTTATGTGAAACTGCATGAACAAGGTGTGTATGGAAAAGAATTATTAAATAAACCTTTGATATTTAGAGAAAATGGTTCGGGAACACAGAAACTTATTGATAATTATCTGGGGAGTATGGATGTGACAGAAGATAATTTAAATATTGTAGCATACGTATCTAGTTCTCAATTACAGAAAGATCTGGTGAAAATGGGGACAGGAGTGGCTATTCTTTCCGAATATTCTACGAGAGATCTGGTGTCGTCAGGAAGAGTACTCAGATTTGAAATGGAGCGAAACTGCCTGAGCAGAAATATTTATATGGCAAAGGATAAAAAGGGAATCCTGAATTCTCTCGCATTGGAATTTGATAAATTTGTAAAATCTAATTTTAAATTAAATTAATAATGGCTATTGCTACTATTGGTTCACACATAATAGGAGTGGAATAAGTTTAGTTTAATTCAACATTTCTTTCAGGAAAGACAATTTACAGATATGGTATCAATGGTATTATAGAGGAAGGGATGAAAACAGATTGTGTGGAAGATGTAAAAGATATAGCAGGATTGAATGAAAAATAGTCATAAAAAAATAAATACTATACTAAGAGAGGGTGCAATGGTTGTGTTACCAACTATAGCACCCTTTCTTCAGGGGGGATAACTATATAAAGTTATCGGTTAAAATTATTAGCTATATCTATTTTACAGGCAGGAAGCGTAAGCTGCTTCTGCACCTTCTTCGCGGATTTTCTTGAGATCAGCGACAATCAGTTCTTCCAGTCCTTTGATTTCGGTAAGATCCTGATCCCACATATCTTTGTTGGAAAGTACAGCTTTTACAAGTTCTTCTGCACTGTCATCTTTGTGTGCATAGTAGAAGTCAAGTGCCCATGCATCGTCCTGTACTTTGTACTCATTTCCTTTTGGTCTCTTGCATACCAAAGCTGCATCTTCACGTCTCTGAATATCATTTGAGTAGAATGCAATGTAAGCTGCAAGGCTCATTGCCAGGCAAGTAGGAATCTCACCTTTTTCGTTGATATACTCAAGGAATGAAGGCATGTTACGAGCTTTCCACTTAGATGTTGAGTTCAGAGAAATGCTCATAAGCTCATGATTTACAAATGGGTTGTTAAATCTGTCTGATACAGCAGCTGCAAAGTCAAGCAGATCCTGTTTGTCCAGTGGAAGCGTAGGGATAATCTCATCGTAAAGCATTTTGTTCATGAAGCCTTTGATCGTTTCGTTGTGCATGCAGTCACGAACGATGTCCTGTCCAGACAGGTAAGCACCAAGAACGAAACCTGTATGAGCACCGTTCAGGATACGAACTTTTCTCTTCTTGTATGGAGTAACATCCTCTACAACATGTACATTTAAACCGGCTTTCTTGAATGGAAGCTTATCTTCAAGACCTGCAGGTCCTTCGATGATCCATACACCAAAGATCTCGCCGACATCAATCAATTCATCGTGATATCCATTTGCTTCTTCCATTTTCTTAACTTCTTCTGCATCACGTACACGTCCTGGAACGATACGGTCTACCAGTGTAGAACAGAATGTGTTCTTCTCATTGATCCATGTTTTGAATTCTTCTTCAAGTCCCCAGTCATCAATGTACTCGTTGACACATTTCTGGAGTTCTTTACCATTGTTGTCGATCAGCTCACAGCTTAAAACTACAACTCCATCTTTACCTGCTTTGTAACGCTCATAAAGTACACGTGTCAGTTTGGCAGGGAAGCTGATTGGAGGACACTGGTCAAATTTGCTTTCTGACTCGTGTACGATACCGGCTTCTGTTGTGTTGGATACGATATACTCAAGGTCGTCACTCTTGGCAAGCTCAAGAACTGCGTCGAAATCATCATATGGATTGATACATCTGCTTACAGAAGAGATGACACGTTTTAAGTCAACTTTCTCCCCTTTTTCACTTCCGCGAAGGTACAGTGTGTAAAGTCCTTCCTGGTCGTTGATGAGTTTTGTAAGTCCCTGTGCGATTGGCTGAACTAATACAACTTTTCCGTTCCAGTCAGCTTTTTCATTTGCACAGTCAAAGAAATAATCTACAAATGCACGAAGGAAGTTTCCTTCTCCGAACTGCATAACTTTCTCTGGTGCGGATTCTTTGATATATCCGTTATAACCTGATTTCTTAAGAACTTTGTAATTTAATGTTTCCATGATTGAGTTTCTTCCTTTCTTAATTGATGAGATATGATTTTTACAATGTTACACCCTGTTTAAAGATTGCCATATCGTGGAATCCGGCGATTTCGGATTTTACTTCTTTACCGGAAGCAACTGCGATAACTTCATCGAACAGTTTTTCTGCCAGTTCAGGAAGAGTATCCCCTTCTACCAGGGTTCCACAGTTAAAGTCGATCCAATTCTGTTTTCTGTTATTTAATGAAGAATTGGTAGAAATCTTCATAGTTGGTACAGGACATGCGAACGGTGTTCCACGACCTGTAGTAAACAGCACAATGTGTGCACCGGAAGCAGCCAGTGCAGTAGAAGCAACCAAGTCATTTCCAGGAGCACTTAAGAGGTTCAGACCTTTTGTCTGAACCTGTTCTGCATAAGACAGTACGTCCATGACCGGAGCGCTTCCGGATTTCTGAGTACAGCCAAGAGACTTGTCCTCAAGAGTGGAGATACCACCTTTTTTATTTCCAGGAGACGGGTTTTCATAAATTGTCTGATTGTGACTCTGGAAATATTGTTTAAAGTTATTGATCAGATCAACTGTCTTTTCAAATAATACTTCGTCTTCACAACGGTTCATTAGCTGAGTCTCAGCACCGAACATCTCAGGTACTTCTGTAAGAACAGTACTTCCGCCTTTGGAGATAAGAAGATCGGAAAATGCTCCTACGACCGGGTTGGCTGTGATACCGGAAAGTCCGTCAGAGCCACCGCATTTCATACCAATGACCAGTTCGCTGCAGTCAATGTCTTCACGTTCAAAGCTTCCAACATAAGCGGACAAATCTTCGAGAATGTTAAGTGCATCAGCAATCTCATCTTCACTTTCCTGAGCAACAAGGAAACGGACACGTTTCGGATCATAGTCGCCGATGTAATTCTTCAGTACATCAATATTACTGTTCTCGCAGCCGAGTCCAAGAACAAGGACACCGCCGGCATTCGGATGATTGATCAAATCAGACAGAATCTTGCGGGTATTCTCCTGATCATCTCCCATCTGAGAGCATCCATAAGGATGTGGGAATGCAAAAATTCCTTCTACAGATCCCTGTACATACTTCTGAGCCTTGCGTTCGATCGCAGTAGCAACGTTATTTACACAGCCTACAGTCGGAATGATCCAGATTTCATTACGGATGCCGACTTTTCCGTTCGGTCTGCGGTATCCTCTGAAAGTGCGAGGAGCTGTCGGGGTAAGTTCTGTAACAGAACGATCATAGGTGTAAGTAAGCAGATCTCCAAGTCCAGTCCGAATATTATGTGTGTGAATCCAGCTTCCGCAGCTGATGTTCTCCTTTGCAATACCAATTGGACAGCCATACTTGATAACCTGAGCATCAGCAGGAATATCAGTCAGAGCGAACTTGTGTCCCTGGGGAATGTCCTCACGGAGAGTAACCTCTGTACCGTCCACATCTAATGTACGATTTGCAGATAAAGGAGTAAGTGCAACTGCAACGTTATCATTCTGGTGAATTTTGATAAATTCTTTCATGATAAAATCCTTTCTCTTAAAAAATGATGTTAGTACTAGTAAATGATGAAAGAGACATTAAAAATTCTAATCATCATGAACTCACGATGAAAGGTATATCTCCGACATCTGAATTTGTTATAAAATAAACGTGTAAGCGCTTACACTAAAAATACATCATTTTGATGTTTAGGTCAATAAGAATGACAAATCAATTTTGCCCAAAAAGCATTTTTGGAAAAATGCACAAAAACAAGATAACAAATTTGTCGAAAAGATTGCTTAAAAACCATTGATTTCATATGTGTAGTTGGGGTAAAATGTAATAAATGTAAGCGTTTACAATACAGACGATGCAAGCATAGAACACAGGAGGAAAGAAAAATGAAGAAATTTATGGACGAGGATTTTCTATTAACAAGTGATGCGGCAAAAAAACTTTATCATGATTATGCAGAGAACATGCCGATTGTAGATTATCATTGCCATATTAACCCACAGGAGATCTGTGAAGATAGAAAGTTTGAAAATATCACACAGGTATGGCTCGGAGGAGACCACTACAAGTGGCGTCAGATGCGTTCCAATGGTGTAGATGAGAAATATATCACAGGTGATGCTACAGATCGTGAAAAATTCCAGAAATGGGCTGAGACTCTTGAAAAACTGATCGGTAATCCACTGTATCACTGGAGTCATCTGGAGTTAAAGAGATACTTCGGATATGAAGGATACTTAAACGGTGAGACAGCAGAGGAAGTATGGAATCTTTGCAATGAGAAGCTTGCACAGGATGATATGACCGTAAGAAATATCATTAAAAAGTCAAATGTAAAATTAATCTGTACAACAGATGATCCGATTGACACTCTTGAATATCATGAGAAACTTGCAAAAGACGATACATTTGATGTAAAGGTACTTCCGGCATGGAGACCAGATAAGGCTATGAATCTGGAGAAACCAGAGTATCTTGATTACCTTAAAAAGTTAAGTGAAGTCAGTGGAATTGAAGTAAAGAGCTTCAAGACTCTGATTGAGGCGCTTGTAAAACGTATGGACTATTTCCAGGAGAGAGGCTGCTCTGTATCAGATCATGCTCTTGAGTATGTCATGTACGCACCGGCTTCCGAGGAAGAAATCGAGGCAATCTACAGCAAACGTCTTGCAGGTGGAGAAATCACAAAAGAAGAGGAACGGAAAGTAAAGACAGCCTTTATTCTTGCAGTTGGAAAAGAGTATCATAAACGTGACTGGGTAATGCAGCTTCATTATGGTTGCAAACGTGACAATAATGTAGTACGTTATAAACAGCTTGGACCAGATACAGGATATGACTGCATCAACAACTATGCACCATCTTCAGAAATGGCAGATATGTTAAATGCACTGTCTGATACAGATGCACTTCCAAAGACAATTCTGTACTCTCTGAATCCGAACGACAATGAGTCTATCGGAACAATCATCGGATGCTTCCAGAATGAGAAGACCGTTGGAAGAATCCAGCAGGGTAGTGCATGGTGGTTCAATGATCACAAAGTTGGAATGACAGCTCAGATGACATCACTTGCAAACCTTGGTATTTTAAGTAACTTTGTAGGAATGCTTACAGATTCCAGAAGTTTCTTATCTTACACACGTCATGAATATTTCAGACGTATCCTTTGCGAGCTGATTGGAGGATGGGTAGATAACGGAGAGTATCCGGATGATTACAAGACATTGGAGAAGATTGTAAAGGGAATTTCTTACAACAATGCAGTGGAGTACTTTAAATTTGACGTATAGGAATTAGAAGCTTAGTAGGAGTTTTTGCATATGGCAGTGAATATTTATGATGTCGCAAAATTATCGGGAGTGTCCATTGCGACTGTTTCAAGAGTGGTAAATGGAAGTACAAAGGTCAGTGAGAAGACCAGAAGAAAGGTTCTTGATGTGATGGAACAGTGTGGCTATACGCCAAATGTGTTTGCAAGGGGACTTGGACTGGATTCTATGAAGACCATCGGGATTTTGTGCCCGGATATATCGGATGCATTTATTGCACAGGCAGTGGCATTCCTTGAAGAACGTCTGCATCAGTATGAATATGACTGTATTTTGGGATGCAGTGGTTATGACCTGGAAGCGAAAGAGGCACATACGAAAATGTTACTGTCGAAACGGATTGATGCGCTTATTCTGGTAAGTTCTACTTATGCAGGTCGGGAAGGACACCCGGAAGATGTGGAATACATAAAAGAAGCTGCAAAGCAGACACCGGTATTTCTGATCAATGGATTCGTAGAAGGAAAGAATATCTACTGTTCTTTTTGTGATGATTTTAAGGCAACATATGATGTGACGAGTGGATTTATCCGTCGAGGAAAGAAGAAAATCTTATTCTTGTGTGATTCCTATTCATACAGCGCATCAAAGAAGATGGCGGGGTATGAGGCCGCTCTTCGCGATGCCGGATATCCGATTCGCGGAGAATTAAAGTTCTATACAAAGAACAGGATTCATCATGTCAGGGATATGCTTCTTTCACATAAGAATCTGGAGTTTGACAGTGTTGTTGCAACGGATGACGGACTCGCGATTGGAGCACTTAAGTATGCGAATGTGAAAGGACTTAAAGTACCAGATGATATTGAAATTGCAGGATATAATAATTCGCAGCTTTCGGTAGGCTGTGAACCGGAATTAACTTCTGTGGACAATCATCTGGAGAAGATGTGTAATGACACTGTAGATTATATGTTACGGGTTCTGCAGGGAGATACTGATGTGCCACCGCAGAATGAAGTTGTATGCGAAATCAAAAAGAGATGTACGACGGATTTTTAAAGCGTGAAACTTAAAAATTAATTAGGAAAGTTTTTAAATTAAAAAGAAATAAAATAATTGCCAGATAACGATTCTAGGAAATAGATCGTTATCTGGCATTTCTTATTCTCTACAATGATTCATGATAAAAAGCTATTTATAATTCGCTCTGTTCAATTAAAAGGTTACTGTCCCAATTCAGCAAGTAACTGCTTTTTAGTATTTAATAGAAGCTTTTTATATTGGGTAATTTGCTTATCTTTCATGCGGTCCTTTGGAGCAGAGATGCTGATAGCATATGGCAATTTGTGGTGTACACAGCCAAGGGATACAGCAATGCACCGGACTCCGATTTCCATCTCCTCATTATCCATGGAATATCCATTGTTACGAATTGCACCGATGACCTCTAAAAAGGTATTGTAGTCAGTAACGGTATTGGCTGTATAAGTGTGTAATTCGCTCTGTTCCCAAATCTGACGGATCTGGTCATCATCCATATCAGCAAGAATTGCCTTACCGACACCGGAACAGTAAAGAGGGATTGTTTTTCCAACCATAGATACCATACGAACAGAATTATGTGGTGCTTCTACTTTATCGATATATACAGCGTTGATTCCTTCCATCTGTACGAGATGAACAGTTTCGCCGGTCTGTTCAGCAAGATCCTGAATGTAAGGTCTTGCAATATCAATGAGACTGTTATGTGAAAGAACCTGATTAGAAAGACTGCAGATCTTAAAGGTAAGACTGTACTTGGAAGTATCCGGATCTTGTTTTACATAGTCCATGCAAATTAAGGAATTTAAAATGCGATGGACAGTACTTTTATTTAATTCCAGTTCATTACTGATATCAAGAAGACCGGAAGGTCCGGATCTGGCAAGCAGTTCAATAGTCCGGAAAATTCGGTCAGAGACCTGGATTGGATTTTTTTCACTCAATGTTATACTCCTTAGATAAAACTATTTACAGTGGGATAACAGAGTTCCTCACTGTCTGTCATCTATTGTAGCATGATATAGAAGAAAGAGCAAAAAAAAATTGACTTTTTTATGAGTTCGTGTATAATTCAAAGTAAAGAAAGGTTCACGATATGAAAATAGATTTCATAATGTGAAACCAAACATATAACCCCATAAGTAATTATATATCATCATCAGAACAGGCAGTCCAAAAGGACTGCCTGTTCACTTTCAAGAATGCTATTTATTCAAAATAAGACTGCTTAAATTGCCTTCATGGGTTGTTATCTATCAGTGTTCTGCATAGATAAAATCTGGTCGATAATGTGGAATGCAACCTCTTCTTTATTCATAATTGGAAGTTCCAGGACTTCTGTATTTGTAATCATTGTGACAACATTGGTGTCCGTCTCAAATCCAGCTCCGGCAACTTTCAGATTATTTGCAACAACCATGTCAAGGTTCTTTTTTGCCAGCTTCTTTCTGGAATTCTCCAGCATATTTTCCGTTTCCATAGAGAAGCCGCAGAGGAATTGGCCGGGAACTTTATGTTCTCCAAGATATTTTAAAATATCATCTGTACGTTCCAGCTCAATGGAAGTGGAAGAATCCGATTTTTTGATTTTCTCATCAGCTATGTGGACTGGCCGGTAATCAGCAACAGCGGCAGCTTTGAAGATCATGTCCATACCGGCACTTCTTGCAGTAACCTCTTCGTACATATCTTTAGCAGAGATGACAGGGACGGTCGTTATAAATGGCGGTGGAGTAAGAGCAGTTTTACCTGTGACTAAAGTTACATCTGCACCGCGAAGCATACACGCTTTCGCGAGGCTGTAGCCCATTTTCCCGGAGGAATGGTTGGTGATATAACGCACTGGATCGATTGCCTCCTGAGTAGGACCGGCGGTGACCAGTACTTTTTTCCCACGCAAGTCTTTTTTACATGCTATACATTTTAAAATATATTCGAATAAATCTTCTGGTTCCGGCATCTTTCCGGCACCGACATCACCACAGGCAAGCCGGCCATTAGCCGGAGTGATGACCTCCATACCATATTTTTTAAGAAGCCTTAGATTGTCCTGAGTGACAGGATTCTCATACATTCCTGTATTCATGGCAGGAGCAATGATCTTAGGAGCTTTGCTTGCGAGAATAGTTGTAGTGAGCATATCATCAGCCAGTCCGTGTGCAAGTTTTGCAATTACATTTGCAGTTGCCGGAGCAACCATGATGACGTCTGCTTTCTGAGCAAGAGCAACGTGTTCTACTTTGAATTCAAAATTGCGGTCGAAAGTATCTACAATACATTTATTGCGCGTCAACGTTTCAAATGTGATTGGATTAATAAAATTAGTGGCATTCTGGGTCATAATAACATGAACACAGGCACCGGTCTTTACAAGACGGCTGGCAAGCATGGCACTTTTATATGCAGCAATCCCGCCGGTAACACCTAATAGAATGGTTTTATCTTTTAACATCATAGAAATAAACCTCTTTCTCTTTGTATGATTTATATTGATGTTGGGGGCAAAAGCCCCAACTATGATGCCTACGGATTGTTCCGTGCTTTGCACTCCCACAATCCTCCCAATTATTCGCATATCGTGGGATTGTCATCCCACTTTTAGGCTCATATTGGGGCGGGTCCCAA
>ENA-OPZZ01000508-OPZZ01000508.1-human-gut-metagenome-genome-assembly--contig:-NODE-508-length-30549-cov-14.548024_pt1 | contig 30549 bp, 28 predicted proteins | sample MGYA00242487_ERZ504511 | MGnify/ENA primary metagenome ERZ504511 (study PRJEB26092, sample SAMD00036241) | human gut metagenome | host: Homo sapiens | study: EMG produced TPA metagenomics assembly of... | reverse complement strand
CCAGTAGCTCTGATATTTATTCCAGCGAAGGACTTTCAACAACAGCTTTGGGATTATAAACCTGACAGTTCTCCAGCAGATAACCATCATACCACCGTTTGACCTTCTCAAAATCCCGATGATATTGATCACAAAGCGTTTTTACTTCTTCTTCTGTAAAACCAATATATTTCGCAAAACCGCGTGCGTCCAACATCGTAAACTCATTAAAATTATTCAGTGCTGATTGTGTCTGCACTTTTTTTATTGGGAGAATACCAGTCAGATACGCAAGCGCAATATATCTGGTTGGCAGCGTTCCTTTGAATAGACCGCGCAAAAAATTAATATAAGAATCCTGAATTTTTGTGTCCGCTGATGCATCACGAATCAGGACATCCCATTCATCAATAATAATAACAAATCGTTTTTGCGTAGCATCATTAATCAAAGACAGCGCTTCGGGAAGAGATGTGATATTTTCGGGCAATTCAGCTGAATATAAGCTCCTCAGCTCTTGAAGCGTATTCTGTGTAATAAAATCCACAAGATTTTCCGGCCCGCCAGCAGGTTCCATACACCATTGCACATCAAAATGAATGACATCATATTTGTTTAAATGCTTTTCCCAATCCGGTGTCTGACTGATTTTCAAAGATGAAAACATATCTCTGGAGTCACATCCTCTGCTGTAATAAGCCGTTAGCATATCCGCCGTAATCGATTTTCCAAACCTGCGCGGACGACTGTTGCAGATAAATGCATCCGTAGATTCCAGAACGCTGTTCGTATATTCAATTAATCCGGATTTATCAACGTAGATCTGGGCATTCAAAGCACTCTGAAACGCACTCTGATCCGGATTCACAAATAATCCCATATGGCTGCAAACTTCCTTTCTTTCATAATGCAATACGTGTTAGATATATTTTATTATAGCGTGTATAATAACGGATGTCGATGAAATTTTGTGATCATCTTTCACCCGCAACCAACAATTTCTCCCCCCTTTTCCCTCAACTTATTGTATAATAAACATATTAGAGTTTTTTACACCAAACTCACAACGCATGCCAGCTCACTTGCCAATACGCGGACGCTGGAGATTGTGGATGTACAGCTTGCCTGGCTGATTCTCCGGGCGCTCTACTATTATTATAAAAAACAGTATGAGGAAAATGAGGACAAATCCGTTCTTGAGGAATATATCTTTTGCATTTTCAAGGTCGTCACCGTCGGCTATAACGTGATCCAGGGTTCCGACAAGGGACGCGCGACGAACAAACTGAATGACATCTACCGCAGTGTATCCATTGAAGCTGCAGAAACCGCAAAAACTTTATGCAGAACCCGGAACTCTTTGCCTGTCTTTCTAAAGAACGTAAGGAAAATCTGCTGGGAACACTGCTGTTCCGCCCTTCCATTTACGAGCGTCTTTATTATGAGGAAGAAATGGTCCGCAAGCAGATCGTCTGTTATGAAGAATTTCTGCAGATCGTCCGCAATCCGCAGATCCGTGCCGCAGCGCCGGAGATTGATTTTGAATTTGAAGAGTTTTCCGCAAACTCCTACCTCTCCCTTGTCGATGAATATTTATACTGGAACAAAGTACCCGGGGACATTCTGCTCCGCCTGAAAAAAGCCGCCGAAGACGCCCTCGCCTATGCCAGAGAAAACAAAAATTTCCGCCAGAACGAAGAAACCCTGCTTGGAACACTACACACAATCCAGGGCTATCTCGGCGAAATTTCGATTTCCGAGATGCTGGACACCTACGTCAACTGGCTGAACGGCGCCGATCCGACGCAGTATGACTGGATGAACGTGGAAAACAACCTGCTCCCGGTGCTCTACACCTTCTGGCTCTGCGAAGCCCGCCCGGAATGGACCGACACCTGCCGCTTATTTTTGCTCGAAGGCCAGCGCAAATCATTCGAATACATCAAAAATTCCCGCGACAAGGGCGCTTACGAATGCATGCAGCGTTTCACAAGCTACATCATGAACTCCTACATCGAGCTCGACGGCGGCATTCCGTTCCGCCATTATTATGAAAAGTTTGCGCGTTCCCTTTTCAATGAGGAATTTGACCTGATCCGACTGCCTCGATGCGGCAACCGATTCCGTCGGACGTGCCTACAGCTCCAGCAAAAATTTTGCCGATATGCTCGCCGATCTCCGCTGCAACGCAGGCCGTATGTTCAACCCGGATCTCGTACAGCTCTTTGTTTCCAAGATTTCCTGCCGTCTTCTCACCAGCAGAATAATACGCTTATGCGAATCACGTGATTGCTGTACCTGTCTGCATGGCCTAATCAGAAACATAGCGCATGGTGCAAACACATTTTAATGTTGGTGTTCACTTTGTTAATCTTCATGTAAACATTGTTTTTGAAAAAATTATTTTTTATTATTTCATGTTCACTATAGTTCATTTTATTATTGAACATTCTGTTGACACAGATAAAAGAAAACTGTTTACATTTTGAAAAAAATATACTAAAATAAGAAACAGGCAAATCTCCGCCGGGCGAAAAAACGGCGGAGATTTTTCTGGGAAAAAGGGCAAAAAAGCAGAAAATAAATTCTGCAGATCAGTCCGGAAAACATGAAAATACATTTTGTATTATTTTACAGGGAGGAACTCATACTATGAAAGAAATCATCCAGGGCTTCTACCAGAAGAAACATTTCTGGACCCGCCTGATTCTGGTCATCGCTGCCGTCATCCTGATGGGCTTTGCGCTCTCATGGCTGCTTCTCGTCGATCTCGGCACCGATCCGTGTACCTTGTTAAACCAGACCATCTCCACCCGCCTCGGCATCAGCATCGGAAACTGGCAGGCGCTCTTCAATACCGTCCTGCTCATCTTCGTTATCATTTTCGGCGGCAGAAACTTAGGCTTCGGAACCCTCGCAAACATGTTTCTCGTGGGATATTCCATCGACTTTTTCTCCTGGATCTGGGCGAAAGTCCTTCCGGCAGACCTCTTCACCTCGATGGGTGTGCGAATCGCCGTGCTGATCCCGGCGCTGGTCCTGTTTATCCTTGCCGCATCCTTCTATATGGATGTTGATATGGGAACTGCACCGTACGACGCAGTATCCTTCATTATCTCCACCCACCTGCCGAACGTTTCGTTCCGTGTGATCCGCATCGTCTACGACTTCGTTGTCACCGCGATCGCCGTTCTGCTCGGCGGAAAACTCGGCATTGTCACCGTGCTGATGGTTATTACCCTCGGTCCGGTCATTGAATGGCTGGGAAATATCATGAAACAGCATCTGAATATTTTTGATGACTGAAATCATTGCTTTTCCGCGCTTTCTATACTACAATAGAACTACCAGATGATCTTTTTTCTAAAAGAAAAGCCTGCCTCCGGGACTCACATCTCTGTGGCAGGCTTTTCTTCCCTAAAAATAGCCGAAAAAAGACTCAAAAAGCAGAAAATCATTTATATTAAGGAGGTTTTTCCTATGAGCAACACCCCAAACCCTGTTTACGAAAAACTGATGAAATGCTACGAGAGCTTCCGCTCCCAGATCGATTTCCAGCCGGAAGTCGCACTGATTCTCGGTTCCGGCCTCGGTGATTTTGCGAATGATATCCGCGTTACCGCAACCCTCGATTACCACGATATCGAAGGCTTCCCGGTTTCCACTGTTCCGGGCCACGCGGGCCGTTTTATCTTCGGCTACGTCGGCGATGTGCCGGTTGTCTGCATGCAGGGCCGCGTTCATTATTATGAAGGCTATCCGATGACCGACGTCGTTCTCCCGACCCGCCTCATGAAGCTGATGGGCGCAAAAGCACTGTTCTTAACCAACGCCGCCGGCGGCATCAAACAGGGCACAAAGCCAGGCTCTCTGATGCTGTTAAACGGCCAGATCGCCTGCTTCGTTCCATCTCCGCTTATCGGACCGAACATCGACGAGCTCGGCACCCGTTTCCCGGATATGAGCCAGATCTACGACCTTGAATTCCAGAAAATCGCACGGAAAGCCGCAGCCAGCCTTGATATCGACCTGATGGAAGGCGTTTATCTGCAGCTCACCGGCCCGCAGTACGAGTCCCCGCAGGAAATCGCCATGTGCCGCACCCTCGGCGCAGACGCGGTCGGCATGAGCACCGCCTGCGAAGCCATCGCTGCACGCCATATGGGCATGCGCGTCATCGGTATTTCCTGCATTACCAATCTTGCCGCCGGCATCTCCCCGCAGCCTCTGTGCCATGCGGAAGTTCAGGAGGCAGCTGACATGGTTGCACCGCAGTTCAAAAAACTCGTTGCCGCAACGATTCAGGGCATCGCAAAGACACTGTAAACAGCACGTAAAATAAAGGAGAGATCTTTTTTGAATACACGTTTTTACAACGCCAAAATTCTCGTACTCGACGCTGAAAACCATTTTTCCATCGCCGAAGACGAACTTCATGTCACCGGCGACACCATCACCTATATCGGACCTGGTAGAAAAGCAGATCCAGATGCCGCAGAGACCACTGTCTTCGACCGCGAAATTGACGCCCGCGGCAATCTCCTGATCCCGGGCTTTAAAAACGCACACACGCACACCCCGATGACCTTCCTCCGCTCCTACGCGGACGATCTCCCGCTCCACGAATGGCTCGAGCGCCAGGTCTTCCCGAACGAGGCAAAGCTCGCCGGGGACGACGTTTACTGGCTCAATATCCTCGGCATCATGGAATATCTGACGAGCGGCATCACCTCCAATTTCGACATGTACATCCAGCAGAAAAACAGCATCGCTGCCACGGTCGACACCGGATTCCGCGCCGTTCTTACCAGCGGTCTCAACAACTTCGTCGACAGCCCGGAAATTCTCGAAGAGATGTATAACTATGTCAACGAACTCTCCGACCGCACCTCGTATCTGCTCGGTTTCCACGCCGAATATACGACCGGCGGCCCGCTTCTTGAAGCCGTTGCCAAACTCGCCGAAAAATACCATTCCCCTGTCTGGACACACAACGCCGAAACAAAAAGCGAAGTCGAGGGCTGTAAAGAGCGCTGGGGACTCACCCCGACACAGCTGATGGAACGCTTAGGCATGTTCCAGTACGGAGGCGGCGGCTACCACTGCATCTGGATGGAGGACCGCGATTTTGAGATCTTCCGTGACCGGAAACTGACGGCCGTTACCAATCCCTCCTCAAACCTGAAGCTCGCCTCCGGCATCTGCCCGCTGAAGCGTTTTTACGATAACGGCATCAACCTCGCCATCGGCACCGACGGACCGGCCAGCAACAACTGCCTCGACATGTTCCGCGAAATGTTCCTGACCACCGGTCTTTCCAAAGTCCGTGAGATGGACGCCGCAGGAATCCCGGCTGATGCGATACTCTACATGGCAACCGCAGGCGGCGCACACGCGATGCAGCTTACTGACTGCGACCGTCTCGCTGCCGGCAAAAAGGCCGATCTCGTCATGATTGACCTCCATCAGCCGAACATGCAGCCGGAGAATAATCTGATCAAAAACCTCGTTTACAGCGGCAGCAAACAGAACGTAAAGCTTACCATGGTAAACGGTCAAATCCTCTACGAAAACGGCGAATTCCATATCGGCTTTGACCCGGAAGAAATTTATGCAAGATCCAACGCCATTATCCGAAGAATTTCCGGCTCGCATGCAGATAATTAGTGGATTTCACGCAGTTTTTCCTTTGCTTGACATACTTTTTTCTTTTATATTATAATGTAGCCATACACGCAAAAACGCTGTACCTCTTGAAAGGAGAATACTATTATGAAAAAGAAGGTAGTTAGCTTACTGCTTGCAGCCGCCATGACAACTGCTGCACTCGCAGGATGCGGTTCCTCCAACGGCTCCTCTTCCTCCGACGCATCCACAGGCGCCGATTCCACCAGCGCAACTTCCGCTTCTGCTTCCACAGATGGAGAAAAAAAAGACGCCGCAGGTGAGAAAATTGCCATGATCACAGACTCCGGAGATATCACCGACGAATCCTTCAACCAGATCACCTGGGAAACGGTATGCGCCTACGGCGATGCAAACGGCGTAGAGTACGAGTACTACAAACCGGCAGAGGATACCGATGAAGAGCGTATCAACTCCATCGATCTTGCTGTTTCCGAGGGTGCTACCGTTGTTGTAATGCCAGGTTACCTGTTCGGACCTGCCATCGCTGAAGAGCAGGACACCTATCCGGATGTAACCTTCATCGCAGTCGATGTTACCGAAGGTGATATTGTAAAAAACGGCAAAGCTGTTGATCTCGGAAAGAACGTGTACATCTGCTCCTTCGAAGAAGAGCAGGCCGGCTACCTGGCTGGATACGCTGCAGTAAAAGACGGCTACACAAGTCTTGGTTTCCTCGGCGGTATCGCTGTTCCGGCCGTTATCCGTTTCGGTTACGGTTATGTACAGGGTATCAACGCTGCTGCTGAAGAAGACGGCGTAGATGTAAACGTAAAATATTACTATGGCGGCCAGTTCTACGGCGATGACTCCATCACCGCCCGTATGGAGGGCTGGTATGCAGACGGAACACAGGTTGTATTCGCCTGCGGCGGCGGTATCTGGACATCTGCTCTGGATGCAGCTGAGACACACGACGGAAAAGTTATTGGTGTAGACGTTGACCAGCGTTCCAAAATCGGCGAGCGCTGCCTGACTTCCGCTATGAAAGGTCTTCCAAGCGCCATCAACAACGCTCTGGATTCCTACTTCAACGGAAACTTCTCTGAACTTGGCGGAACTGCTCAGCAGCTTGGACTGAAAGACGGAGATTACATCGGCCTTCCTACCGATTCCGAATCCTGGGGATTCACAACCTTCACACAGGATCAGTATGAAACTGTACTGGCTGGTATCCGCGATGGTTCCATCGAAATCTCCAGCGATACAGAAAATCAGCCGGAAGTAGGCTCTCACGTAACCGTTGATTACATCAGCTAATGTGCATACTGTTTCTGTAACAATATGCCTTTTGGGGAAGAGAATATTATTTCTCTTCCCCTTTTTTTCTGTCACACAAAATGCTATACTAGACATAATGAAAGCCCGCAGTTCTGCCCTGTTTTCCATGCCTTCGGCAGTCCTGCAAAACCACGCTTGAAAGGGAATATGTATATGGAAAATGAGTACATTATTGAGATGTTGAACATCACCAAAGAATTCCCGGGTATCAAGGCGAACGACAACATTACATTACAGCTCAAAAAAGGAGAAATCCATGCTCTGCTTGGAGAAAACGGTGCAGGAAAATCAACCCTGATGAGTATTCTTTTTGGTCTGTATCAGCCTACCTCCGGAATCATCAAGAAGAATGGGCAGGAAGTCCATATCAACACGCCGAACGACGCCAATGATCTCAACATCGGTATGGTTCACCAGCACTTTAAGCTGGTCGAATGTTTCTCGGTTCTCGACAACATCATCCTCGGCGTAGAGCCGACCAAAGGCCTTTTCCTCGAGAAAAAGAATGCCCGTGCAAAAGTCATGGAGCTGAGCGAAAAATACGGTCTGATGGTCGATCCGGACGCTCTGATCTCAGATATCACCGTCGGTATGCAGCAGCGTACCGAAATTCTGAAAATGCTCTACCGTGACAACGAAGTCCTGATCTTCGACGAGCCGACCGCGGTTCTGACGCCGCAGGAAATCGACGAGCTGATGAAGATCATGAAGAACCTCGCAAAAGAAGGAAAATCCATCCTCTTCATCACCCATAAACTCAACGAGATCATGGAAGTTGCCGACCGCTGTACGATTCTCCGCAAAGGAAAATACATCGGAACCGTCAACATCAGCGAAACTTCCAAAGAAGAGCTCTCCCGCATGATGGTCGGAAGAAACGTCAGCTTCTCCGTCAACAAAAAGCCGTCAAAACCGGGCGACACCGTTCTGAAAGTAGAGCACATGACCGTACCGAGCAAGGTGCACGGAAACAACGCCGTCAAAGATGTTTCCTTTAATGTAAGAAAAGGCGAGATTGTCTGCATCGCAGGTATCGATGGAAACGGCCAGTCCGAGTTCGTTCAGGGCCTCACGGGACTGGAAAAAGTATCCGGCGGTAAAATTCTGTTCAACGGACAGGACATCACGAAAGCTTCCATCCGCGGCCGCTCCAAGATGGGCATGAGCCACATCCCGGAGGACCGCCATAAACACGGCCTCGTGCTGGATTACTCCATCGAGCAGAACATGGTGCTGCAGCGTTACTGGCAGCCGGAATTTGAATCCTTCGGCTTTATCAAATCAAAAGCCGTGCGCGAATATGCCGAGCGCCTGATCGAGCAGTACGATGTCCGCAGCGGCCAGGGTCCTGTGACCATCACCCGCAGCATGTCCGGCGGAAACCAGCAGAAAGCAATCATCGCGCGTGAGATCGACAAAGATCCTGATCTTCTCGTTGCGGTACAGCCTACCCGTGGTCTTGATGTCGGAGCCATCGAATACATTCACAGCCAGCTCGTTGCACAGCGCGACAAGGGAAAAGCCGTTCTTCTGGTTTCTCTGGAACTGGATGAGGTTATGGATGTTTCCGACCGTATTCTTGTTATGTACGAAGGAGAGCTGGTCGGCCAGCTGGATCCGAAAGCCGTTTCTGTCGAAGAACTCGGTCTCTACATGGCAGGTGCAAAACGGGATCCGGTTCCCGAAGAAGTATAAAAGAGAGGTAAGAAAAGCATGAACGAAAAAACGAAAAACGCTCTTCTGTCCATTGTCGCTTCTCTTGTATGTATTGTGATCGGTCTTCTTGTGGGATTTATCATTTTATACTGCATCAACGCGGAGAACGCAGTGGATGGATTTACACGAATCATCAAAGGCGGCTTTTACTTAAAGCCGAAGGGAATCGGAAGTGAAATCGCTCAGTCCGCTCCCCTGATTATGACCGGACTTTCGGTTGCATTTGCTTTTAAAACAGGTCTGTTCAACATCGGTGCTGCCGGACAGTACACCGTCGGTGTCTTCGGCGCCCTGTATTTTGCCATCATCCTCCACATGCCATGGTATGTATGCCTTCTGGCTGCTATGGTCTGCGGAGCCATCTGGGGAGCAGTTCCTGGTATCTTCAAAGCATACTTCAACGTAAATGAAGTTATTACTTCCATCATGTTCAACTGGATTGGTCTTTATCTTGTCAATGAGCTGATGTACAACACCATCCCGGGCATGTATGATCAGAAGACCACACGTACTTACAAATTAAGCTCCGCTTCTCCGAAATCCCTGATTCCGGACTGCGGCATGAACTCCATTTTCCGTACCAGTTCCACAACGATTGCGATTTTCATTGCGATTGCCATTGCGGTCATCATCTACATCGTTCTGAACAAAACAACCTTCGGCTATGAGCTGAAAGCCTGCGGATTCAATAAGGATGCTGCCAAATACGCCGGCATCAACGAGAAGAGAAACGTTGTTCTCTCCATGACCATCGCAGGTGCGCTTGCCGGAATCGGTGCAGGCCTCTACTTCCTCTCCGGTGCATCCGAGTGGAACCCGCAGGTATCGACAGCACTCCCGGCCATCGGATTTAATGGTATCCCGGTTGCGCTTCTTGCACTTAGCAACCCGATCGGCGTTATCTTCGCTGCTCTCTTCGTTGCTCATATTTCGGTCGGCGGTGCTTACCTGCCTACGAAATATTATCAGCCGGAGATCGCGGACCTGATCGTTGCCGTTATCATTTACCTTTGCGCATTCGTTACCCTGTTCAAGGGCATCGTTGCAAACCTGTTCAAGAGCAAAAAAGAGCAGAAAGCAAATGCCAATGCAGACAACGGAAAGGAGGAGAAGAAATAATGTTCCTTTTAATTAAATTTACCTTACTGTACGCCGTTGTTCTGATGCTCGTTGCGATGGGCGGTATGTTCTCCGAGCGAAGCGGTGTCATCAACATCGCGCTGGAAGGAATCATGGCGATCGGCGGCCTTGCCGGTGTCTTCGTCCTGGTTCTGTTCCCGGACCTCCCGGCTCCTGCACTTGTGGCACTTTCCATTCTGGCGAGCGCCGTATCCGGTATGATCTACTCTCTGCTGCTTGGCTTCTCCGCCATCACACTGAAAGCAGACCAGACGATCGGCGGAACCGCGCTGAACATGCTGGCTACTGCCATTGCCATCGTCCTGGTAAAAGCATTCAACAACGGCTCGGATGCCGGAAACGGTGCAGCTTCCGCAAAGCTGAACTACACCAACGCCGCTTTCATTTACAAGATCGGACCATTTACCGTGAACATCTTCCTGTTCATCGGCATCATCCTTCTGATCTGCAGCTACGTGTTTCTCTTCAAAACGAAATGGGGACTGCGCCTGCGTGCCTGCGGTGAGCATCCACAGGCAGCCGACTCTGTTGGTATCAACGTATACCAGTGGAGATACACCGGTGTTATCATCTCCGGTGCACTCGGCGGTATCGGCGGATTTGCCTACATCGTTCCGTCCGTTACCACCTGGAACTTCGAAGTCGGCGTAGCCGGTGCCGGATTCCTTGCCCTCGCTGTTATGATCTTCGGTCAGTGGAAACCGTTCCACATTGCCGGAGCAGCCGTATTCTTTGCGGTATTCCGTTCCCTGGCAAACATTGCGGACTCCACCGTCCTCTCCCATCTGGGACTGTCCAAGAACATTTACAACATGATGCCGTTTATCGCATCCATGATTATTCTCGCCTTCACATCCAAGAATTCCCAGGCTCCGAAAGCCGAAGGTATTCCATACGATAAGGGCGCAAGATAATATGTAACTATTCAGAGCCATGTGAAATGGAAGAAAAAATTGCGAATCATGCTTGCATGAATGAGCGGTTTTTTCTGGAATTTCATATGGCGAGCAGCCACATCGAGATGCAGCGCAGCGGAATCGAGATGTGGCTCTGAATAGTTACAATTTTTAAAGGCAGAGCCGTTAAATCCGAACTGTGTTTTTTCGGCTCTGCCTTTTCTCTATCATTCTGATTTATTTTTCATCAAAGAAAGGAAAAAATTATGCTGAACACCAAATTATTTGACCACACTATTTTAAAAGCAGACGCAACCGAAGCACAGGTTGCAAAGATCTGCGACGAGGCACTTGCACATGATTTTGCTTCTGTCTGCGTCAACCAGTACTACACCAAATTCGTTGCTGAAAAGCTCAAAGGATCTGACGTCAAAGTCTGCACCGTTGTCGGCTTCCCTCTGGGCATGTCCGATACCCGTGTAAAAGCGTTTGAGACCCATGCAGCCATCGAAGACGGTGCACAGGAGGTTGATATGGTCATCAACGTCGGAGCCCTCAAAGACGGCAAATACGACTTCGTACGCTCCGATATCCAGACCTTAAAAGAAGTATGCGGCAAGGACATCGTTCTGAAAGTCATCATCGAGACCTGCCTTTTAACCGATGAAGAGAAAGTAAAAGCGTGCGAGCTCGCAAAAGAAGCCGGCGCTGACTTCGTAAAAACCTCCACCGGATTTTCTACCGGCGGTGCAAAAGCGGCTGATGTTGCCCTGATGAGAAAGACCGTAGGCCCGGATATGGGCGTAAAAGCTTCCGGCGGAATCCACAACGCAGACGAGGCACAGGCTATGGTAGATGCCGGCGCAAGCCGTCTCGGAACAAGCGCAACACTGGCTATCATCGGATAAAAAGGAGTTTCTTATGGATACGATACTGATAGGAATTGCCGGAGGAACCGGCAGTGGAAAAACGACACTGGCAGATAAGCTGGTAGAAAGTTTTGGACGCGATGAAGTGAGCATTCTGCGCCATGACAACTATTACAAACGCCATGACGATATTCCTTTTGAGGAGCGTGCCAAATTAAATTACGATCATCCCGATGCCTTTGATACCGACCTGTTATGCCAGCACATTCTCGAGCTGAAAGCCGGAAAATCCATCGAGATGCCGGTTTACGATTATGCCATGCATAACCGCTCGGATAAAACGATTCTGGTCCATCCTGCCCCGGTTATCGTGCTCGAGGGCATTCTCCTCTTCGTTGAGAAGGATCTCTGCGATCTGATGGACATCAAAGTCTTTGTCGATACCGATGCGGACGTGCGGATTCTCCGCCGGATCCTGCGCGATGTAAAAGAGCGCGGCCGTTCCCTGGACAGCGTTGTAACGCAGTACCTGACGACCGTAAAACCGATGCACGAGCAGTTCGTAGAGCCGAGCAAGCGCCGTGCCGACGTGATCATCCCGGAGGGCGGACAGAACACCGTTGCTCTTGAAATGCTGATCGAGCGGGTGCGTAAGCATCTGAATCTGGTGCAGAACCAGTAAACATCCGTTTATCGCTATAAAAATCTGCAAAAAAAGAACGAGGACTGAATTTTCTCTTTTTCCGTCCTCGCTCTTTTTATTTTTCCCTTACAGATGTTCCAGCATTCCCTGCAGCCAGATCTGGCCTTTGAAACGTCTTCCCACTTCCGGTACTCCAAATAAATCCTTTTCGTTGATACAGATGTCTATCGGCACATCGTTGCAGACGAGGCCGAGCTCATACACCCGCTCGCCCGTTACCGCGTTCTTCGTTGTATTCATCTCCGTAATTTCACCCATCACGCTGTACTGGTCACATTCGAGACCGCTCGGCATAAAAAAGCTATCTACAATAGAAAAGACATCTTCCTTCGTCAGACGCTGGGAAATCATGGCATATGTGTCAATATCATCCATGGTGAGACTTTCCATCGCATCCTCATCCCCGTTTCTGGCAGCCGAGATCAGTGAATTCTTCTGCTGCGTGCTGCGGCGCTCTTTCTCGACCTGTTCCGGGTCTTTCTGGATCGGAAGCAGAATTGTTCCTTCCGCTGCAAGACCGGAGACAGAAAGCGGGAGCGGAAGCGGCTGCAGCGCATTTTTCTGTTTCATCTCAAGATATTCCGCTGCATGCGTCAGATAAAAGATCATCGTGATGCCAAGCCGCATATCGTCGCAGGCGCCTGCAAACGATTCCTTATCGACGTGGCGCTCCACCGATACCTCCTCGTAGGAGCTGATCTGCCCGCCCTCGAAATAGGGATAATAATATTCCATCTGGAAACGGTTGTTCTCATCAATTTCCCCACAGACCGTGATACCACAGTCATATGCATATTCTTTCGAAAATTCAGCAAAAAGGTGGTGTTCTTCTGTTTCCACAATCTTTTTACGGTCGTAGTTTTCTACTACATCACGAAGAATCTCCTGGAGTTCCTTCGTCGTCTTGATCTTTGAAAATCCAATGGTTTTCAGGTAAGCGTGCATAAGAACACCTCCTCTCATTCCTTTGTATTTCTTATGCGATTAGTGTTTCGGAACCAGTTTCTCTTTTCCGCCCATGTACATACGAAGAACTTCCGGAATGCTTACGGTTCCGTCTGCATTCAGGTTGTTCTCCAGGAATGCGATCAGCATACGCGGCGGAGCAACTACGGTGTTGTTCAGGGTATGTGCCAGGTATTTCTTTCCGTCCTCGCCGTTGACACGGATTTTCAGACGTCTTGCCTGTGCATCACCAAGGTTAGAGCAGCTTCCTACCTCGAAGTATTTCTTCTGACGCGGAGACCATGCCTCAACATCGACAGATTTTACTTTCAGGTCAGCCAGGTCACCGGAGCAGCACTCCAGAGTACGAACCGGGATATCCATGGAACGGAACAGGTCTACGGTGTTCTTCCACAGTTTGTCATACCACATCATGCTGTCTTCCGGTTTGCAGACAACAACCATCTCCTGTTTCTCGAACTGATGGATACGATAAACACCACGCTCCTCGATGCCGTGTGCTCCTTTTTCTTTACGGAAGCACGGAGAGTAACTGGTCAGGGTCAGAGGCAGTTTCTCCTCCGGGATGATGCTGTCGATGAATTTACCGATCATGGAGTGCTCGCTGGTTCCGATCAGGTACAGATCCTCGCCCTCGATTTTGTACATCATGGACTCCATCTCAGCGAAGCTCATAACACCGTTTACGACGTTGCCGTGGATCATGAAAGGCGGTACGCAGTAGGTAAATCCGCGGTCGATCATGAAATCTCTTGCATAAGAAAGGATGGCAGAGTGGAGGCGTGCAATGTCGCCCATCAGATAATAGAATCCGTTTCCTGCAACTTCTCTTGCTGCGTCCAGATCGATTCCGTCGAAGGACTCCATAATGTCGGTGTGATACGGGATTTCAAAATCCGGTACAACCGGCTCGCCGAAGCGCTCTGCTTCTACGTTCTCGCTGTCATCTTTTCCGATCGGTACGGAAGGATCGATGATGTTCGGGATCACCATCATGATCTTCTTGATTTCTTCTTCTACTTCTTTTTCTCTTGCAGAAAGAGCCTCGATGCGGGAACCGTCAACAGCTACCTGTTTCTTTACTTCCTCAGCCTCTTCTCTCTTGCCCTGGCCCATCAGTGCGCCGATCTGTTTGGAGATTTTGTTTCTTTTTGCACGAAGTGCTTCTACTTCCTGTTTGATGTCACGGTTTTCTTTGTCCAGCTCGATGACTTTATCAACCAGCTCCAGTTTCTGATCCTGGAATTTATTTCGGATATTCTGTTTTACAACTTCCGGGTTTTCTCTTAAAAACTTAATGTCTAACATAATTTCCTCCTAGTAGATCTTATCCCCTCATTTTGGCGGGATTCTTTTTGTTCTTTCCAGCCCGGAACCACTGCCGTTTTTCCAGCATTTATGCGGGTTTGGCGCGTTCCAGTACCATCATATAACAGTATATGCATTTTTTCAAGCGTTCTTTCATGCTGTTTTTCTGCGGTCCGCTTTTACATCAGATCGATCGAATTCATCGTAATTGCCTGGCGCAGCGCGTCGATTTCCTCGGTGCTCAGCATGATATAGGACTCGCCTTTTACGATCTCTTTCAGATATAAAAAGCAGTTGTCACGGCTGTGGATTGCATTCAGGATAAAACCTGTGTTTTCTTTGTCGAGCATTGCCAGCGCAAAACTCATCTTTCCGCCCACATCGTCAAACGCATCATATTTTACGATTCCGTATTTGTTCAGCGTCATGCCCTGGATCTTTTTCAGATCCGCAAGATTCTTTTTCGTCAGCTCATTCTGCTTGTTCAATTTGTCAATTTCCTTGAACCGCTGATGAAACAGCTTTTCGAGTGACTGGGCGTCTTTTCCCTTCATAAAGCTTCTGTACTTCTGGTTCAGTCTGCTCAGACGCAGCGACATGCTGACCGTCATAATCATCATCACGATAATCAGTACAATCAGAAGAAGTACAACAACGCCAAGGTCAATTCCTACCTTACTAAATAAATCGCTCATTATTCTACCTCTTACTGTATTGATTCAAACAGATCCATGATTCTCTCGAGCTCTTCCTGGGAATAATACTCGATCTCGATCTTTCCTTTGTGCTTTGCCCCGCGGTGAATGGAAACCTTCGTACCAATGATGCTCTTAATTTTCTCTTCCAGACCTTCGTAGATGGCTTCCTCTTCCAGATTGACTTTCGTTTTCTTTCTTCACCTTCGGATTCAGGATCTCCTTTGACCAGGCGCTCGGTCTCACGGACACTGAGCCTTTTCATCGAAGACTTTTCATTGCCGTATTGTACTGGAGCTCGTTTATTCTCCAGCGCCAGCAGCGTACGCACATGACCGGTTGTCAGCATTTCATCGACAACCATCTGCTGTACCCTGTCGTCCAGTTTCAGGAGACGCATCGAGTTTGTAACCGCCGTTCTGCTCTTGGAAACGCGCTCTGCGATTTCATCCTGGCGGAGATGGAACTCTTCCATCAGGCGTTTATATGCGTGTGCCTCCTCAATCGGGTTCAGGGATTCTCTCTGAATATTTTCAATCAGGGAAATCTCGACAACTTCCTGCTCGGTAAAATCTTTGATGATGACCGGTACTTCTTTGATTCCGGCAAGCTTTGCAGCCCTCCATCTCCGTTCCCCTGCGATGATCTCATAATAATCATCTTTTTTCTGCACCAGAATCGGCTGCAGAACTCCGAACTGTTTGATGGATTCCGAAAGTTCGATCAGGCCGTCCTCGTCAAAGGATTTTCGCGGCTGTTCGCGGTTCGGTTCAATTTCGGAGATTTTCAGTTTCATCTCGACTGGTTTTTCGACAACTTTTTCAACAACCTTCTCGACTACTTTGACCTCCGGTTTTGCCGGTTTCTCTTTTGCTTCTGCTTTGGCCGAATGTCCCGGTGAAATCAGGGAATCCAGGCCCTTGCCTAAGCCTCCTCTTCTCGCTGCCATTACTCTTCATCCCCCCTGTGAATCACTTCGTCTGCTAGGAGACGGTAGCTCTCTGCACCGGTGGACCGCTTGTCGTAATAGTTGATCGGCATACCGTAGCTCGGTGCCTCCGCAAGGCGGACATTTCTCGGAATAATGGTTTTGTAGATATTCTGATCCAGGCTGTCTTTTACGTTTTCTACTACCTGCAGAGAAAGATTCGTTCTCGCATCGTACATGGTAAAGACAACGCCTTCCATCTCCAGTTCCGGATTCAGACGCTCCTGCACCAGCTTAATCGTGTGCATAAGCTGGGATAAGCCCTCCAGTGCGTAATATTCACACTGAATCGGCACCAGAACGGTGTCTGCGGTGGTCATCGCGTTGATTGTCAGCATATTTAAGGATGGCGGACAGTCAATAATAATGAAGTCGTACTGATCGCGGACCTGATCAATTGCGTTTTTCAGGATGAATTCTTTGTCTTCCACCCCGATCAGCTCGATCTCCGCTCCGGCCAGATTGACATTGGAAGGGATAAGGGAAAGATTGTCAAAATTCAGAGGAATGATGCAGTCCTCCAGTTTTGACTCTCCAAGAAGCAGCTCATAGATGGTATTTTCCACTTCATTTTTCTCTACTCCCATTCCGCTGGTGGTATTTCCCTGCGGGTCCATATCAATGGTCAGAACTTTTTGTCCCATTTCTCCTAAACAGGAAGAAAGGTTAATTGCGGTGGTGGATTTACCTACGCCGCCTTTCTGGTTTGCAATTGCAATTGTTCTTCCCAAAATATGTATTGCCTCCTTTCATCTTTTTGTTTCCATTGCAGTTTTCCTTTTACAGGAAATGACCTGCCGGCACTTCTTTCAAAAAAATGATTCATGCGGCAGGTGTTTTGGCATATATATAGGAAAAATCTCCTTTTCTATGCCAGTCTATCTGAGGAATTCTTCAGATTCTATCTCAAAATTGCCCCCATTTGGGACAAAGATATTTTATCATACTACGCCAGATTTTACTACTGGAAATGTTTCACGTGAAACATTTTCTGCATTTTTGCATGATTAGGCGGTGTGAAACATAAGAAAATTGGAGATTTTTGGCGATGTTTCACGTGAAACATTTTGAAAAGCACTGTTTTACAATGATTTTTCTCGGTTTTTACGCTGTTTAAAGGTTTTTTGGAATTTTTTCAGCGATGATTTTGCATTTTTTGATGGTTTCCAAGTAATTCTGCAATGTCAGAACATTTTTTTCTGTTTCACACAGTTTTTATAAAATGTTTCACGTGAAACATTTTAATTTTTGACGTTTTTGAGGTATAAATATACTGGAAACGTTATTTTAATCGTGTGATGCTCTTTTTCAAGGAAATCTCAGGTGATTAGGAAGAAAAAATCAACTTATCAGGATATTATTGATACATAGATCAGGAATCAAAACTGTTTATGGTTGTTCGGTGATCGTAAATGTCTCTTTTGTATATAAAATGTATTTTTATTCACCAGGGCTCTGTTTTTTCATCGTTCTTCCTCGCTTTTTTCAAATTTTCAGCATTTTTCTCTTTATTTTCATCAGTAAGAGGCATAATCCGTGAGACATCCTCTTTTTCATTTTTTCTCCAGTTTTTCTCTTTTCGGGCGGTTTTTCTTTGATTTTTTTTATTTTACAGGCCAAGCTGCACATTTTCTGTTTTTTATCGATTTATTTGATTTCACTATAATTTTTCTGTTTTTATGGTTTTAATATTTTTCTCTCGCTGCCACGTCTTTTATCCTCTTTTCCATCTTTCTGGCTTACCTTTCTCTTTTTTGTAAACAATCTCACTTTTTCTCTTTTATCAACATTTTTTATTCCTTCTCTCCGTTTTTTATCCCTCATCGCCATTTCACACCATTTTCTCGCCTTTCACTGCCTCTCCCTCTCGTTTTTATTCTTTTCGCCCATGTCTATACTACATTTCCCCCTTTTCAGTCGTTTTTTGCCTTTTCTCAACTCATTTTTATCTTTTTTGCTTTTTCCGCCTCTTCCATCGTTTTACACCCTCTTTTTGCCATTTTTTTAGATCGTCCTTCATTTTTTTCGTTTCTACTTATGTCACTTTCCCCGTCTCATTTTTCACGTTTCACGTCTCTCAAAATGTTTCACGTGAAACATCGTTTTTTACGATTTTCGGTCTTCGGCGATCAGTGAGAAGCGATTTGCTTTCCTACTTTCCGAAAATCACTCTCATTTTTCACCTCTCTTATTTTTAAAATAATCGTATTTTCTATTCTATTTTTGATTTTCTCCGTCTTTTCTACATTTTTCCTGTATTTTCGCGTGTTTCACGTAGTTTTTCGTCTCTGTTTTCTCTCTTTTATTAAATTATTTAATTATATTTTTATATTTTCGTATGAATTGAACTTTTACATTCGTTTTTTCGGATTTTCCAAACCATTTACTAAACGCATTTTGGGACCATTTTTTCATGGATTTTTACCAATCTGGAAGGATTTTATCCAATAGTGCCGTTTTCATGCTTTTATGTGTATTATTGCATCATTTTTTTCTCTGTTTTTTGCAGTTATGTAAACCATTTAAATATGCCATTCGCCAGTAGTTGACATAACGTAGTTCTCCTGGAATTGTCTACTCTTTTTGTTAAATTGCGTCTTATTTTCGTCTCTTTTTCTCATTTTTCCCTTAATTTTTGCATTGTATCTTTCCCTTTTTTCGCTTATAATAAGCTCAACACAACGTTTCGAACCGATTCCTCCCCTCCGGGAGACCCCTGAAAGGAGTTTTATCATATGAAACACAGCAAAAAACTGGTCACCTTGAGTGTCCTCACCACGATGTCCGGCGCAGCGATTTACTTTCTGAATAAAACGCTCGATACCGCCGCCGTACGGAAAAACCTGCTCGCCTCGGCTGAAAAAGAGATCTTTTCCTGGCAGTTCGGCGATATTTTTTACACAAAAAAAGGCACCGGAACCCCGATGCTCTTACTTCATGACTTACATTGTGCCTCCAGCGGCCGCGAATGGCAGTATATTGAGGATACTCTCGCAAAGGATCACACCGTCTACACACTCGATCTTCTCGGCTGCGGCCGTTCCGACAAGCCGGCGATCACGTACACAAACTTTTTATACGTACAGCTCATCGTCACCTTCATCAAGCAGGTCATCGGATGTCCAACCGACGTAATTGCATCCGGTTTATCCGGTTCTTTCGTCGTAACCGCCTGCAATACAGCCCCGAAATGCTTCGGCCGAATCATGATGATCAACCCGACCGACCTTGCCAAGCTCAACAAAATTCCGGATAAACGCAGCCGCTTCCTGAAACGCATGATTGAGCTCCCGCTTGTCGGCACGCTGCTGTATCACACGCTCACCGGCCGCTCCAACATCGAGCTTTTATTCACCGAGAGCTATTATCACAACCCATTTCACCGCTCACCGGAGGACGTAGACGCCTTCTACGAGTCCGCACACCTCCAGAACAGCGCCGGAAAGTACCTTTTTGCAAGCCTTGCGGGCAATTACGTGAACCTCAACATCGGCCACGCCTTAAAGCACATTGACAACAGCATCTTCCTCATCGGCGGCGAGGAAGAGCCGGGCATCGCAGAAACCTTTGCGCTGTACACGGCACTCAACACTTCCATCGAAACCCAGATCCTGTCAAAAACAAAGCACATGCCGCAGATGGAGGCCCCACAGGCCCTCTTAGAGCAGATCCAGATCTTTTTCGCCCCGGTACAATAACACCCCTTCTGCTCCCGGCCTCGAGCGAAAAAAATGAGACAAAAAAAGCGGAGAATTTACTGATATTTCCATGTCAGTAAATCCTCCGTTTTTCTATTTTTAACCCGGCTCACAGTCCATTTCCAACGCATCTTCCTCTGCGCCCGGATAATCCGTTGGCGGCGCTGTATACGTTTCCATTCCCTCTTTTATTTCATCCATCGTATAAATATTAATTCTCTCCTCCGGCGCTGCATCCGGGTCAAATTCCACCGTTTCTCCCAGTGCAAGCATCATTGGCTCATCCGCATTTCTTTTCTCATCTGCAATCTCATACGCGTTTACATATTCACCCGACGCAGTCTCTACATACTGTCCAAACCCGTCGCAAAGCCGGTAATAAAGCTCCTTTTCCGCATCTTTCTCCAGAAAATACAAGGATTTCTGCCCGATCACCGGATCAAGGTCGCAGAAGCTGATCTGTATATAGTTCTCCCGCCGTTCCTCCTCCGAATACTCCGCTTTCAGCTCCTCTGCGTTCCAGTACGTAATTCCCGCATCCTCCATGGACTGCAGATACTCTTCCACCGTAACTGCTCCGCCCGGCTTTCGAACCGTAATATGTTCTCCGGCTTCCATATCACCTTTCAAAACGTCATCCACCCGCAGTGAAATATCGGTTGCAATCTCAATTCCCCCGGCAAAACAGCTATAATCCTCTACCGTTCCTAGAACAATGAGATCGCTTCCCTCTTTCTGCTCATAAAAGCTATTATAAAACCGATCCCACTCCTTCAACCCTCCGTACTGCATATTTACCTTTGCCGGATCCAGATTTTCAAACCGCATTTTCTCCTCTGTTTCCGCCGTTTCTGCATTACCGCAGCCCACCAGCAGAATACACAATACTGTCAAACAAACCTTTTTCATCCTTTCACCCCCCCATCCACCGTCTTTGTTATACTCCCATTATACTTCTTCCGCTTTCATTTTCCCATAAAAAAGCGGAAGACTTACTGATTTTTTCACTCTCAGTAAATCCTCCGTTTTCAATTTTAACCAGCCTTTAATGACTCTTTATTCCGCCGAATCCGAAGAACTGTCATCCTCCGTCTTTGCCGCAAGCAGTTTCCCGTAATTTTCCACCATGGTCTTCACGTTATTTTTATTCACAAGAGACGGCACTCCGTCCTCATCTACCGTGTAATAGAAGCTCGAATCATACGGGCTGTAAGCGAATGTCAGGTCGCCGTCTGTCATATGGAAGACAGCGGTAAACTCGGCATCCTTGGCCTGTACGAGGCTCTCATCCTTCGTCTGCGCCTTCAGGCCAATGAGTGAAGAATAGAATGTGGTAAACGTTGATTTATCAATCGTTTCATCGCCGCAGGTGTAACTGATTTCCTGTGTTGTGGAATCGCTGTCGTCATCCTTTTTCTCTTCCACATGGCGTACATACGTCTTCGTCTCGCCGTTATACGTAATATCAAGGCTCGTCAGATCCGATACATTTTCCATGCCGATATACATGTTCCAGAAATCAGATGCCTTCTTTCCGGTGAAGGTTTCAACATTCGAAGCCGTCATCAGATGAACTTCATTCGAGCCGTCCAGCTTCACGTAATAAGAACCGCCGTCCTCATTTGCATTGCCGACATACAATACCAGATCTTTCTCCACCGTAACGGTTGTCGTTTCGGAAGAAGAGCTCGTTGCAGTTCTGTCGCTTGATGCAGAATCTGCTGTGGAATCCGAAGAAGTATCTGCCGTGTTGTATCGTCAGCCTCAAACCTCCTGCTCTTCTGTGTAATGCACGCGGATCGTCGTCTTTGGCTGATCCAGTCCGTACTGGGAAAGATCCGATGCGTTGTACGTAACAAGATCTCCAAAGCTAAGAGATGCCACCGCACTTGTCATGGTGCCGATCGAATCCGCATCACCGCCATGTGCCGCTCCATCTGCGTCCACAACCTGCCATTCATCCGTCTGGAGTGCCGAATCAGCAGCGCTTACTTCTTTTGTCAGCGTATATCCGTTCTCGCCCTCCACCTGCAGCTTCGTAATGTTTTCCGCCGTCACAGATGGCATGGATTCCGTTGTCGCCCACTCCATCATATCGGACGGGAACATCGTTCCAAGCGATGTGCTTACCAGATAAACCTTACTCGTATCATCGTTCAGATAAATATAGTATCTGCTCGAGCTGTTCTTATCTCCGACATGAATCGTCGTTTTCTCGTCTCCCGCAGTCACTACAACCTCCTGAGACGGCGTCTCGAGCCCGAAATCGGCCATAGAATCGATTTCATCGCCTTCAATGACTCTTTCTGCTGTCATGCTGCTAAGAGAGCTTAAAACGCTCGTTATCTTGCCCTCATCCAGTGGGAATCCATCCTCCTGGTCGTATGTCCAGATATCGGTATCATCGTCTCCTGCTGTTTTCGTAAAAGACACCGTCTCTCCGTTGATCTGGAACGAAAGCGCTGTTACATCATCTTTTGAAAAATCAACCACTTTTTCGGCGTCTGCACCAGAATCCGAACTGCTGCTGTCCGCATCGGCGGTGCTGTTTTTCTTCGTCAGCACCACCAGTACGGCAAGAAGCAGTACCAAAAGGATCAGGCAGGCCGCCATCTTTCCTTTTTTCTTCATCACTGTTTTCTCCTCTTCATCCAGATCATCACGCCAATCACAACAAGTACCAGCGGAATTCCCGCAATGGTAATAATAGACCAGGTGTTAACTGCTCCCTGTGTAAATACCAGGTTTGTATAGCTTGTGCTCTTGCTTGGAATAACAACGGTCTGCTCCACATCACACATGGAGGTCAGTGCAGTCGCTGCCAGCTTTGAGTTCGCACCGCTGATTGCCTGGTCAATCTGGCTGCTCAGCATTGATGCACTCGAGAAATAAATAATCTGTGTCTCTTTATCATCTACGGTCTCTGTGATGGAAACGCCAAGGTCAAATGCGCCCGTCTCACTGTCCGCGCTCTTCGACCAGGTGCTGTTCTCCGGATCATTTTCAATATAAGCGTCCTCGGTGGTCGTCAGAAGGCTCTTGATCGTAATGGTATCACGATAAGAATCGAGCTTCTGAATTGCCTGTGCAACCGGCATCAGAATGTAATTACTCTTTACTTCGGTTGTAATGTCATCACTCTGAATGTTCGGCAGCAGATAATACGGCATCTGCGGATAATAATGCTGGGAATCGGTCTCCACAACAATTCCGCTGGAGCGTTTCACGCCGTAATTTTCCAGTATGGAATCCAGATTCGGCATATCCGTTCCGGTATAGCTGGTGAACATCAGAAGTTTTCCGCCGTTTTCCAGGTAGGTAATGACTTTATTTGCCTCATCCTCGGAGAAATCGGTGGTCGGGGACATGATCACAAGCTCCTCGGCATCCTCCGGGATATCGTCTGTCATCAGGGCAAGATCACTGATTTCCACATTGTTTTTGTTAATGGCATCACTGAAGTTTGTAGAGAGATCACTCTCGGAAGCCTCGCCGTGGCCGGTTACCCAGTAAACCTTCGGGTTGTTTTCACTCGTCACATACGTGATGGCGCTGGTAATCTGACCCTCGCCGTCAAAGCCGGTCGTCTGTGTCTGATAGGTCTGATAGTTTGTGGAAGTCTCCCACATATCACTGTTGCTGACCACCTTGCTCTTATCGCCGCATACGACAATCACACTGTTTGCAGCTACCGTCTGATCGGTATACTGACTCGTAAATTTCGGATACAGATCCGGGTCTTTTGTCTCTACTTTGATATGGTCCGAAAGTTCATCGTAGTGCTCCAGCAGCTTCTCGATGGTGTCATCCTCACTGCCCTTCTGCACAATATAATACATTTATCTTACACTGATTTTCTGACTCATACAACTTTTTTTGTTATTTCTGGTCACCAAAAGGACAGTTGCCTTTTTCTCAAGGTAAGCTTATACTGTAGAAAACGTGCTGTATTTATATGGCAAAACTTCTCAGCAAACGCTGTAAAACAATAAATTCAGAAAGGAATTATCGATCATGATCCAGGATATCGCACCACATACCTATCACAATGAGTACAAACCTGTGGCCCCGGATAAGGCAAGCCACATCCTCGCCTATGAAGAAGGAAAGATCCTTATGAAAAAAGATGGCGAAACTATAACTCTTCCAAGCTTTGGAGAGCTGGAAGGAAAAGTTGAAAATCTCTATGAGAATTATATCTATCTCTTCTCTGTTGATGAAGAACATTTTTATCTGATCCCGGATCTGGATACCAGCCTTCTTCCCGGATATCAGTTTGAGATCATCCGTGTGCTTCGCACAGCAGAGCCTCAGTATCTGGCTTTTGCCGGAATCACCGGATACCAGCTTTTTCAGTGGTACAGCAAGCGTCGTTTCTGTGGCTGCTGCGGCCAGCCAATGGTACACGATAAGACAGAGCGCAAAATGATTTGTCCTTCCTGCGGAAACGGAGAATATCCGGTACTTTCCCCGGCTGTGATCGTTGGCGTTACCAATGGCGATAAGCTGATCCTTTCCAAATATGAGGGACGAAGCCACACACGTTATGCCATGATCGCCGGTTTTGCCGAGATTGGCGAGACTATTGAAGAAACTGTACACCGCGAAGTTATGGAGGAGATCGGCGTAAAGGTCAAAAATCTCCGCTACTACAAGAGCCAGCCATGGTCTTTCTCCGGCACTCTCCTGTTCGGCTTCTACTGTGACCTGGACGGCGACGACACTCTCACTGTAGACCACAACGAACTCTCCATGGCCTCCTGGTTCAACCGCGAGGAAATCCCGGATGAGGGTGATAATATCAGTCTTACCAAGGAAATGATGATGGCATTTAAGCATGGAAAGGCCTGAAGTATCGCTTGCCTGATTCCGTAAACAATTTTTCGTAACCAATTTCACAAAAAAACACCGACCATTCATCTGTACCATGTTCTGTCCAGGCTGCCAGATCATCTCTGACAGCTCAGACCCGGTACATATTTCCGATGAATGCCGGTGTTTTTATTTTCTATTTTTCTATTTTCTTCCGTACCGGAGTAAGCTGGCTAAAACCAGTTTATTTCTCCGCCGTCAGATGCCAGATATCTCTGTTGTATTCCTCGATAGTTCTGTCTGAAGAAAAGTATCCTGCTTTTCCGATGTTTACAAGCATTTTTTCTGCCCATGCGGTTCTGTCCTCATAATCGGACAGTGCCTGATCTTTCATCTTCGCATAATCCTCGAAGTCAAGAAGAGTCATGAACCAGTCTTTGCTTACGATCTCATGATGCAGTCTTCTTAAATGCTCTTCACTTCCAATAGAAAGAAGTTCGTTTCCTACGATAAAGTCTACTGCACGACGGATGCGCTCGTCTTTTTCATAGAAATCTCTGGAGCAGTAATCTGCCTTCTCATAGTGTTCGATAACCTGCTCGCTGGACTCACCGAAGATATAGATATTATCCTTACCTACCAGCTGGCTGATCTCCACATTTGCACCATCCATAGTACCAAGTGTCACAGCACCGTTAAGCATAAATTTCATGTTTCCTGTTCCGCTGGCCTCTTTGGAAGCAAGAGAAATCTGCTCGGAGATATCGCAGGCAGGGATCAGCTTCTCTGCTGCACTTACGTTGTAGTTTTCCACCATAACAACCTTCATGTATGGAGAAACCTCCGGATCATTGTTGATAAGCTCCTGTAAGCAGAGAATCAGGTGGATAATGTCCTTTGCGATAACGTATGCAGGAGCTGCCTTTGCACCGAAGATAAAGGTTACCGGGCGCTGCGGCTTCTCGCCTGCCTTGATCTTCAGGTAACGGTCGATGATATAAAGTGCGTTCAGCTGCTGACGTTTGTACTCATGAAGACGTTTGATCTGGATATCATAAACACTGTGTGTGTTGATCTCCTCACCTGTATTGGCTTTGATAAACTCCGCACATCTCTTCTTTGCATCCTGCTTGATCTTAAGGATATTGGCAAGAACGTCCTGATTTCCCTTAAATCCAAGCATCTTGTCAAGCTCAAAGGAATCCTTGCGGAAGCCGTCACCGATCATGGATGTGATGTACTCAGTCAGCGGATGGTTGCAGTGAAGGAGCCATCTGCGGAAGGTAATTCCGTTTGTCTTGTTATTGAATTTCTCCGGATAGATCTCATAGAACTGATGAAGCTCTGTCTCCTTCAGGATATCGGTATGAAGGGATGCAACACCGTTGATGGAAAATCCGTAGTGGATGTCCATATGTGCCATGTGGACCAGGTCGTTCTTGTCGATGATGGCAAGATTTTCCTGCGGATATTTTGCTTTGATACGCTCGTCCAGCTTGCGGATGATCGGCATCAGGTGCGGAACAACCTCCTCAAGATAAGAGATCGGCCATTTCTCAAGTGCCTCTGCAAGAATGGTATGGTTGGTATAAGCGCATACATGAGATACGATCTCGCATGCCTCCTCAAACTCGATTCCACGCTCTGTGAGAAGACGGATAAGTTCCGGAATTACCATACTCGGATGTGTATCGTTGATCTGGATCACTGCATAATCAGCAAGGTCATGAAGATTGCAGCCTTTTGCTGTTGCCTCATCCAGAATCAGCTGTGCCGCATTGCTTACCATGAAATACTGCTGATAGATACGAAGCTTTCTTCCTGCATCATCGCTGTCATCCGGATACAGGAACAGTGTCAGGTTGTGGAGCAGATCCCTCTTATCAAAGGAGATTCCCTCGCCTACAATGCTCTCATCTGCAATATCAATATCAAAAAGGCGAAGCTTGATCGCTTTGTTCTCATAGCCTGCAACATCAATATCATACAGTGTGGATTTCAGCATAAAGCCCTTAAACGGCACGTAATAGGAAACGCCTGCATCTGTAAGCCAGCTCTCTGGCTGGATCCACGGATTCGGTGTCTCAAACTGAAGATGATCCTTAAACTCCTGTTTGAAAAGTCCGAGGTGATAATTAAGTCCGATTCCTTCTCCCGGAAGTCCCAGAGTTGCAATGGAATCCAGGAAACATGCTGCCAGACGGCCAAGTCCGCCGTTTCCGAGAGATGGCTCCGGCTCGATCTCCTCGATCATGGAAAGCTCTTTTCCGTTTTCTTTAAGATATTTCGCAACTTCATCATAAACGCCCAGATTGATCAGATTGTTGGAAAGAAGCTTACCGATAAGGAACTCTGCGGAAATATAATAAATTTTCTTTTTTCCTTCCTGGTAGCCGCGGCCCTTCAGCTGCTCCTTTGTCCAGGAGAGAAGTCCGTGATAGATTTCCTCATTTGTACAATCTTTTACATTTTTGTTATATTTGTCTTCAAATACTTTGCTTAATGTTTCCATTTTGATCTCCTTTCATGGATCTTGATGGGATGAAATATGTTTTTACAAGGTTGTTTGCTTTGTTTTTGATGATATTAGGATATCACGCATTTCTTTTCAAAAATATAACAATCCTGTCATGATATGCAAGATATTTGTCAGACTGTTTTTCACTTTTTACTGTAGCTCTGGATAAAAACGTAACCGATACATATGCGGTTGCTTCGGGAGCTTTCTCAGATCTGTCTCATACTCTTCCTGTACTTATGCGGTGAAACCTTATTGGACTGCTGAAATTTCTTTATAAAATAACTTGTACTGTTAAATCCCACCTGCATGGCAATCTCCGTCACAGGTGCATCGGAATGCGTAAGAAGATACTTCGCCTTCTCCATACGGAAGTCATTGATGTATTCCACCAAGGTTTTTCCCGTATACTGGCGGAAAAGCTTCATAAAATAATACTCACTGTAATTGGAAAGTCCGGAAAGCTCTGAAACGGTAAGATTCTCCTGGTAGTGAAGGCTGATATGATCCAGCACTTCCTTTACTGCTGCAAGGCTCTTGTTCTGCTCTGTACTTACCGGGATAATATAATGCTTCGTCAGCATCTCATAAAAGAAATCAAAAAACAGCATTTTCAGCTTCACATAAAAATATGGCTTCTTCTCCGTATGACAGTCATGGATCTCCAGAAAAATTTCCCGTAGCTTCTCATATCCGGAATCTCCTTCTTCTATATGATGGCAGAATTCTGCCTTGTTTTCTATTAATGGTGATACCACACATTCCTGGCAGATATCTCCCGGCTGACCTGCAAGGAAGCCCAGGCTGAAAACCACACTCTTATAATAAAGAGGCTTCTTAAGATCCGTGCGCATACTATGGAGAACTCCGCAGTTCACGATCAGGATATCCCCCTTTTTCAGGCGGATGCTCTCCCGGTTCAGTCTGGCAAAGCCACTGCCTTTTTCAATATACATGATCTCCATCTCACTGTGCCAGTGGTCATACAGTGCATGAAAAATCTCACAGTTCGCCATATAGGTTTCCACCGGAAGCTCGAAGGAACCGTGAGGGCTTAATTCTTTTAAATTATCATCCACTTCGGATACGTGAAGAGGATTTTTTGCGGATGTGTCTGTTTCTGGCATGATTTCCTCCGTGATCTTCAGGTGAATACCGCAAGCAGTTATTCCACTCAAGCGGATATTCGCAATCCGCTTTCGCTACTTGCTCATAACAGAATAACTGCCAAACAGTTATTCTGTTAAAATATAATATCAATTCCGTCTGGCTGCATAAGCATATCTGCCAGTTCTTCGGCATCTGATGAAATCTCTTTTACACGAATATCTCTTTTTCTTATTCCCAGTACTACAAGATTTCCCGATATTCCTGCGCTCATAATTTCTCTTATGTGATCTTTTTCTGTCAAAATTCCTTTTCTGAACAGAACCTGAACCAATTTCGGTGTACTGTATATGCCGATTTCTTTCCCACGATACTGCATTCTTGTCCGTTTAAATAAATTATCTATTTTACCAGCTGCGCCTTTATCATCCGTAATAACATAAAACTTTTCATCTGCTTCTCCGGGAATATTTGCCAAAATATGAAGACAAACAGCCAGTATTTCCTCACCAAGGTTATCGCCCGATTCTTTATTTTTTTCGTACTGTTTCAAAAAAATGCGATATATTTCTTACTGTGTAGATTTTTCCCCTGCATAACTTCTTTATTAATCTCGGCATTATTTTCAATGGTATATGTTATGGTACTGACCGGTCCTTTTAATAGTCTTACCGCCCAGCATAAATAATTATTGATCGCAGCATTCGTGTTAAAAACCATCTCCATGATGAAAAAAATATCCTCTTCATACAGAACCACTACCGGTATTCCATATTCCCGTATGTATTTTATATATTCCATATATTCCTGATTTAGTATTCCACTATGAGAAGCCAGTTCCATCAAAATGCATCTCGTAATTACAAGAACGGTATCCTGAGTCTTCATATGCTTCAGTAAATACCCGGCTTCTTCTTTTTTCAGCTTGGAATGTCTCCGGAATGAACAAGCATCATAAAAACAACATTTCTTTCTGGAAAAAATTTCTGATATGATCTGATCTTTCCCGGTAATTATCCAAGGCATGATTTCTTGTATATTATAGGGGTTATCCACATAGCCTTCTGCCATTTGCTATTCCCCCCTTACTTCTCTGTAGAGCCTTTTCATATTCTGAAGAACTTTTTTTAATGTTCTTTCATTTAAATAAGCTCCTTCCATACATTCTTCACCATATCGCTTCACCATGTACTCCAACTTGTCGTAATCATCCCTATACGATGGATTTAAAATACTTTCATCCAGCCATAGTCTGGAAAAACCATTCTTTATATCATCTGCAGATATTTCCAGTAACATCTTTGATATATCTGATTCTTCCAGAAGTTCCAGTTCAAGGCATCGGACCAGTACAGCCATATAAGGAACCTGATAATAATTCATCAGGCGAAATACTGTATCTCTTTCATTATTTTCAGATTCCGCATGAAATTTCTGAAACATAAAACGAAATCCGCTTGTGGGCATCAAAAGCATTCCGGCAAACAAATTAGCTGCAACTTCCTCTTCATGTGTATAATAATCATCATTGGCAAACTCCACCTTTGTACGAAAATCTGTTTTCTGATAAAGCACATGATACAGTTCATGGCACAAAGCAAAATTCACATTTACCTTTGGCAATGATGTATTAAGTACAATATATCCCAACGCATCTCCTTTATAACAAAGAGCTCCTATTTCCTGATCACAGAAAGGCAGTTCTATAATAAGATATCCTTTTTTCTGAAAAGATGGTCTTACGATCTGCATAATATTAAGAAGTTCTTTATCGTTACTGATTCCCGCAAAAGAACAGAAGCTTCTTATCTTCTCTTCCATCTCTTCTTTATGACAATCCCCATATTGGATTATCTTTCTAAGACGTTTAATATCCATGGACTACTCCTTTGATATATTCATAAATCGATGTTTCGCACTCATTACTTCATCAATATTTTCCATCAGATTTTCAAGCTTTCCCGCAATTTCATTCTGACGTTCTGTAGGATTTCCTGCATAAAAAAGCAATTTTTTCCTGTGTGTAATCACTGATCTGAGGGATAAAAAAAGAATCTTTCATAAAGAAATCCATTTTTTTCCCCAACGCAGATGCTATTTTTTCCATATCGGTGCTGTTTATATCCTGTACACCAGTCAGAATACGCGACAATTTTTTTCCCATCAATTCCCGTTTTCAAACTGATAT
>ENA-OPZZ01000507-OPZZ01000507.1-human-gut-metagenome-genome-assembly--contig:-NODE-507-length-30551-cov-4.064521_pt1 | contig 30551 bp, 39 predicted proteins | sample MGYA00242487_ERZ504511 | MGnify/ENA primary metagenome ERZ504511 (study PRJEB26092, sample SAMD00036241) | human gut metagenome | host: Homo sapiens | study: EMG produced TPA metagenomics assembly of... | reverse complement strand
ACAATCTTTTCTTTTACCTTAGCGTTTGTCGGTGGAGGTGCAACAGATGCAGCAGCACCAGCAAAAAGATTACCGATTGAGCTTTGTTGCGTTTTCATTGCAACCTCCTGCCTATCTGCTTCTTCCTTTCTCTTTAACTCTTGTAATTGTTTGGCTGCCTCTTCTGCTTCTCGTTGTTTGCGCAATTCTTCTGCTTTTGCGGCTTCTTCTGCATTTGCCAAGCGAAGCTGTTCCAGTTCAGCCAACTCTTTACGCTTAGACGGAATACGGTCGATAAGATCTTGTTTAACACTTGAAATTTTAGCCTTATACTGTTGAGCATATTGCTCATATTTACCCAGCAATGTATTTTTGCGAATCTCTGCTTTTATCTCCTTATTGATATAATAGGTAGCATATTCAGCAGTGAATTTATCAAAATGAGCTTTCGGGTAATCAGTTTGGAAAACAGTTATACCGATTACTTCTCTATCAAAGTTTACATAAGTCAATCCCGAAAAAATATTCTGCAGCTCGGTTACCTTAGAAGATAGATATGAACTGAAATAAGAAAGAAGTCCATTTTCTATTGCTTGTTGATAGCTTACCTTTTCATTATTGATTAATACTCTTTGCTCGGCTTCTTTCTTTCTCTTCTGCTCTTCTTCATATTTGAACTTAGCATACTCATTGCGCTTTGCTACAAGCTTTCCGGGGATTGTAGAAGAATCCTTAGGATCAATTTCTTTTTCTTGTGAAGTAAAGAAAGAACGAACTTTGTCGAATATCTGCGTGATGGGCTTGCGACGTTCGTCCATATTCTTGAGAGTAGTATTTACTTTTTTCAAGAAGTCAGCTGCAGCCTGATCTATCGTTTCATTCATACCTTCTCCCTCGATTGTATCAAGGAGAGCCTGCCCTGCTTCATTACATTTTTTTACGGAGAGAGTATTCCTTCCCATAATTTCGGGAAATGATGAAAAAATGTTTTTTACTTCGTCTATTTTGATTAATTCTGTTGGCATAATTATTTTCTTAAATTGGTTAATAAATACTTAGAAGCCTCCGTTTTCATCATCCTCGGATACTGCTACTTGCACAGGTTCCGGGGCTTCTAGTTGCTTTTCTTCTCCGAAAGGAATCTTGGTATCATCTACGGAGGGTGCGGATTGAATAGGCTCATTTACCTTTTCTTCATCTACTAGCCCGTAATCAATAACAGGTTCTTCCTGTTGTGTCTCCATAGATGTATAATTGCCCGTTCGCACTTTTGGATATGCATCAAAAGCATGTTTAATCATTTTGTTTTCAAGGAATCCGGTATCAATAAATCCACCGTTAGAGGTATACAGGGAGTTTGCAGTTCCCTTGTTTTGCTTTGCAGAAAAAGGTTGATAGACGCTTCCAATCAGATTCCATCATCCAAGAATAATCAACTGCCCCATCATTGCGTACAATGCGGATAAATACGGCAACCGGCTTATCTGATTTTCTCGGGAAAGCTCCTTCGTACTCTATAGATTTAGCACCATTTACTCCGATAATAGGGCGGAATTTGTCACCTTCAAATACTACTACAGGATTATCTACATAGCGGACCTGTCCGGCGCGTTGTCGCATATATACTTCACCGTAGGCAGAAACAGTAAGTCCTGCTCGCTTTTCCCACATATCACCGCTAGGAGTCTTTACCTTAACGTTACGGGGAATTAAATAACACTGTGGCCTGCCTGATTGGTCAAGTGAAAGACCATTCACCGCCATATCAAGAAAACAACCAAAGAGGGACAGTTTTGTACATTCCTGTAAAGCTGGCGTTTCAGTCAATAATTTATTGAAATGAAACTTCTCGCGGTTATAAATCTGTTCACCCATTTCTGTGCCCCAAATAGCGTTATACATGCCGACAAACTTCTGTTCAACTTTCTCATTTTCGACAATTTTCGTTGCTGGAAGTGCGTTAAGCTCCTCCACTTTGATTTGAATACTATTACTCATAATTATTTAATTATTAATGATTTAATCTCCTTGATATACTCCACGCCTATACTCTTCCATTAGGAGTATATCTTCAGCCGTAGGTTCTTTTCTGATATCTGTTTTTGATGAACTACATTTGATGGGAGAAGGACTGTAATTTTTAATAGCGCTTTCTCTTTCATCCAACTGCTTTCCTATCTTATCCTGTAATTCCTTTAATAAGGAAGATCCTTGTTTAACTTGTGTCATACAGCTGTCTGCATTAATTGTTTGATGATATTGTCCGGAACTTTATTATGCAAATCCATCATTGCGCTAGCTGTTTCCAGTTCTGACCGCTTCACATAATATTTTCCTCTTTCCTTATTATTTGCCGGATAAAACTTAATCCAGGCTTTTTCGCGCCATTCTGTAATCAGGCGTTTTCCGTATATATCTTCCGCTTGTGATATAGTTACTACTTCGGGAAGTAGCCCTAACATCGTCAACGTTTGAACAGTTCCGATCTTAATACATCGTGCGACCATCATTTCGAAGCAATTTTCCATAATCTCTAATTAGGCTGTTTCTTTGTTTTACTTTTGAATGGTGTTGAGCTTTTGATTACTGAAACACATCTGCATCTCTATGCTATGCTGCCTGATTAATATTGATTAGAGTTCATATACTTCTTCAATCCTATTTCTTCGTATTCTTGCCCGCCGACTCCGGTTAAGGTCGTTGTTGCAGTCAAATGCAATCTGAAAAGCAATAATTCCAAGAAATGAGAGAGCGATTAGCGATTTTTGCAATTGCTTGAAGTCAATATTTAGAGCAAACACTCTATTTATCCACCAAGCGCCAAGTTCGTTCAGTTTGCTGGTTCCTGTCTTTTTATAAGCCTTGTCGAGCAGGACCATTTACCGTACCATTAGGCAGTACCTAATCTGTCGGCAATCTCTTTCTTTGCTAGGCCACAGGCAGCCAATCCTGCTATTTGATTTTCCCTCTTGGTTAAGGTAGAATCAGCTTGCAGATCCATGATGCAAAATCTCTAATTCGGCTGCCGCTCTGGAAACTCCTTTTGTAGCTTCGAGGGCTTCATTAGCCATTCTTACAGCGACATTCAGTACTTTTGCTTTGAAAGTTGAGCGAGCAGAAGCAGGCTTATTGTTTAGGATATTGTGCACTGTACCCTGTGAACATCCGACTTCCTTTGCTATCTGCTTTTCGTATCCGTAAGGCAGATTAGCTTTGATAGTTTCTAATTGATTTTCCATATACATTATTATATTTATAGTTTCTAGTTCCCGGAAAGGCGATCAAACCCGTCCGGGATTATATAGCTTATTCTTTAACTTCTTCACAAGTTTCTCCGAGCCAAGCAACACATTCTGTTGTACCCCTAGTAAAGTCTACCGCCTTATTTAGAGGATTGAATTTACCTTCAACTATATCTCCTTCTTTTACTCCTGCTTCCTTTTTTAGCTCCCATAAAAGCCATTCGTTACCAGTTGAACCGGTTACATTCTTGATTCTCACTTTCATGACTTAATCCTCCATTTCTTCATTATCGTTATCTTCTACTTGCAAGGCTTCAAGCATTTCGTTATCAAGTTTAGAAAGGTCGAGTCTTACTTCTTCACCGGAGTGGTAACTTGAAACTACTAGAATACAGGAATATCCGTTCTCATTGTATTCGAAATCGAAACGTTTACTTCCGCCTAGGATGCGCATTACTTCATTTAGATTCTTCATTGCGATCTTGTTTTTTAGGGTTAGAAATCAGCTTTAAGTTTTAGCATCCGGAGAACTTCCTTGAGTTCACTATCGGTATAATTCCTGGCAATCTCAATACTTACACAATTATAGTCAGCAGCAATTTGGATAGCTCGCTCTTTACTGACTTTGTAGATTTTCTGTTTCATATCTTATCTGATTTAGAGTAAATAATCTATTTTGTTAACTTTATTACCCTTTTATTTTGGCGTTATCATTGTTTTGCGCTAACTTTATACTGCAAATGTAATCAAAAGCATTACACTGTAATCAAAAACAAGACAAAATGTGTAATCTATTAAGATAATTTAACAATATCCGTATGCATATAGGTAACAAAATCAAAGAAGAAGTCGCTAAAAGAAATATAAGTGTAACAGACATTTGCAAAGTTGATAAACAAAAGCAGACCTTATACTTATTCAATATTTGAAAAGAAAATATTGATACAGAACTACTTATACATATTTCATCTGTTTTAAATTTATCACCAACATCATTCTTCGAAGATATAACACCTAGATGTAATGCAAAATGGTACAAAGAATGTTTTGGTTGGTAGAGATAATAACGGTAATATATCAACTAATGAATGCCAAGATAGACTTGAAGATGCTATGATAGAAATTAAGCATTTGAAAGCTGTTATCGAAGGCAAGGATAGACTGCTTGAAGAGAAAGAACGATTAATTAATGTACTAATGAATAAGAAATAATTTCGAAATTAATACCCCGAGTGTATCTTGCAAAAGGAGTGGTAACAAGCAAAACATTATAAAAGTATTGATACTATGAAAATATTCTTAATATTCAGCATCCTATTCCTTATACTAGAAGGATGCAGTGGTGGAAAGCAAAACGCTGAAATTGCTAATAAAGAACTATTCAATTTAGATGAAGCATTTGTACCTAGGTACAAAGTTGTCAAAACTGAAGATATTTCTTATAAGGAAAGAGGGGTGAAAATATCTCGTATTCTATATCGAATTGTTTTTCCAAAGGGGCTTTCATCTACTGACATATATGATAACTTTAAATATTTAACAAAGAAAAACTACGAAGAAAACGGCATTAGAAATATTTCCATTTTTGCATACTATCCTGATGATGATATTAATAATGCCTATACCATAGGTATGTTTGAAATTGATCTTGCGCAAGATGATATGCCCAAATTGGTTATTGCAGATTCGTACTTTAAAGCAGAAAAAGCATTAATAGAAAAAGGTAATTTTGTTGTTTTAAACACCAAAACCGAGTATGATACAAATACTAGAAAATTTATCGAAACTCAAAGAACTAAAATTTCAAATAATCCAAGCGACTTTAATGATTGTGATTACGTACCTAATGGAACAGAAGCTAAGGTTACAGATATTTTTAGCAAAAGACTAACCTCGGACTATACTTGGGTATCATATAAAGTTTATATATCTAAGCTCAATAAGGAAGTTTGGGTATCCGACGATTGTGTAACTAAAAAGTAATAATATGAAAGAAAGATATACAGGAAAGTTAAGATGTGCGACATGTGGTGACACTGAATCTTTTGAATTTAATGATGACAAATCATATATCAAATGTGTTAAATGTAATAGAGAATATTTTGGCGGATATGATGAACTACTTTCATACAATCAAGAGACGATTGAAGAAGTAAAAGGGCAAATAGAAGCCGATGCAGAGGCTTACATCAGAAAGTCTTTGGAAGATACATTTAAAGGCAACAATTTTTTCAAGATTAAGTAAAAAGAGAAACCATTTTTTTTATTTGACCTTTGATTTTGTTTGTAAATGATATTTCTCCTTTTTCATTATCCGCTTTACAAACATTCAGCAAATGGAGTTCGAAAGCTATATTTTGAAGTTCTCTATAGTATTGAGGATTGATAATAACTTGTTCACCAGCTAGAGCTGCTTCTAAAAAATCAATTGGACTAAAAGGAGTGTTTCTATTTTTAGATAACTTAAATGTCATATCATATACGATTTCTCTATCTTTGGTAATTATATACCGGATTTTACCAGTCTTTTTATCAAATGATTTGGTAATGTTATACTCTGTAATAACCATAGTAAAAAGTTTATTTTAAAATATAAATTGTAATGAAGAATATCATAGAAAATATAGATTGGCTAATAACTGCTTTTACTTTTTAGGGGGGATTTATATGTATATAAACCATACTCGAAGATTAAATCAGCAACAAGTCAAGCTTAATGATCAACAAAAGCTATTAAACAAACAACAAGAATTACTAAACGAATATCAACTTCAAAAAAGTAAAGAGGAGATATTAGAGAAAAAACAAGCTTTAATCGAAGCTAATGTATACAAGACCTCCGATAGAAAAGGAAATCCTATCTGGAGAATGAAAGTATATAATAAAGGTAAAGCAAAAGGTTCTAATATCAACTTTAAATCGGAAACATTAAGTAATGATCAAGGCATAATCATCACAGATGGACTTGAGATGTTCCCTCTCCCTAGTTTATTACCGCAAGGTTCAGTAGAACTTTCCATTATTTTATTTACCAGTCATCAGCCAATGCACAAGATAAGATTCACATGGGAAGATGAATCTGGGAAAGAACGTTTTCAAGAACAAGATGTAATATTTCAATAAACAAACCACATGGAAGAAAAAGACAAAATAATCGTATCACTTAGAGAGCAACTTCGGAAAGTACTGCGAGAAAACAGTGCTCAAAAGCAAGAAATTGCTCTTTTGAATTATGAGTTAGAAAGGGGCAAAATAAAGCCCTCAAAATAGCGTTCTTTGAACTATCTTTGAAATGGTTAGCTCGCATCATTACAATTAATTGATATGTAACTAAATAGCTTTCTCTATCATTCTGCTTTGGGAGCAGGGGGTCGTGGGTTCGAATCCCGCTACCCCGACGAAGAAAATCAAGTCAAGATTCACAAAATAAAGCCAGTACAATTAGTATTGGCTTTTTTATTATATATAGAATAAGTGTAATTATCCCCGTTTGGGGCAAATAAAAAGGACAATTCTTTGAAATATCTTTGAACAGGTTTCTAGCATTATCCTCATCTTCTTATTTAATTTAGAGTAAAAATCTATTTTGTTAACTTTATTACCCTTTTATTTTGGCGTTATCAATGTTTTGTGTTAACTTTATAGCGGAAATACAAACATTGTTTATAGAGAAAACGATAACAAACAAAAATACTTAAACACATGAAGAAAACTCTGCTGATGCTCGTTGTTATTTTCATTTCACTATATTCGCATTCACAAAGTCCCTTTCTGAATTTTAGAATTCCAGAAGAATCAAATAAGCGTATCATTGGATATTCTTCAAGTAATAAAATAGATGTTTTTTTGAATATAAATATCAATCTTGTAATACTCTAATACAGTATTACAAACAGGATTCTAATAAATTGATTGTGTAACAAAAATAACGATATGATGAAAAAGTTTTTTTATTTGAGTGCGATACTAGCCATAGTTTTGGTTTCATGTAATTCAGAAAAGGAGTATATAGCAAAACTCTCTAATACCGCTTCTATGATTGAGAAAGAAGCTGATTTAAGTGAAGCAATAGCTCTTCATTATTGTGATACTTGGAGAAAAGTAATTTACGATCATGAATACAATGGAGAATATTGCACTGATTTCAATGAAGCCTTAGCGAAGCATCAAGAGTTTATTATCACAACAGATACCTATAAGAGACTAAAACAAAAGAAAGATTCAATCGAGGCTATAATGCCACAACTAAATGATTATCCTTCAAGTTGTAAAGATGCTTATAATGAGTTAGTATCAATATATGCAGATGCAGATGAATTATTCAGATTCGCAGATGAGCCTAGGGGTTCTTTATCTACATACTCAACAAAAACGACAGACCTTTATCAAAAGATAGAAAAGTCACTGAAAGAATTTAAAATAAAGCATATACAAAACAAATAATTTAAAAGAGTAGTATAGTTATTGTAGCAGCTTATTGAATTTAAGACTATCAAAAGACAAAATAATAATTTCACTTCAAGAGCAACTTCAGAAAGTACTGCTAGAAAATAGTGTTCAAAAGCTAGAAATTACTCTTTTGAATTATGAGTTAGAAAGGAATAGAACGAAGATCTTAAAATAGCGTTTTTGAACTAGCTTTGAAATAGTGACGGTATATGACAGCGATACCGTCACTATCGCAAGCATATACCGTCACTATCTTTACCGGATAGCGTCACCCTTTTACATGTTCAAATAATAATCCCGGGTTAGCGTCATATATTCCTCACTATATTGATGACGAGCCAGTTCTGTCAATAGTTCTTCTACAATGCACTCTTGATTGGAAAAAGAAAAAGTAATCAAAACACGTTTCGGAATACCGCCGGGTTTAGTGATTACATTCAGTTGACGGACTGCATATAATTTCTTTATAGAAGCTATCTTTTTTACCCGTTCAGCTACATCTGCCGGAATCACCACTGTAAAAAATCCGTTTTCTGTCAATAATCCGCTTACTCCTTCCAACAAATCTTCATAGGTCAAAGAATCATTGTGACGCGCCGCGGCTCTCTGACGATCCGGACATTCCAGCGAATCGACAAAATAAGGAGGATTAGAAACAATTACGTCGAATTTATCCGAAGACCTGTATTTCCTAAAATCAGCCTGCACCACCTCTACCCGCTCCTTCCAGGGCGAACGAATAATATTTTCCCTGGCTTGCCCGACAGCCGCTTCATCTATTTCCAACGCTACAATATTTGCATCCGGCAAACTGCGTTGCGCCAACATTAAAGCTACCAACCCTGTTCCCGTCCCAATGTCCAAAATCCGGTGCGCACTTTCAACGGAAGTCCAAGCTCCCAGAAGCACCCCATCCGTACCGACTTTCATGGCACATTTATCATGCCATACCGTAAATTGCTTAAATTGAAAATAAGGATTCGACATTTTATCCGTTTATCTTAAAGCCGTTTTATACTATTATTTTATTGCAAATCGCCAAAAATAAATAATAATTATGGAATACTCCCTTTACAAGCCGATATTTTGGCATTGTTTTTGTGTTTTTATTCTACGCAGTGCTTTATTATTAGAGAGAATCAATTAACTTTGCAAACGATTTATGCATATCAGTATGGCATAAACTAAATTAAAACGAAAAGATGAAAGAAAGATATTTATTGGAAGATGGAGGCGATAACAGCTTCTCGCTAATCACAGACTATGATGGGAACGATGAACAAGCATTTGATGTAAATGTGAAATCTGGTGAAATTCTTCCGGTACTCCCCTTACGTAATATGGTATTGTTTCCTGGAGTATTCCTGCCGATCACGGTAGGCCGTAAGTCTTCACTGAAACTCGTACGAGATGCTGACAAGAAACATAAAGATATTGCAGTAGTATGCCAGAGATCGGCACATACAGAAGATCCGAAACTGGAAGATTTACACAATATCGGTACCGTAGGACGAATTGTGCGGATATTGGAAATGCCCGATCAGACAACAACTGTCATTCTTCAGGGAATGAAACGTTTAAGTCTGACTAGCATCATCGAAACTCATCCGTACCTGAAAGGTGAAATAGAACTTTTGGAGGAAGATGTCCCTGGCAAAGATGATAAAGAGTTTCAAGCCCTGGTGGAAACTTGCAAGGACTTGACAATGAGATACATCAAATCATCAGATGTGATGCATCAGGATTCGTCGTTTGCTATTAAAAATATCAACAACTCAATGTTCCTGGTCAATTTCATCTGCTCAAACCTGCCGTTCAAGAAAGATGAGAAGATGGACTTGTTGAGCATCAACTCATTGCGTGAACGCACTTATCACTTACTGGAAATTCTGAACCGTGAAGTGCAGTTGGCAGAAATCAAGGCATCCATCCAAATGCGTGCCCGCGAAGATATCGACCAGCAACAACGCGAATACTTCCTGCAACAGCAGATCAAAACCATCCAGGATGAACTGGGTGGCGGCGGTCAGGAGCAGGAAATAGAGGAAATGCGCCAGAAGGCAGAAAGAATGCGCTGGAATTTAGAAGTCAGAGACACGTTCATGAAAGAACTTGCCAAACTGGAACGCACTCATCCGCAATCTCCGGATTACAGCGTACAGCTCAACTATCTGCAAACGATGCTCAATCTCCCATGGGGTACTTATACAACTGACAATCTGAACCTTAAAAACGCAGAAAAGACGTTGAACAAAGACCATTACGGACTGGAGAAAGTAAAAGAGCGTATTTTGGAACACTTAGCCGTATTAAAGCTGAAAGGTGATATGAAATCACCGATTATCTGCTTGTATGGCCCTCCGGGAGTGGGTAAAACATCTCTTGGAAAATCCATCGCATCTGCGCTCAAACGGAAATATGTACGTATGTCTTTAGGCGGTGTGCATGACGAAGCAGAGATTCGCGGTCATCGTAAGACTTATATCGGCGCTATGCCGGGACGAATCATCAAGAGCTTGATAAAAGCCGGTGCGTCCAATCCTGTCTTCATCCTAGATGAAATAGACAAAGTCAGCGCCGACCGTCAGGGAGACCCCTCTTCCGCATTGTTAGAAGTGCTCGACCCGGAACAGAACACTGCTTTCCATGATAACTTTCTGGATGTAGACTACGACCTCTCCAAGGTATTGTTTATTGCAACAGCCAATAACCTGAATACAATCCCCGGCCCGTTGCTCGACCGTATGGAATTGATTGAGGTAAGCGGATATATCACAGAAGAAAAAGTAGAGATAGCCCGCAAGCATCTGGTTCCCAAAGAGCTGGAAGCCAACGGACTCAAAAAGACAGATATTAAACTTCCCAAAGATACACTGGAAGCCATAATCGAGTCATATACCCGTGAAAGCGGTGTTCGTGAGCTGGAAAAGAAGATCGGTAAGATTCTTCGCAAATCGGCCCGCCAATATGCTACGGACGGTTATTTCGCCAAGACGGAAATCAAACCGACAGATTTGTATGATTTCCTTGGAGCACCGGAATATACACGCGACAAGTATCAGGGAAATGATTACGCAGGTGTAGTCACCGGATTGGCATGGACAGCTGTCGGAGGCGAAATCTTATTTGTAGAAACGAGCTTGAGCCGTGGCAAGGGCGGACGTCTCACACTGACAGGTAACCTGGGAGATGTGATGAAAGAATCTGCCATGCTGGCACTTGAATATATCAAGGCACACGCTTCTGTTCTTAGTCTGGATGAAGAGATTTTTGACAACTGGAATATCCATATCCACGTTCCTGAAGGAGCTATTCCGAAAGATGGTCCGTCAGCAGGTATCACAATGGCCACTTCACTGGCTTCTGCCCTGACTCAAAGAAAAGTGAAAGCCAACATTGCCATGACAGGAGAAATCACTCTTCGCGGCAAAGTGCTTCCTGTGGGTGGCATCAAAGAGAAAATATTGGCAGCCAAACGTGCCGGAATCAAGGAAATCATCATGAGTGCCGAGAACAAAAAGAACATAGATGAAATTCAGGATATTTATTTGAAAGGACTGACTTTCCACTATGTAAACGATATAAGAGAGGTATTCGCTATTGCATTGACTAACGAGAAAGTAGCGGATCCTATTGATTTATCTGTTAAGAAACCCAGCCAGGAATGACATTTGAGTTACAATATACAGACACTAAAAGTAATGCCCGTGCCGGTCTGATAACAACAGACCACGGGCAGATACAAACACCTATCTTCATGCCGGTGGGCACACTGGGCACTGTGAAGGGAGTACATCTGACCGAATTGAAAGAAGATATTCAGGCACAGATTATTCTGGGTAATACCTATCACCTCTATTTGCGTCCGGGACTGGACGTGATCGAGAAAGCAGGCGGGCTGCACCGTTTCAACGGTTTCGACCGCCCCATGCTGACTGACAGCGGTGGTTTTCAGGTATTTTCATTAGCCGGAATCAGAAAGCTGCGTGAAGAAGGAGCCGAATTTCGTTCGCATATCGACGGAAGCAAGCACATCTTCACTCCGGAGAAGGTGATGGACATAGAACGTACCATCGGTGCGGATATTATGATGGCTTTTGACGAATGTCCTCCGGGCGACTCGGATTACGAGTATGCCAAAAAGTCATTAGGATTAACCCACAGATGGCTCGACCGTTGTATACAACGTTTTAACGAGACAGAACCTAAATACGGTTATAATCAGTCTCTCTTCCCCATCGTGCAGGGATGTGTTTATCCCGACCTGCGCAAGCAATCTGCAGAGTTTGTAGCGTCCAAAGGTGCTGACGGGAATGCCATCGGTGGTTTGGCGGTAGGCGAACCGGTAGACAAGATGTACGAAATGATCGAGATTGTCAATGAAATACTCCCCAAAGACAAACCCCGTTACCTTATGGGTGTCGGAACTCCTGTCAACATTCTTGAAGGAATAGAACGCGGCGTGGATATGTTCGACTGCGTTATGCCTACAAGAAACGGACGAAATGGCATGTTGTTCACCAAAGATGGCATTATCAATATGCGGAACAAGAAATGGGAAACGGACTTCTCTCCTATCGAAGCCGACGGAGCCTCTTGCGTGGATACATTATACAGCAAGGCTTATTTGCGCCATCTTTTCCATGCGCAAGAGCTACTGGCTATGCAAATTGCCTCCATACATAATCTGGCATTCTATCTGTGGCTGGCAGGGGAAGCAAGAAAGCACATTATCGCTGGAGATTTCTCGACTTGGAAGCCGATGATGGTCAAAAGAGTATCAACTAGATTATAAGAAATGAAAAGCAATCGATTTATAAAACGGCTGGACTGGTATATCATCAAGAAGTTCTTGGGGACATACGTATTTGCTATTGCACTAATCATTTCTATTGCAGTGGTATTTGACTTCAACGAAAAGATGGACAAACTAATGGAGCATGAAGCTCCATGGGATAAAATTATCTTTGAATACTACATGAACTTTATCCCCTATTTCTCCAATCTGTTCAGTCCGTTGTTCGTATTCATTGCTGTTATTTTCTTTACCTCCAAACTGGCAGAAAACTCCGAAATTATTGCGATGTTCTCCACCGGTATGAGCTTTAAGAGGATGATGCGCCCTTACATGATTTCTGCCGCTATCATCGCCCTCGTCACTTTCACACTAAGTTCGTATGTGATTCCGAAAGGAAGTGTTACGCGTCTGAATTTTGAAGACCGGTATATCAAACCAAAGAAACAAAACTCGGTAAGCAATGTGCAGCTGGAAGTGGATAGCGGAGTGATTGCATATATCGACAACTATAACAACGCAATGAAAACCGGTAACCGCTTTTCATTGGACAAATTTGTGGATAAAAAAGCTGGTTTCACATTTAACTGCACGACGGATTACGTACGACACCACCACCGTTCATAAATGGACGATCCACGATTATATGGTACGCGAACTGGATGGTTTAAAGGAAAAAATCACTAAAGGAGACCGGATAGACTCTATCATCAACATGGAACCTTCTGACTTTCTTATCATGAAAAATCAGCAGGAAATGCTGACCAGTCCCGAATTAAGCGATTATATCGCCAAACAGAAACGAAGAGGATTTGCCAACATCAAGGAGTTTGAGATTGAATATCACAAACGAATCGCTATGTCGTTCGCCTCTTTCATCCTTACCATCATCGGTGTATCGCTTTCGTCCCGAAAAACGAAAGGCGGTATGGGGCTTCATCTGGGTATCGGATTAGGATTAAGTTTCTCTTATATCCTGTTCCAGACGATTACTTCCACCTTTGCCGTGAACGGAAATGTGCCACCTGCCGTTGCAGTCTGGATTCCTAATATCCTTTATGCGGGTATCGCATTCTTCTTGTACCAGAAGGCACCTAAATAAAAGGTAGGCAAGCCTTCTGCAGTCTTCACGGATTCTATCCATAGATTGCCCCAAGGTTTTGGATGCACCGAATAAACGAAGAGTATAAAAGTAGAAGTTCCGCCTATTCTTGCTAATGCAAGTGTAGGCGGAACTTTTTTGTTGTATCCATTTCCTCTTTTGTCTATTCTCCATTGTTTTCACCTGACGGTGATTTGGAAAATCCCTCTTTCTCCTTACATTCTTAAAATCGTTAACCGACTTCTTTTACATAAGCAGAAAGATCTGCAGCAGAGATGTTTTTGGCTATAATTACACCATTTCCATCCAATAAATAGTTAGTAAATCCCCGGTTTAAACGGTACTTCTTAAATAAACCGGAATCCTCGCCTTCTGTTTCCACGAAACAAGTGGGCGTAACTATTTGATCCTTACGAACGGTTTCCTTAAATATTGACTGATATTCGTCAAATGAAATAGAAACCATTTCCACATTATGAGAAGAACGAAGCGCATTGCTCAAACTTACATTTTGCATCCGGGACTGCGCGTCATAACTTGCCCAAAAACTTAGCAACACATATTTACCTTTCAAATTTCCCAATTTAAAGGCGGGTTGCCCGTTTGACGTAGATTCGATTTTAAAATCAGGGGCTACGTCACCCTCACTCAAACCTCCGGTAGGTTTGTCTTTCTCAACGAAAGCGGTCAAGGAACAAATCAGTAATACAACAAAAATCCATTTTACATGCTTCATGTAATTCGGTTTTAGTTAATACTATCCGGGACTGTCCTTAAACAGTGGTTTCTTCCCGAAACGTTGTCTTTTCAGGCATCAGGCGAAGAGGAATCCGCTGATTATCAGAGCCTTTATTTTTGAAACCGGGTGCAAAGGTAAGTAAATATTAAATTAACTTCCAAGCAAATAAGCAAAAATCTCACTTTTGGGGTATAACTTTTTATGTTATTTAGCATAAAAACGAACTTTTTTCTCTACTTTTGCAGCGTTAAAGTCTATTTTTTATGCAACCATCAAATACTGAATTGATTCTGATTCGAGTTACCGGCGAAGATCGCCCGGGACTGACTGCTTCCGTGACCGAAATCCTTGCCAAATATGATGCCACGATTCTCGATATCGGCCAGGCAGATATTCATAATACATTATCGCTGGGTATCCTGTTCAAGAGTGAAGAAAGACATTCCGGATTCATTATGAAGGAATTGTTGTTCAAGGCTTCTTCCCTGGGAGTGACCATCCGGTTTGAACCTATCACCACCGAGCAATATGAAAACTGGGTAGGTATGCAAGGAAAAAACCGTTATATCCTGACGGTTCTGGGACGCAAGCTTTCCGCCCGACAGATTTCTGCCGCTACAAGCATATTGGCCGAACAGGGCATGAATATTGATGCTATCAAACGTCTGACAGGTCGTATCCCGTTGGATGAATGTCAGGCAGATGCACGCACCAGGGCTTGCATCGAATTTTCAGTGAGAGGTACTCCGAAAGATCGCATTGCGATGCAGGAGAAGCTGATGAAATTGGCCAGCGAACTGGAAATGGACTTTTCTTTCCAACAGGATAATATGTACCGTCGTATGCGCCGTCTGATCTGTTTTGATATGGACTCTACATTAATCGAAACAGAGGTGATTGACGAACTGGCTATCCGTGCCGGTGTAGGCGACGAAGTAAAGGCCATCACAGAAAGCGCCATGCGTGGAGAAATAGACTTTACAGAGAGCTTTACCCGCCGTGTAGCACTATTGAAAGGGCTGGACGAATCGGTAATGCAAGAAATAGCCGAGAGCTTGCCTATCACGGAGGGCGTAGAACGGCTGATGTATGTATTGAAGAAGTACGGTTACAAAATCGCCATCCTTTCGGGAGGATTCACTTATTTCGGTCAATACCTGCAAAAGAAATACGGTATAGATTACGTCTATGCCAACGAACTGGAAATTATTGACGGCAAACTGACCGGACGTTACCTGGGAGATGTAGTAGACGGAAAACGGAAAGCCGAACTGCTCCGCCTCATTGCACAAGTGGAAAAGGTGGATATTGCACAGACCATCGCCGTAGGAGACGGAGCTAACGACCTCCCTATGCTAGGGGTTGCCGGACTGGGAATTGCTTTCCACGCAAAGCCTAAAGTGGTGGCAAATGCTAAGCAATCGATCAACACCATCGGACTGGATGGAGTGCTCTATTTCCTCGGATTCAAAGATTCTTACTTGAATATGTAATTAGACCAAAAAATAGATTATCTTTGCTGACAAATTAAATAAAAGAATGAAGTTTTCCGAACTACAATTAAATGCAAATGTGCTTGAGGCGCTTGATGCCATGCGATTTGACGAATGTACGCCTATACAGGAGCAGGCAATTCCAATCATACTTGAGGGTAAAGATTTGATCGCAGTAGCACAGACAGGAACAGGTAAAACGGCCGCGTTTCTACTGCCTGTATTGAATAAATTATCTGAAGGTAAACATCCGGAAGATGCGATTAATTGTGTCATCATGTCTCCTACCCGGGAATTGGCCCAACAGATCGACCAGCAAATGGAAGGGTTTTCCTATTTCATGCCGGTATCGAGTGTTGCCGTATACGGTGGAAATGATGGAATATTGTTCGAACAACAGAAAAAAGGACTCACTTTAGGAGCTGATGTTGTTATTGCTACTCCCGGACGTCTGATCGCCCATTTAAGCCTTGGATATGTAGATCTTTCCAAGGTTTCTTATTTTATTCTGGATGAAGCGGACCGGATGCTCGACATGGGATTCTATGAAGATATCATGCAAATTGCGAAATATCTGCCGAAGGAACGACAGACAATCATGTTTTCTGCAACAATGCCTGCAAAGATTCAGCAATTGGCAAACACAATCTTAAATAATCCGTCAGAGATAAAGCTCGCAGTTTCCAAACCTGCAGAAAAGATTATTCAGGCAGCATACGTTTGCTACGAAAATCAAAAGCTGGGAATCATACGCAGTCTTTTTATGGATGAAGTTCCGGAACGTGTGATTGTCTTTGCATCTTCTAAAATCAAGGTCAAGGAAGTAGCCAAGGCTTTGAAATCCATGAAACTGAACGTAGGGGAAATGCATTCGGATCTGGAACAGGCTCAACGGGAAACTGTTATGCATGAGTTTAAAGCCGGACGAATCAATATATTGGTAGCTACGGACATCGTTGCACGTGGTATAGATATCGATGATATCCGCCTGGTTATCAACTTCGACGTGCCTCACGACAGCGAAGACTATGTACACCGTATCGGACGTACAGCACGTGCCAACAATGATGGTGTAGCACTTACGTTCATCAGCGAGAAAGAACAAAGTAACTTCAAAAGTATTGAGAACTTCCTGGAAAAAGAGATTTATAAAATTCCTATTCCTGAAGAATTGGGAGAAGCTCCGGAATACAAACCGCGTTCTTTTAGCAAGGGCAAGGGTGGCAACTACAAAAGAAAAGATTTCCGGGGAAAAAGGAATAATAATAACGGAGGAAAGAGAAATAACCGTCCGTCTCCCCCCAGACAAAATTAAAGCAAGGCTTTTTTAATCCGGCACTATACGATCTGAATGTATGGTGCTTTTTTATTTGGATGAAGTGATAGTCAAATCTCCTTTAAAACTTACTTCCATATTTACAATGCTATATATGGAAGTTTCCGGAATGGCCAGGACAGCTTGATAATGAAAACCGTTCCGGTCTACTTTCATAAACTTTGTATCTGACAGGATGGATTGCTCCAGAAAATCGACAGGAAGTACTTTGTCAAACATCTGTTTGGTAACATCGCTGGCAAACAGGCTCTTTTTACCTTCATACACACAAATGTGCATCACATTATCATAGTATACATTATCCATGCTAATCCCGTCTTCGGAATAAGTCGTCTTGATGACTCTCATTTTAGAAGGATTAATATATACGTATGCGCGATAGCGAGTGCCATTATAGGTCACTACACTATCGCGTTTGGTTACTTCCGTATATGCCGGAATGACTAATTCCTGACGGACAAAATAGATTGAATCATTGGCATCTTCGGATTTATGCAACTTAATTACATCATCCGTTATGGAATGAAACCAGAATATATGTTCTGCCTGCTTATCAATCTTGTAATAAGTAGTATCATTTCCATAAGTATAAAGAGTATCCCGTATTATTTTAAATGCAATGGGAGTACTTTGTACATCTGCATAGTAGATAGTATCTCCTTCTACACGCATCAACGGGCTCTCCGTTTCATCGTCCAGCCAAATTCCCTGCAGTAGTCCTTTTGCACTAAGATCCTCTTTCTCTTGTTGAAGAGAATGGGGACTCTTATTGCCGCTACATGCCGCGAAAAAGATTGCCATTAACGATACAGCCACATTTTTCATCATCTATTTTAGTTTTTATATAAAGATACTCTTATTTTTTTATTTACCAATACAGTGATAAATAAATCCGAGTTCTTCCATCTCTTTTTTATCATATATATTACGTCCGTCCAACACAATCTGCCGGGACATCGTTTTCTTGATAACGGCCCATGAAGGCAGACGGAATTCTTTCCATTCGGTAACCAACATCAACACATCAGCATCCAGTACGGCATCATACATATCGCAAGCATAATAGATAGTATCACCAATCCTGCGCTTACATTCTTGCACGGCAGCCGGATCGTATGCGCGTACTTTACAACCTGCTTTCAGCAATTTATCGATCAGGACTAATGCCGGAGCCTCACGCATATCATCCGTTTCCGGTTTAAATGCCAATCCCCACAAAGCAACAGTCTTACCCTGCAAATCACCATTAAACTGTTTCATTAACTTTTCGAACAAGACGCTTTTTTGGTTCTCATTCACTTCTTCCACAGCCGTAAGTACCCGCATGGTATAACCATTCTGTTCTGCTGTTTTAATCAATGCCTTCACATCTTTGGGGAAGCAGGAACCACCATATCCGATACCCGGGTACAGAAACTTACGTCCGATACGAGTATCCGAACCTATCCCACTACGCACCATATTCACATCCGCACCAACAATCTCGCACAAGTTTGCAATATCATTCATAAAGCTTATACGGGTTGCCAGCATCGAATTTGCCGCATATTTAGTCATTTCCGCAGACGGAATATCCATGAAAATCACACGGAAATTATTCAATAAGAATGGTTTATATAGTTTGGACATCAATTTCTCCGCACGTGCCGACTCCACTCCCACTACCACGCGGTCCGGGCTCATAAAATCACTGATAGCATTTCCTTCTTTAAGGAATTCCGGATTAGAAGCCACATCAAAATCAACCGTCACGCCTCTCTTATCCAGTTCTTCCTGAATAACCGCACGAACCTTACTGGCAGTGCCTACCGGAACGGTACTTTTGGTAACTACCAATTTATACTGTTTCATGTTGCGACCAATGGTACGGGCCACCTCCAATACGTATTTCAAATCAGCGCTGCCATCTTCATCCGGAGGAGTTCCAACTGCACTGAATATAACTTCCACTTCATCCAGACAACTTTCCAATGAGGTAGTAAACTTCAATCGCTTTGCTTTCATATTACGGAGTACCATCTCTTCCAATCCATTTTCATAAATTGGAATGTTCCCCTTTTGCAAAGATTCGATTTTCTCTTTGTTCGTGTCTACGCACGTTACATTCACGCCAATTTCGGCAAAACATGTGCCTGACACCAGACCCACATACCCTGTTCCCACGATTGCAATTTTCATACTTAATCTATTGTTTGTTTAGAAATTCATTCAAAATAAACGGCGTCCTTGAAAGCAGTTCCCTCTCTGTCTTTCGCAGATAATAACATTTGCGACTCTGCCAACGGCCAGTCGATCCCCAATGTTTCGTCATTATATAAAATAGAGGCTTCCGCTTGCGGAGCATACTTGTTATCTACCTTATATGTAAAAACAGCTTCTTCACTCAAGACAGCAAAGCCATGAGCAAAACCACGGGGAATAAAAAATTGTCTCTTGTTTTCTTCACTAAGCAATACACAAACATGCTTTCCAAACGTAGGCGATGATTTACGCAAATCAACGGCAACGTCGAGCACTTCTCCTTTAAGAACACGAACCAGTTTCGCCTGACTATGTTCTCCTTTTTGATAGTGCAATCCACGCAATACACCAAAAGATGATTTCGACTCGTTGTCCTGTATAAAGTTTACGGGACCAATATTGGCTTCAAACTCTTCTTTCTTATAGGCTTCCATAAAATAGCCCCGTTCATCGGAGAAAACTCTAGGCTCGATCAGCCATACTCCGTCTATTTCTGTCTGTATATAGTTCATTATTGATAGTGATAAATAAAACGATGCAAAAGTAGTGAATTTTTCGAAGTTTTCTGGGATATATTCAATTTATCTCTTAATTTTGCAGACATGATTGAATTGGCACAACATATAGAGACTTTACTACTGGAAAACGACTGCGTCATTGTTCCGGGATTTGGTGGTTTTGTAGCGCATTATTCGCCCGCAACCCGCGTAAAGGAAGAAAATATATTTTTACCTCCTACCCGTACAATCGGTTTTAATCCTCAATTAAAACTGAATGACGGCGTACTGGTGCAATCTTATATGTCAGCATACGACACAAGTTTTGCTGACGCCAGCCGTATAGTAGAAAAAGAAGTAAACGAATTTATCGGTCTCCTTCATGAGGAAGGGAAAGCCCATCTGGATAATATAGGCGAGATTCATTATAACATTTATGGCAACTACGAGTTCGTTCCTTATGATTATAAGATAACAACTCCTTCATTATATGGTCTCGACTCTTTTGAAATACATGAACTTTCGGCTCTGCAGCAGAAAGAAAAAGTATTGGTACCGACTTATCAGGAAAAGGAAAAGAAGACTTTTGAAATTAGTATCAACCGCGCGTATCTCCGCAATGCTGCAGCAATGATTGCTGCCATCGTACTGTTCTTTGCCTTTTCAACTCCGGTAGAGAATACCGACGTTCAAAAGAACAATTATGCACAGTATTGCCAGCGAGCTTTTGAGCAAATAGAAAAGCAATCGGTTGCAGTAACTCCTGTTTATGTTAAGAACGATGCTGCGCAACAAGCAAAGAAGCTTTCTGAGTTCTTCCGCTTCAACCAAAAACTTCATCTGCTAAAAAGCATACAACGGATAAAGCCAAGACTTCCAAACCGATCGCAGTAAGAGAAGTGAAAGTGGTAAAACAGGAAACAGCGGCTCCTGCTCCTGCGGTGAAATCTCAAGAAAGTGCAAATCATCCTTTTCATATCATTGTGGCAGGAGGAATCAGCCTGAAAGATGCAGAAGTTATTGCGAACCAATTAAAATCAAAAGGATTTGCAGATGCAAAAGCTCTGAACACTGATGGTAAAGTACGTGTCAGTATCAGTTCATTTAACAACCGTGATGAAGCGACCAAGCAATTACTTGAGCTAAGAAAAAACGAAACTTATAAGAATGCCTGGTTACTGGCTAAATAAAAACCCCTTTTAAAAAGCATGAAACGAGTTCTTTGTCCTAAATGTGAGAATTATCTTTATTTTGATGAAACCAAGTATAGCGAAGGCCAATCACTGGTATTTGAATGCGAACATTGTGGCAAGCAATTCAGTATCCGGTTAGGAAAAAGTAAAGTTAAGGCTCTTAGAAAGGAAGAAAACCTGGAAGAAGAAGCTGAATCTCATAAAGAAGAATTCGGATATATCACTGTTATCGAAAATGTATTTGGTTTTAAACAGTTACTTCCCTTACAGGAAGGTGACAATGTCATAGGCCGCCGTTGTGTAGGAACAAACATTAATACTCCCATTGAAAGCGGTGATATGAGCATGGATCGACGCCATTGCATCATTAATATAAAGCGTAATAAGCAAGGAAAGCTAGTCTACACATTACGAGATGCTCCTAGTCTCACAGGTACTTTCCTTATGAATGAAATTCTGGGAGATAAAGACCGTGTACGCATTGAAGATGGCGCTATTGTGACAATTGGAGCTACTACATTTATTTTGCATACGGCTGAACAAGAATAATAAATAACTTGATAATAAAAAATAGCGCCACTTGTTCAGAGGACAGTGGCGCTATTTTTTTATTTAGTCTTCTAATTACAGAATACCTTTAACGGTCTCAAGCATTCCTTTTTCCTGGATAGAATCCAAATCAGCTTTTACGGCTTCTGTCAATCCCGGGATCTTATTCAAATCTTCTCCCCAGATAAAATCTGCAGCCAGAACACCTTCAGCAACTTTCTTTGTGCAACCTGTTGCCCAAAGTTCTTTCAGCAGGTTCATGATTTCAGGAGCATCATTCGGAACAATTTCAGCACCATCAGCACGTACACCACCTTTATAATAAGTAATGATAGCGGCTAAACCAAGTACCAGTCCTTTAGGAAGTTCACCTTTACGTTCCAGATAAGTCTTCAATCCCGGCAAATCACGAGTTTCGTATTTAGGGAAAGAATTCAGCATGATGCTGGTTACTGCATGATCCACGAACGGATTGTTGAAGCGTTCCAATACATCATTTGCAAATTTCTCCAACTCATCCTTCGGCAAGTTCAAAGTTTCCATCAGTTCGTCAAACATTACCTTGTGGATATATTTGCCAATCACTTCGTGCTGGCAAGCATCACGCACAATATTCACTCCCGAGAGATAGGCAACCGGAGAAAGAACTGTATGCGGGCCATTCAACAAAGTAACCTTACGTTCGTGATAAGGAGCTTCTGACGGTACAAACAATACATTCAAGCCTGCCTTGTCAGCCGGGAACTCTTTTGCAACTTCCTGCGGAGCTTCAATAACCCACAAATGGAAAACTTCAGCCTGAACAACCAGATTATCATCATATTGCAGTTTTTCTTTGATAGCAGCAATATCCTTGCGCGGGAATCCCGGAACAATACGGTCTACCAATGTTGCATATACACCACAAGCTTCTTCAAACCAAGTTTTAAACTCATTACCCAGGTTCCACAATTCAATATATTGATAAATTGTTTCTTTCAACTTATGACCATTCAGGAAAATAAGCTCGCAAGGGAAAATAATCAAACCTTTTGTCTTATCACCATTGAATGTTTTAAAACGATGATAGAGTAATTGAGTCAGCTTACCCGGATAAGATGAAGCAGGAGCATCCTCAAGTTTACAAGCCGGATCAAAAGCAATACCAGCCTCTGTAGTGTTTGAAATAACAAAACGCATTTCAGGTTGCTCTGCCAACTTCATAAACTCGTCATTTTGAGTATATGGGTTTAAAGCGCGGCTGATTACATCAATCATTGTCAAGCTGTTAACAGCCTCTCCTTTATCCAATCCTTGAAGGTTTACATGATAAAGATCATCCTGTGCATTCAGCATATCGACCATACCTTTATCAATCGGTTGAACCACTACTACACTGCTGTTGAAATCAGCTTTCTGGTTCATGTTATAAATAATCCAATCTACAAATGCACGCAAAAAGTTACCTTCGCCAAATTGGATAATACGCTCCGGACGTTGTGTTTTAGGAGCAGTTTCTTTGTTTAATGCTTTCATGTTAGTTGTAATTTATAAAGTTGATATTATACAAATTCAAAATAAAAATCAATGTTTTCCTTTATCAGGATATCAATAGGCATGTATTTTACAGGTTCAACAGACTTCTTAAACACGACATGGTCGCACAACGCCTTCACCCCACAATATCCTTGCAAACCCGGACGTTGCCCGATTAAATAATGCACATCACCGGATTTTAATAAATCTACGTTTGCTTTCAGAAGGTCATATCCTATCAGTCCTTTCATGCTACGTCCCGCATGACGAAGATACTCTCCCAACTGATACACTCTGGAATTAAATACAACTCCCAGTAAAGCCTTCGGATGCGCCTGAAAAAACTCATCCAATGTCTGTTGGTTACTTTCCTGATCGGATTTATTAAGTACTACCTCATGGATTACCAAGTTATTATATTCTTCGGCAATGTAACTCATAAAACCATCCAAACGGCGTTGCATCTGTATTTCAGCCGGATTATCTTTATTGTTACTTAAAAACAAAACCAACTCCTGGCCTTCTCCTGCCGAATAATTGCGCATCAATATTTTCGCTGCGATATATCCGCTCTTATATGAATCCTGCCCGATATACGTCAACGCTTTCGCTTCTTCCATATTGAAATCGACAAAAGCATAAGCAATCTTATTTTCCTGTAAATAGGCTGTCAGCGCCAGTGTCTCTTCCCGAAAATTCGGAGAAATCAATACCGCATCCACATTCTTTTCTTTTATAGAAAGGCAGGCTTCCTGATAACTCTTCTCATCCCCATGGTGATAGCACAAATAATCTATACTCACATTAAAAGGACGTAATTCTTGCCGGGCACGCTCAATCCCCCCTACTACCGAATGCCAATAATCATGCTCTATATAATAAGGTATCAAACAGAGGAAAGAATATTTCTTTTTAGCGGCCAAACCGATAGCAAATACATTGGGCTGATAATGAATCTCGTCCAACACCTTTTGTACTTTGGCTTTGCTTTTGGGAGACACGTCACCACGATTGTGTAACACCCTGTCAACCGTCCCGGCGGAAACACCGGCCATACGGGCAATGTCTTTAATGGTATAGTTCTGGTCCTCCATAGTGCTAAAACTTAAATATTATAAATAATCGCTGCAAATATACGAATTATTTTGTTACTCCAAGTAAATTTTCTATTTTTGTGTTCGATAACGGTTAATAAAACTAAAACAAGATTTACGCCTATTAGCTTTAAAATCAATACTATATAGGTATAAATATAGAAAGTAATAATTTTATATACTTAAAACACAGTAATAATGAAGAACTTCATGGACGAAAACTTCTTGCTGCAAACAGAAACTGCGCAAAAGTTGTATCACGAGCATGCGGCTAAAATGCCGATCATCGACTATCACTGTCACCTTATCCCTCAAATGGTAGCTGACGACTACAAGTTTAAATCACTGACTGAAATCTGGTTGGGCGGTGACCACTACAAATGGCGTGCAATGCGTACAAACGGTGTAGACGAACGTTTCTGTACGGGAAAAGATACCACAGACTGGGAAAAATTTGAAAAATGGGCGGAAACAGTACCTTACACTTTCCGCAACCCATTGTACCACTGGACTCACCTTGAACTGAAAACGGCATTTGGTATCAATAAAATATTGAATCCACAAACCGCACGTGAAATTTACGATGAATGTAACGAGAAACTGTCTCAACCCGAATATTCAGCTCGTGGAATGATGCGTCGTTATCATGTAGAAGCCGTTTGCACAACGGATGATCCTATCGATTCATTGGAATATCATATCAAAACACGCGAAAGCGGATTTGAAATCAAGATGTTACCAACATGGCGTCCTGATAAGGCTATGGCTGTAGAAGTCCCTGCAGATTTCCGCAGTTATGTAGAAAAACTGGCAGAGGTAAGTGGTGTTATCATCTCCAACTTTGATGATATGATCGCTGCTTTGCGCAAACGTCATGACTTCTTCGCAGAACAAGGCTGCCGTCTGTCTGACCATGGTATTGAAGAATTCTACGCAGAAGATTATACAGATGCTGAAATCAAAGCCATCTTTAATAAGGTATATGGTGGCGCAGAATTGACCAAGGAAGAAATTCTGAAATTCAAATCAGCAATGCTTGTGATCTTCGGTGAAATGGACTGGGAAAAAGGATGGACTCAACAATTCCATTACGGCGCTATTCGTAACAATAACACGAAGATGTTTAAATTACTGGGTGCTGATACAGGTTTCGACTCTATCGGTGAATTCACAACTGCCAAAGCAATGGCTAAATTCCTTGATCGCCTAAACACTAATGGCAAATTGACTAAAACAATCCTCTACAACTTGAACCCATGCGCCAACGAAGTAATTGCAACAATGCTGGGTAACTTCCAGGATGGTTCTATCCCGGGAAAAATCCAATTTGGTTCCGGATGGTGGTTCCTCGATCAAAAGGATGGTATGGAAAAACAAATGAATGCTTTGTCAGTACTCGGTCTTTTGAGCCGCTTCGTAGGTATGTTGACCGACTCTCGTTCATTCCTATCCTACCCGCGTCATGAATATTTCCGCCGTACATTGTGTAACTTGGTAGGACGTGACGTAGAAAACGGAGAAATTCCGGCATCTGAAATGGATCGTGTAAACCAAATGATTGAAGATATCAGCTACAACAATGCCAAGAACTTCTTCAAGTTCTAATAGATAGTAGTTACACTATAAAAAAACCGCTACCAAAGTCGAATATAGCTTTGAGTAGCGGTATTTTTTTATTCCTATAGCTGAACAGTAACAACCCAAAAAGCTCTTAACAAAAAAGGAGAACCTTTTAAGTTCTCCTTTTAATAATCTTTGTACACCCTCAGGGGGTAAAATTGATGTTGATAGTCAGATAATTATACATTTGGTATCATTTTAGTATCACATCCCAATATTTCAATTCATCTACATTACCAACCATAGGTTAATAAATGTAGGATAGACTCACTTGTTTTATGTTTCAAAGATACAAAAGTTTTTAGACTATATAGATTTAATTAGAGATTTTATTTTCGCTCTTCTAAGTATTTTCATCGGTCATACTATTTTGAATAACATCTGATATTTGTTGGAGGGAGTCAACAGATAACTGAAAAAGGTCTACTGACTTTATCTTGGTTATAAGTTGTTTCTTTCTTATCATTTCATAATATTGCTTTTTCAGACTTTCAGTAAGTACTGAAATGTAACTACTACCCCATGTATCTGCCGGTATCTGACGACCATTTTGCTTTCTAAACTTTTCGGTTCCACAAATGATAGTAGTTGGAGTAACACGGTCTACTTTGAGTATTTTTGAATAATAACGAGAATTATAATACACTTCATCTCCCGCTTCTATCTCATCCAGTGATTTTTTCATTTTCTGTTTTCTTATAAATGATTCGTAATGTTTACAAGGTTTCTTTCTGGCTGTAATTCGTCTTTTTAAGACTTTGCAATACATATAGAAATTCGTACATATCTCATAATGTTTACACTCGCTACAATGCCTATCATCATCTTCTTTCATATCTTTTATTTCAGATATTCTTTATTAAAATGATGATTTTTAGTGAGCCATTCTATCATAGACACACAGCATTCAATTGGAGTATCCTCGATATGTGTTCCAACCAAACAATCTGCTGTATATCTCCGAATTGACAGATTATACCCCAAAGCATGTTTTATCAGTTCTGGATGATGTGCTTCAAATCCTGGTTTAGGATCTGGAACTTCATTAGGCAGCATTTCCAACAGTCTCGATAAGCTCCATGCTGGAATATCCCTACCCCATATTTCATCAAACGCTTCTTCTCCGGTCATAGGCGTTCCATCCGGATGCTTATGAAAAGGCAATTCTAACTTTGCTATTCTTTGAGGTGTCCAAAATTTGCCTCTCAATGTTGGTGGAGTTGGTTTTAATTCCCATTCTAATGCAGGTACTTTACTTTTGGTATAATGATACACCATATCGGCCGTTTCTAATTTCAATCCTAAAGAAAGCAATCTTTCCGATTGCTTATGGGTAGTCCATATTTGTGATTCAAAGTTCATTTTTTGTTCCTTTTATTTTTAGTTTTCTATATAATGATTACCTTTGTAGTTCTAATTAAATCTGATAAATTATGAAGAGTCGATATTCTTTATTCATCTCCGCTTGTAAAGGAGCTGATTCGCAAGGTAAATTTGTTTACCTGCATGGAAGAGGAGAGTTCTCTGGTGCGCGTGGTGCATATAATTACTGTAAACGCACAGGAGATAAGGTTGGCGAATTAGCCATATATAATTGTGTGGTTAACCGTAAAGGAAAAAAAATGTTTATTAATCTATGGACCGGAAAATTTTCCGGTCCATTTTATTATTTTAATCATTTTACAATCTCCCAATCTTCGGCAAACACATCACTGATGGATGGAACCCACGAATCAGCACGACCAGTATTCTCGTTGTAAATAAGGCACTGGCTTGTATAGTCAATGAAACCCTTGCCTTTTAAAATAAGGTCTTTTGCCGATTGATGAAGTGACTGCATCTTCGGAACAATATCGCTTTCGATGTGTGCCGGGACTTGCTTGATGACCCACAACCCCTTTCCATTCCAACCTTTTCTACGAATAGCAAGACCAAATTTCAACGCTTCGATTGCAACTCCGAAAGACATCCGATTAAACGGAGCGTTAGGAGCACCGTCAAGACATCCAATACGACATTCAAGTGTTTTCACGTAATTACCCATCACTACTTGCTGTAAATGTAACAAGAATTTTTGGTAGTTGTCTGTTACCACTTCATCCATCTTTCCAGAATCAATGAAAGCAACAAGTTTATCCAACTTATCATACAAGTCTTTCATCTCAATGTGCAAACGATCAAGAAAGGTATCTGCATACTTGTAATATTTCTCAAACGGTTCGGCAGGCAACCAACTTCTGTAACCATCTTCACCTTTAACATAATAACCTTGCTCTGTTTCTTCATGGTTCTCAATGTCCTTACCATAGGGATTTCTACCTGTTTTTTGAACGAAACTGCCCAATGTCATAGGTTCGGCTTCAATCTGTCTTGTTCCAATATACTTTTTCATAATTGTTTTTTCAGTTTCTATTAATAGTATTTGCGGAAAAATACTATTTGTGACGTTATGAACGAAAATAGAAATGTTAAAGCTATGCAGTAATTAGGAAGACCAAGCCAGCTAACAAATTCTGTGAGTGTACAAGCTATTGCCCATATACATAAGGCAATAACAGTTCCTTTTAATTCAATATAAAGTTTATCCATAATTATTTTACTTAAACACATTTAGAAATGCCTTAATTGTCTGGCGCATATCATACACACACTGTGGAACAATGTCCTTTTCTGGAAGGCTATCAGCAAGTATCATATCACGCACCATAGTTGCTGACACGCCATCTTCACAAGTGTTTCTGGCAAGTAAAGATAGAGACACGTTATTCCTTAAAAGGAATCCTGGAAACCAAGATGTGATGGTCTCAAATCCATCAGAGTAATAGATTGTGAAATCAGATTGGTTGATTTTGCTAACAATAAACGAATAAAGATAAAAACCCCAATCGTGGCTGTTGTCAGATTCATCAGAAAGGTCAGCAAGCTCAACAATCTTCGTTTTTTCGTGAAGAGAATGGTCTTTAATCGCCTTTTCAACAAGTTGTTTTCGGATAGTCCAAGGTATCGGATTCCGTTTTGAGAGTTTATCTATTGAGCCAATAATAACTAAAACTTGCTCATTCTCGTCACAAGCCTTCTTTATCAGCTGTAGGTGTCCATTGTGTATAGGCTGGAACCGAGCCAATATTACTCCAGTTTTCATAATTACTATTTTTATCGAAAATAATTAGTTACTACTTCCATTTCTGGACACTTTAAGTTGATTGTTCACAACTCTATTAGGATAATTTGTTGAGGAAGCAGGGAGAGTCGAAGACCCAGCCACTTTATAGCAGGACATTAACAGTGTGTTACTTTCATTTACCCATACTTCCTTTACAAATGACAGCTTTTTGAGCAAAATATTTACCTTTGCAAGCAATATGACTAAACCTACGGGTAAATCGAATCATTTTAGCCAAGAGCGAAGAGACAATATAGTTGCAATCAGTGTTGTCCTTCAGACAGTTATAGCTGTCATATCTCTTTTGATTCAACTTTGCGAATAGCCGCTGTCATTTTGATTTCACAACCATATTAGCCCTATGGTTGTCATCTTTGGGGAGTAATTTCAACTCCCCATTTTTATGAGGCCCATGCAGGAATCGAACCTGCGATCATGGTTTTGCAGACCATTGCCTTACCACTTGGCTAATGAACCAGATAGCTGGAAGTTTCACAACTTCACAGCTTCGCGGAAAGAAAATAAGCTAATCCAATAACAATCTTTTTAACCTTAAATGCGCTCTTAGATGGATTTGAACCACCGACCTGATGATTAACAGTCATCTGCTCTACCACTAAGCTATAAGAGCAAATGATGTCTTTATCTCCCTAACCGACCCATCCCCTTTCGGCGATGGTGGAGGAATCGAACACTCCCATAAAGACATCTAACATACCGATTCTACCAACAGCTCGGTATCACACTCCCGGACCAACGATTCCGGACAGGGCTTAGTTTACTTGTATATTGACTTGTCTCAACATAACCTGCATGTTCGTTCCCTTGTACTTCGGGCTTGTTGTACTCGGTAATGGAGTCGAACCATTCTTTTCTGCTCGAAAGGCAGATGTCCTTTCCGATAGACGAACCGAGCAAACAGCCGGATTTTTCACCGGCTTTTGGCCAAAAAGTTTTAACTTTGCAGCCGTAATGGAAATTTATTTGCTGTTGCTTGTCCTCCTTGTACGGGAAATTCGCGCCCTCGTAAAGGAAATCAAAAGACGATAAGCCGTCCGTAGGACGTAAAAACAACAATTGAGCTTTCTTGCCATTTGGAATGTGAAATACGATCGGTTCACAGGCATTCAAGCATTTTACATAATTTCCATCCAGAGGAATAAAGGGGTGCAAAACATTTTTCCAAGATGTTTCTTAACAACCCATGCAGCCATCCCAGCGAAACCAAAGTTGGAAACTACATGGATCGCACCCCTCCTCTTTCCAATTTATTTATGAGTTTTAATTCGTCATCTTCAGAAATTCTGGAATTACCCCATACAGCGGTGTTTTTCCGTCCCATTTATCAATAAACTGTTTATATAGAATTTCTTTAGTTAACCCTTTCGATGTGATAAGAGCCTGTTCGGTTTTTAATCTTTCCAGTTCGTTTTGCTTTTTCTGCTCTTCGATTTTCTTGTATCAATTAACGGAAATATTAGTGTTAACCTCGTTTCTATTATCAATCTTTTCCCGGACTCGATCGCTAAATTCTAATTGGGCTG
>ENA-OPZZ01000506-OPZZ01000506.1-human-gut-metagenome-genome-assembly--contig:-NODE-506-length-30558-cov-8.170353_pt1 | contig 30558 bp, 30 predicted proteins | sample MGYA00242487_ERZ504511 | MGnify/ENA primary metagenome ERZ504511 (study PRJEB26092, sample SAMD00036241) | human gut metagenome | host: Homo sapiens | study: EMG produced TPA metagenomics assembly of... | reverse complement strand
CCAAATTGGAGAGGAGTCCCATCAGCATGGGATGGTTTTTATATTTTTCAATCAAAAGGACGGATACCGGTCTGAATTTTACCCGTATAAAGTCCTAAAAAATCATTAAATATTCCTGCAATCAATTTCTGATCTGTCATTCGTTTCCTTCCTTTCTGTTAATTTTCTTACTCTGCGCCTGACCGTAGATGGAAAACACTGAAATGGCTTCCGAATACTGCATCCTGGCTGTATCCCTGATCAAGAAGAGCCTTCATAGCCGCTGCCATTTACGATTCCTTGAGCTTTTTTATGGACGGTTTCCGAACTTTCTTTTTCAGTATTTTCCGGCAAAGCGGATGATCTGGTCCGTATTCGTACATTGTGCTAGGCTTCCGCTGCATTCAAATTGCACAGGATTGCAATCAGCAGACAGTAATATCCCTTATATTCGTCGTCTTTCATGCCGCACCACCTTTATTGCCTGGTTTTTAAATGTACATCTTTACTCTAATCTGCTTTAAATTCTTTTTGATCAAGACCATTTTCGAGCAGATATCTTTCCGTACCTTCTGGATCGAGCTGTGCAAGTCGTGCAAGATTAAACTCTACGACATAATAGCTGCCATAATTGATTTTCCTCTTACCTATAACTTTTCCGAGTTTATACTTTTCAATAAACGCAACCTTTGCTTTTGCTCCGCAATCCGAGATTATTGCCTGCCCTGGCCTTAGGAATCCCATAACTCCAATTGTAAGATCTCCGAATAATTCCAGCTTTTCCTCACATTCCTTTTGCTCTTGCCATAATCCGATATACAGGGATCCGTTGTAGTACATATTCACTCTGACATATAATTCCTCATGTCCACATTCCCAGTCATATCCCAATGGTTTTTCATCTTTTCGAATGCATATAGCCTGTCCCATATTCTGCCTCCTTTTTTGATTTTCCTGTTCATCTTTTGTGGATTATTTTACATTTCCTCCCTTCCTGTTTTTTTGCACACTTCACATTTCGTTTTTGGACAACAAAAAAAGACACCAAAAATCTTCTTTTGATTTTTGATGTCTTCCTATTGATAAAAGGCCTTCGCCTAAATGTTGCTCCCGGAACAGCATATCCGGAACAAAAAACTTTGCTGCGTGGCAAACCATGCATAAAAAATAATCCATTTATATGGTAACACAATATATTGAATTCGTCAATAAAATACAGTAAACGAAACACCATATCTTGTTGCTGCATCATTTTTTGAGTGCACTTACCATCTTTACTTTTCTTCTATTTTCATGTCCAGCATGCCGATAAATCCTTATAATATGCTGATCTCTCCTGTAATATATATTTGACAAATCATCAACGTAAAAAATCCATTGTCTGAATAGTGGACTTCTTTTTTGACTTTAAAAGAATTTTAAAGTTTTTGTTACCATCCGGAATTTTTTACGATATATAGTATGAGTAGAAAATTTCCTTTCGGAACACAAAATGAAGAGAACAAATAAAAATATAAAGCAAAACATTTTTATGATATCATTAATCATAATTGAAGTAACTCAGAAAATCAGAATTATGGAGAACATTATGAACAGAATATTTCAGAAATTTTTGCAAAGCGTAATTGACCTTTCCTCTGTGGGAGCAAAGTGCCTCAAAGATAATACACATAATATGGATATGAACCCAACTGTAGAAGCGACCATCCCTGAATGGAAGGTTTATTTTGACGGAAACTTCTGGGAGCCTTCAGGAAAAGGCCATGCCGGAACAGAACTTCGATTAAATAAGCAATTCGAATGGGCTGGGCATCATTGGATTATTCCTGCGGTGTATTCTTGCAACAAAGGTCTTGTCTTGGATTTTTGTATGTGTACTCCGGCAGAAGATATTCGCGAATTTATGAAAAAGTGGGATTTAAGCCCCGAAAATGACTCTTGTTTAAATTTTACGCAAGAACAACAACTGCAAATAGATTTAGACAACCCTCTTTGCCTTGATATTATTCCTTGTTTAAAATTAAATGGAAAAACAATGCAGGCCTCTCACAGCTGTTCGGCGGTCTTTAATCCCTGCTTATCGGACGAAACAAACAATGAACTGGAAGCAAAATGGGCGGTGAAACACTACGAATTGGATATCTCCTATGGATGGATGATTTTTAGGGCGGCATTTCTGTGGCCAGATAAACGCCGTCCTGCAATAAAATCTCTTTCGCTTATAATGGAGCAACAACCATTCCGTGTACCTGGGCCGCATTTTAAGATACACGCTCCTGGTGACCAGTTCACTTTCTCCCATCCGGTCAGTGAAACAGAATATGCATTAACTGTACAAAAATTGGAACAGCAGACGCTTTCTCAAAACCACGTGGGCTCTGACCGTTGGTTGTATCCCACACATTTTATCTCTATGAGCTATACACTTTCTCCTAAACCAGACAATGACATTTCGATTCATGATTGTGCAGATAGCGATAAACCTTTAGAAGTTGTACCTGTAACAGACTCCTTTACACCGGAAATGCAAAACGATCTTGCCTGTATTGATATTATCGGTGGTGCAGATGAGCCAACTGTAATCCTGTATAGCGACAGCAATCAGGCAAATCTCCATGTTGCTTGTTCCGCTTTACACTTCAAACCAGTATCAGACGACACTGAATGGCGAATTGAGTTTAACATTATTCGTTCTTCGAAAAAAACATTTTTGCTTATATAATGCATATTCCACTTCAGTTTGTTTAACTTATTTCTAAAGAAATTAACAACTCTCGCCATGTAAAGGGGGATGTCGTATCAATACGCCATCCCCTCTGTTTCTGTCTTACTGATCTATTTCATATAATTCTTCAACATAAATATTTCCGTCAGGCAGCTCCTCTGTTTTCTGTGAGATCAGAGTGCCTTTTTGTGAGTATGCATATGCCACTGATGATCCCACAAGCAAAACTCCTAAAACACTGAGTATTATAATCTTTACCTTATGTTTCATATGATTAGACTCCTTTCATTTTCTGTATGGCTGATAAACAATCATGCATAACCTCCTTTGCCCAAATTTGCCATCTATATAATTAATCGTATTTTTTTACATAAGGTAACACATTTTACAAAATTTTATCTTTTTTATATCAATCACCCCTCTCCCCATCGAAAACCTCAATTATCATCGTCTCACCCTGTCGGAAAACAACTTTTCCCAGCGAAGTTAAGAATTCGCTATTGATCTCTCCATACTTCTCAACTTCACAGCTTCCAATAAATAAATAGGAAATCTTGTACTTTTCTATCAAGGATTTTATTTGCTCAGCGTTGCTTGAAGTGTATATGGTCTGCACATCTTCTTTTCGTTGATTTTCCTCTTCCAAATTATTTCTCCACAGCCATTCATGCACATACCAGCCTAAAACCGTTGACAGTCCTGTCATTGCCGAAACACGGTTATCATAATCCTTATAACTGTCCCCACTGGCTTCAAGAACAACAGGTTGTCCATTGACATTATCATTTAGCCAGCGGATTCCAGCGGCATCATCAGGAATCGCATTTTCCAAATAGTTCGTTGCGTTTAGTGTCTGGTATGCACTTCTTTTCGGGAATCCTCCAAACCAATGAATGGTTGCATTTTCCAGGTATCCGCAAGTTGAAATCAGAAGCAGGATCACAATGATCCCTGTCAGGACCTGACGTCTTGGGCACCTCAGCAGTCCTTTACATATTACAGCATTGTCAGCACCATTACATCTTTTTATCCTAGTTACTGTAAATGAAACCAATATATATGCCATCATAATTCCAAACATGATGTATGCCTGATAAGTCAGTTTAAACATGGTATTGGCTCTTGGAGCTGTTTTTTCATAAATATCCCGGACATAAACAATTTCAGGAATAAAGATCAGTCCCATAGCACAAAGTACAAGAACCAGCCCATACAAATCAGGATACTTTACATTGCTAAAAAAACTTCGTATCTTTTTATCTGGAAATGTTCGTATTTTTTTCAGAATTCCAATAACAAATAGTACACAGACCAAAAGCGGGAATGCCCATAATACACAGAACTGGTAAAAAGCAGTATGTATTTTTACGATTCCAATTCCCTGGACCATTACATTTTCAAAAGACAGATGAAATGGAAGTGATGCAAGGAAAGCAGCAGATAGCAGTTCACCCCACTGTATCACACTCCATTTCAATGCTTGGCTTATAAAAGGATCAGAGGAATAACGTTTCAGATTTCCCAAGAGCAATGTTCCGCAGATTACAACGTAATAGATCATAAAATCCCAGGTATTAGAAAAAAGGAACATTCCCAGAAGCAATCCAAGCAGTCCGATTTCTTTCTGTCTCCAACTTTTTCCCGAATTTGTCTTCATCCAGGAATAAAGGATTCCAAGTACCGTCAGGACCAAAAAGACATTGATCACATGGGCATGAAGATCTCCCAGTACAAACGAATAGGACGGAAACTCATGGATTGTCTCATCCCCGGTCACAGCCGGATCAAAACCTATATAACGGGTAGAGCTTGGAAACCAGTAATCTGTTTTTATTTTCAGCAGTCTAAGGATGATTCCATAAATAATATAGTGGAAATTCCCACTCATAGACACCGCCATCCCTGCCAGGATACCACCAAGATCTAAAGACCATTTTCTCCCAGTCCTTAATTTGTCCTTCAACATCTGGCGTACCAGACTAAAGGGAAGAACAAAGGCAAAAGCGGCGACCATAGTCCTCATCAGATTATAAGTGATCTCCACGCTTGTCCCGGTCAGCTTCGTAAGGAATACGGCAAGATACTGTCCACCATAATAATAATTAAAAGACTTTCCGGCAAACCACATATCTTGGGCTGGTAAGGTTGTACTTCTCATCATGGACTGCATAAAACCAAAATCCATATATTTTTCCGTTCCATGAGCCGCCGGATGAAATCCCGCCAGATATGTCCAGAAAAGAAACACCAGAAAAAACAGAATTTCTTCCCGGTAAACCAGGGTTGTCTGTTCCCAGGGAAGAGAATTCGTGATTCTGTTCTTACATTTGATTCCATACAAAATACTGCCCAGACAACAAATAACCGTGATGATAACACAAGTCATTCCCGTAAATGGAGTGATTTTTAAACAGGCCAGCAGCCACTGCACATATCCGCATACAGCGACTGCCAGTACTTTAGAAAACATCCAGCCATTATCATCAAAGCCCCTGAATATACGGGATGTTACCGGCATAAATACCAGACCTAGTAGGCATATCATTTCCCACCAGATCAGAAATGTAAAAAAATCAGAACCGAGGAGCCAGTAAGCACCAACTACTAATAAAACAGCCGGTGCAATCTTTATCAAATAATTTCGTTTTATCTTCACATCTGTAACCTTCCCTTTCCTGTTTTTGTTATTCCTGGTTTAAAATACCATTTTCTTCAAGAGTTCCTGTAAATATGGAATACGCTCCCTTTACTTCATAGTTACTGGAAATTTCACCTTCATATTCAACAATTACCAGATCCCCTTCTTTAAGTTCTCCGCTTTCAATCCATCTTCTTATTTTTATATCATCTGTATATACCTTATATTTCTTTCCTGCTTTTGATTTCTTACATAAAACGGTGTCATCAACCATAATATATCCATTTCCTATTTCTGTAACAGTTCCGGATATGGTTGGCAGACTGGTACTGGACTTTGTTTCCGTGGAATGTTTTTGTACATAACTGATGATCTGTCCTGCTGCCTCTTTTCCAATAAAATAACTATATTCATAATCAAAAATATTAGTAGCAAAGTAACCATCCTCAGAAATGTAGATCACCCGGTTATAGACACCCAATGCTTCAGAAGTTGCCGTAAAAGCCAGACATCTTCGATTCTCTCTTTCAAAGAAGTCAATTGTATCATCAAGCTTTGCATCGCCACAGCCATAAAGGATCCGCCAGATCTTCTCATCATTATCCAGCAAAAGCTCCTCTTTTTCCTCATAACCTTCACATTTTGTCGCATAGTTCAACTCTAAGTTTTGAGAAAGTTCATAAAGTTCCAGTAACTTACTTAACGTATCTGGAACCGCCTCTTCATCAGCCGCATAAACATAAAATCCATCCTCATTGCCTACGGCAATCATCAGTTCCTCTGATATGCCCTTAATCTTCCGCACCTCAAATGTTTCCGTGTATGCCTTTCCTGTATCAGAATCAAGCCCTTCTGCCACACAGTTGCCAATTACCTCCCCCATTACCTCTGTATGAATAGAATTCTGACTTTTCGCAGTAAACTGTTTTCCATTAAATTTAACAACAGGATACTTTTCAGCAGGAGTCTTGTATTTCCATGGCCATTCTATCGCCCGTTCTGTTTCAGAAACATGATATTTATATTTACTTTCAGCTATTGTAGCAGTCCGTAAAAAATGTGGAACAAGAATACCTGCAATCATGACTAGCGCCAAACAAGCGGCAACCGACATCCATTTAATCATAAGATTATGCCTTTTCCTCGGCGGATCTTCCAGTGCTGCCGTGATAAGGTCATCATCAATATAACCGATAGCATCTACAATTCTTGGTATATTCATATGTAGATTCCCTCCTCAATCAGATATTTTTTCAATTTATTTCTGGTGCGGGCCAGCATATTTGTTACTTTGCGTTCAGTAAAACCATATTTTTCTGCAATAGCCCTGTTAGATTCGAAATAAAAATATTTTAGAACAAACACCCTATGAACCTCTTCTTTTTGTTCACGTAGAAAAATACTAATCAATTTTCCAATCTCTTCATCGTTCCTTCCAGGAGCATACCTTTCATCCGGCAGTACATCTGTAAGTTCATCCAATGCCATAACCATATCAGCCGACCTCTTTTTAGCTGTCAGATGCCTTACTCTATCTACAGAAGTACTTCTGACAATTCTGGAAATATAAGCTTTAAATTTGGCAGGCCTTGTCGGTGGGATTCTATCCCACATTTCTAAATAAGTGGTATTTACACACTCTTCCGAATCCTGGTGATTATTCAGAATTTTATAGGCCATATTACGACAGAACTTCCCATATTTTATATCCGTTTCCTTAATCGCCTGCTCATTTCTTTCAAAATAAAGCTCTATGATTTTTATATCGTCTATGATGTTCACCTCCTCAAAAATGTTTTCAATTATAAAGTCGTATTTTTTTGATGATCGTCTCAAAAAATTTATATTTTTTTGAATTATAGCATGAAAAAGGAGCATATCATCACGATAGCCCCTTCTATTCTCCATAAATTATTTAATTCGAGTTGTCTTTCCATCCACATACAGACCTGTCATTTCCGTCTCCGTATAGAAGCTTCCATCAAAACTTACTTCCGTTACCGTTTCCTGGAAAGAATCCGTACTGCGGATAACATCCCCCTCATACACCAATCCCTGGAAATCAATACAGGAAGTATCTTCTGAATCATAAAATTCATCTGATGCCTCTTTTTCTAGATTTCTTTCATAAAACATTGTTTTATAGCCGGTATTTTCATCATCTTCAATTACCGAAATATCATAAATATCCTGTTCTTCTAACCACTCTCCCAAATCAATCGCAGTGAAAGACCCGTCATCTTTTACTTTCGTAACGATCTTTTTGCAATTTAATTGATCATAGTCAATAAAAATATCGTTTTTGCATACGCGGTAAGTACTATTCTCGATGCTCTTAGCTTCTGCCGGAACTGCTAAAAAGCAGCTCATCAATAATGCCGAAAAAAACCATCATTGTTCCTTTTTTCATCGTTTTGTTTCTCCTTGTCTTGTATTTCGAAAGAAAATTTTCCTGCTCATACTATATATCGTAAAAAATCCCGGGTGGTAACAAAAAAATTTAGAATTTCTTTTGTCATTTAAACTTGCAAAAAAACCGGGATCCTTTCGAATCCCGGCTCTGCTTTACTCTCTTCTTTATTAATTATTTGATGGTATCTCAGAAAGCACTTCCGTAACCTTCTCAATCACTTCCACAATCCTCTGCATATCCATATTCTCTTTTACATCAGAACTGTCATTCACGTTCAATCCATCCTGCCAGTCCTGAACAATGGAAACTGCCGGGATATCCACCAAAGCAAATGGATAATGGTCACTGTTAGTTGCCATTGTCAGGTAGAATCCGTCACTGGATGTAAATAAATCTGACATGCTGTTTTTATTTAACTCGGCCAGTTTTTTCAGTCCCTCATCGTCATACTCTATATCATCTGGTCGTTTGTTTCCTTCGATCATCGCCATATAACCCAGATCACTTTTTTCTGCGATGGTATCAATATTTATTACTCCGATGATCTGCTTCCGCTCGTCCTCAGACAGATTGCCAACATACCATCTTGAACCCAGCATATATTTTTCTTCGCCCGAAAACAGGATGAATTTTACATTATACGGCATCTCTGTATCTTTTAAAATTCTTGCCAGTTCAAGTACTGCTGCCACTCCGGAACCGTTATCATTGGCTCCTACCGAATCTTCTGCACTGTCATAATGGGCACTTATGATCAGATTTTTCGTCATATCAGTGGATGACTTTTTTGTCACAATAATATTTTCACCAGTGCCGTCAATAGTTGCATTTTCGGCCGTTGGTGCCAGAAATACATCTACCTGTGAGGAACGCCGTATTGCATTCTCATTATTTTCATCATTATATTCAAACTTCTGACATTCTATATTGTCATATCCCAGATCACCGAAATATTTGATAATGTATTCCTTTGCATTCTGGATCGCATCAGAATTTATCGGATGCGGCTCAGAAGTGATCTCATCAATGATCTGCTCAATATTCTGTTCTGAAGGCTTTATTTCCACTTCAGACTGTGTAACACTTTCCGCCATCGTCTGGATTGGTGTTGTTACGGATATTGCCATAATTAACGCAATCAATATTTTCTTCATTGCTCTGTTCCTCCTTACCTGATATCAATCCGCATCTTTTCTCCAACAGCTTTCCATTCAGAGTCATCTCCTGCATCGTAGACTTTTCCTTCTTCTTCGGCATAGGTATCGTCATCTAAATCATACGTTTCAGTAATATTGCTTTCCATTATATCATCGGATTTCAGATAAAGCTGTAATTCCAGGTATTCGCTGTCAGGATCAGGAAGCTCCGGTCTTTCATCATCTCCTGCACTTCCATAAGTTCTCCAGAAATCTGTCTTGAATTTCCAGTTACGACTTATGGCTTCCGTTTCTGCATCATCCTTCAGCTCATACCGCACTTTATTTCCTTTGCTGTCCGTTCCACGCAACTCAACTTCATACTTCTGGAACAATTTTTCCGGCACGTCTGCTGAGATACTGCTCTGTAACTTGTTCAGGAAAATATCTTTCAGTGTCACCGTACCTTCTTCTGTCTGGACAGAAATATTTTCCAGTTCTTTATTCGTTGTCTGCTTCAGGATTTTCTCACGCGAAATGTTAAAATCAAATGTAAATTCTGCCACTGATTTTTCCCAGTCATCATAATCAAACGCATTGAGTACAAGATGTATCTCCGGATTTTCTCCGAGATCTGTCGGTGCATGAAAGCGGTACTCCTGTACACGGTCATATTCCTTTTCATCGCTATCTGCATCTGCATCTAATAAATCATCTACAGAATAAGGAGAATACTCCGCATTCATATATTCATCCAGCTTCTGTCCGTTTATTGTAGTTTTACCCATATCAAGTGTGATCCCCGTATTCCTAAAAGATGAAATATTCGCAGTTTTCTTCTTCTCATTTTCTTCGGTATTATCAATTTCTGCATGCACCCTGAACAGCAAAACACCCTCATCCAGAACAACTTCTTTTATGTTTGCAGTAATCCCTTGATCCGTCTGGGAAATGTTTAAAGCTTCCGTATATGGCTCAATTTCCTTTTGAAATCCCAGAGTTTCTCCTATAGATAAAGCAAGATTTTTAATCGCGGCCTGTACTTTTGGATTCGATAAAACCGTTGAAATCAAAGCCAGGATCACACAGGCAGCCACCAGTTTACTCCAAAATGATGGCGTCCAGGCTTTTTTCTTCCCTTTCCATTCTCCCTCTGCTTCGCTGATATATTTCGGATCAATATTGCCAAATTCTTTTGAAAAATCGAATTTTTTCATAAGTGTTTTCCTTCCTTTTTTAAGACCTTCAACAGCTTCTTCCTGCTCCGGTACAGATTCATTTTCACACTGCCGACGGACACCGCATGCCTCTTGGCAATCGCCGCAACAGAATCAAAAAACCAGTATCTTCTCACGAAAATATCTCTGTCCTCTGCATTCATTTTTCCAAGAAAATCATTGATAATTTCCAGCAGTTCTTTTTCTGCCAGCTGATCTTCAATGGTATAGGTAACACTCAGCTGATCCATTTCACCCAAAACGTCTGCCATATGTACATCCGGGCGCCTGTCAGCATATTTTTTGCGCAGGCGGTCAATACTTAAGTTTCTCGTGATCCTGCCGCAAAAATGTGATAATACGGAAGGCTTCTTCGGCGGAATCAGCGACCAGACCGAAAACCAGGTATCATTCAGGCATTCTTCCGAATCTTCTTTATTTGTAAGCAGATTCCAGGCAATCTTATAGCAGTAAGGATGATACTTGTCGCTCAATGCTTCAATCGCATGCTCATCCCTTAGCTCAAACAAAGATATGATTTCATTGTCTTTCATTTACGGGTTGTCCTCCTCGTTTTTCTACTCATACTATATATCGTAAAAAAGCCTGAATGGTAACAAAAAAATTCAAATTTCTTTATAAAATCAGAAAAAGTCCATCACCTGAGGTCATTGTTCCCCAGATAATGAACTCTTTCTATTAATGCTTCGTCAAACGAATGCTATTATTTTACCTTTTTCCGAAATGCAAAATATTTTACTGCAAACTGTAGGAAAGTAATAATGTATATAATCACTAATACAATAAATATCGGCAACCAACCCCGTTCACTATGGTCTGTCGCAGATATATAAAGCTGCCAGATCAGACCGCAAAGAATTACGATCAACGGAATTACTCTTCCTATAAAAATCCGATTCATCATATCCAGGCGGGAGATGTCGTCACAGAATATTTCTTCTTCCTGCTGCATCTTATCTGCCGGCTTGCGGAAATAATTATAGCCATCAAACTCTGTCAGGTATTCCCAGCCGCAATCCTCAAACATCCGCACATATTCCATCTGGTGTTTGATGCCTTCTTTATTGTAATCCAACTGGTAAATCACTTTCTCAGACTCACACCGCTCAAATGTATACACACCAGGGAAAGTCACTCTCTTGAATTTCCAGCCTTCCTGGTGTCTTTTACTCAGGTAATTTTCTTCTTTTTCGTACTCCATGATGTTAAACCAGCGAAATTCTTTTTTGAGTTCTTTCATTTCGTTACCTCCTGTGCATTCCGATACAACCTGCGGATTCTCTTCAGTTCAAGCTCCAGAACTTCTGTGCCAAGTTCTGTGATCTCGTAAATCTTCCTCTTGTCTTCCTCCCGAATAAAATGAATCAGACCATCCTTCTCCATCTTCGAAAGGCTTCCATACATGGTTCCCGGACCGAGCACCACTTCATTATCTGTCAGCTCTTTTACCTTTTGTACAATCCCGTATCCATGATTCGGGGTACGAAGACATAACAATATGTAAAAGCTTGTCTCCGTCATAGGAACGTAAACTTTTTTTATATGTGCATCCATAAGCGTTTTCCTTTCAGTGCGATATATCGTACTTCGATAGTTATGTTATATCTCACTTCGATGTACTTGTCAATATATTTGAATACATATAAAATAAAAAACCAGAAAATCAACTTTTTCACTGATTCTCTGGCTTTATATTCAGGAAACATGAGGCATTTGCACTGTTTCCCTCTTGTCAAATAGTTATTTTTTATACTGTTGTTTTATTCTGTTTACGTGTTCCTGCTTTTCCTCATCACTGAGTTTAGTCCCCGGCAGAAGCTGTTGATATATATTTTCTATTTGTTCATCAGTTAAAATATCGGGCTTATCTGTCTGTTTTTTCATAAACTTCTTTAACTGCTTATATCCAACCACGTATATACCCGAACTCTCTGTAGAAACCTTTTTCAGATTTGCATTCGCATTAAATGTAATAAGCGAAACGTACTTATCCTCACCTACCTGTAACAATTTCTCCAGACTTTTAATATGACTTCTATTCTGCTTTATTGGGTTATAAAAAAAATATTTTTTTCCTTTCAGCGTTTCACACCAATTCTTACTTTTTTCATTACCAAATATCCATCCCGAATAATTTTTATTCTCTATTACATAAATTCCTTTTTGACACAACATTATCATGTCTATTTCTGTTTTATCACCAGACCGGTTGGGTATATAGCAATTAAAAAGCATTTTATTTTTGAATGGAGCCTTATCTATGAGCTGAGATGTCCTATATTCACCCCTTGCTCCTTGGTTGAAAATTATTTTCCAAAAACTTTTTTGACTTTGTTTTCCATAACTGGAACTTTTATATTTTTTATTCTCACTCAAATATTTTAGTAAAACTGCCACACACACAAGTAGTATACAAATAATTGATACCACCCATACAAACTCTTTCATACTACCATCCTTCCCTGTTACATTTCAAAATTTTATCCTTCCATTCTCTCGGCAGACTGCTTGCGCGCCAGCCCTTCATTTTATTCAACAATATCTATCTGGCACATTTTCATAGCCTTCAGTGCATTTTCATGGCTTTCCGGTGTCACTCCTGCACAGCATGCAGAATCTACTATGATCGGAACTTCCGGAAGGGCTGCTTTTACCAGAAGTGCATTGGAAATCACACAGATATCTGTGCAGAGTCCAATAAATGTAATACTTCCTATCTCATCATCGATATTCATTGCCACCAGTTCATCTGCCAGATCTGTAGAACCAAAAGTATCTTTATCAATCGGTTCTGTTTTTCTGAGCTTATCCAGTTCACTTCTGATCTGCCATCCTTCTGTATTCCGGATGCAGTGTGGTACCGGAAGTTTCTTTCCTTCCTGCGTATCCAGATACCATGTTTCATGGGTATCCCGTGTAAAAAGAACGGTTCCTTTAAAATTTCTGATTTTCTCCTCTACTTTGGGAACAATTGCGATAGCTTCTTTTGTCCCAAGTGTGCCATCAATGAAATCATTCTGCATATCTACCACAACTAAAATATCCTGCATAAATTTCTCTCCCTCTATTATCTGTAATAACTTTTTATTTTTCTATGAAATGTATTCTTTCAGGCTCAAAGCGATTCTGCTGAGGTCTTGTTTCTGCCGGATAACCCAGTGCAAACATAGAAAATACCTTCACATTTTCCGGAAGTTCCAGGAGTCTGTGTACTTCTTCCATACGGTCTTCCACTGGTGCAATACCAAACCATACACCGCCAAGCCCCTGCGCATCTGTTTCCAGCCAGATATTTTCCTGTGCAATCGCCATGTCAATCTGTGCAAAAGACGGTGCCACAAGCCCTTCTGTACGATATACAGGAACGATTACTACAGGTGCCCCTGTTGCACAACCGGTGTATGGTGTCACTTTGGATAATTTCTGGATTTTTTCTTTATCTGTCACCACATAAAATTCCCATGGCTGCTGGTTACATGCACTCGGTGCCTGCATTCCCGCCCTCAGAATCTCCATGATTTTTTCCTTTTCTATTGGTCTGTCTTCATATTTTCTTACGCTGATTCTGTGAAAAATACTGTTCATATTGCATGCTCCTTTACTTACTACTTAAGATGATCCTATTATAACATGCATATTTTATAAAGCTAACAAATATCTTCGCTTTATCCGCAATTGATTTTCATAATAACAGTTTTTTCTATCGTATTTTTCTGATCTTTTTGGTAAAATCATTTTAACTATACCGGAGGGGATCTTTTTTAAAAGAATATTTGATAGTCCTTTTTTCACTGAACCGTGCGTTAGAGGCTGCTGCGTGCCGGTGGCACGCGTTTAGCAGCGACCGAAATGAAATGTAGATCGAACCCGTTCGAGTCCGACCGGATTCGAACAAAAAATTGGGACAAGACTTATGTCCTGTCCCATTTTTTATATGACGTGCGTTAGAGGATTCGAACCCCCGACCTTTTGGTCCGTAGCCAAACGCTCTATCCAGCTGAGCTAAACGCACATTTTATTGATTGTGAGTACTTGTCGCTCACAACAAAATGTATTCTACTGCAAAGTAATCAAATTGTCAACACCTTTTTTAATTTTTTTGAAATTTTTCTTTTTATTCATCAATATCCATTTTACCTGATTAAATTGCTTCATTTTGATGAGGATGGTACAATATATCTATAAGGACATTCGCTGTATTTTTTTCATAAATACAGATACTATAAAAATAAAATACAATCAGGAGAAAAAACATGTCTTTTATCAGCATATTTGATGTAATGGGGCCAAACATGATCGGACCTTCCAGCTCCCATACTGCCGGAGCTGCCCGCATCGGTTTTTTAGCCCAGAAAATGATCAATGGTCCACTAAAAGAAGTAAACTTTACTCTTTATGGCTCTTTTGCAAGGACTTTTAAAGGACACGGTACTGACCGGGCTCTGCTGGGAGGTATCATGGGATTTTCCACCGATGATATGCGCATCCGTAACTCTTTTGAAATTGCAAAAGAAAAAGGCCTTACCTTCTCATTTACTCCTAATGAATTAGAAACTGACATTCATCCTAATACTGTTGACATTCATATGGTCAATAACAACGGTCAGGAAATGACTGTCCGCGGCGAATCCCTTGGCGGCGGAAAAGTCCGCATCGTAAAGATCAACTCTGTACAGGTCGATTTCTCCGGCGAATACAGCGCTATTATCGTCATCCATCAGGATAAACCGGGTGTAGCTGCCTATATCACCAAATGTCTCAGCGATCGAAATGTAAATATTGCCTTTATGCGCCTTTTCAGAGAGTCCAAAGGCGAGATTGCCTACACGATCGTCGAATCCGATGGACGTCTTCCAGAAGATATTGGAAATACGATTCGTAAGAATCAGCATATCCACGAAGTGATGATCGTACAGATGTAGGAGGAATATGATGAGAGAATTTAAAAATGCCAAAGAACTTCTGGCTTTATGTTCAGAAAAAGATCTTCCAATCTCTGAAATTATGCGCCAGAGAGAAATTATAATTGGTGAAATGCAAGAACAGGAAGTAAACGCTCGCATGACACACGTTCTTGAGATTATGAAAGAAGCTGCTTTTTCACCAATCAAACACCCTGTAAAATCCATGGGTGGACTGATTGGCGGTGAATCAAAAAAACTCTTCCTTCATCAGGCTTCCGGCAAAGGGATCTGCGGGGAACTGCTTGAAAAAGCCATCACCTACGCTATGGCAACTCTGGAAACCAATGCTTCCATGGGGCTAATCGTGGCCTCTCCGACTGCGGGTTCTGCCGGAATCGTTCCAGGCCTTTTACTTGCCCTTCAGGAAGTTTACAACTACTCTGACAAATATATCCAAAAAGCACTTTTTAATGCTGGTGCCATTGGTTATCTTGCCATGCGAAATGCAACCGTTGCCGGTGCAGTCGGTGGTTGTCAGGCAGAGACAGGTGTTGCTGCTGCCATGGCAGCTTCTGCAGCTACTGAATTACTTGGCGGAACACCCCTGCAATGTACCCACGCAGCATCTACCGTACTGATGAATATGCTTGGACTTGTCTGTGACCCGGTCGGCGGCCTTGTCGAGTATCCATGCCAGAACCGAAACGCTGCCGGAGTTGCCAATGCTCTCGTTGCTGCCGAAATGGCACTTGCCGGAATCACGCAGCTCATTCCCCTTGATGAGATGATCACGATCATGTACACTGTAGGCAAAAAGCTACCTGCCGAATTACGCGAAACCGCTCTCGGCGGCTGTGCAACTGCACCGTCCGCCTGCGAAGCCTGTCATATATGCAGCTAAACCCAAAAACATACTGGAAAGTTTATCATCCTTTATGTCTTGATAAAACTTCCCGGGCTTTTTCTTCCCTCTTCTATAAAATATAAAACAGAAAAAAGGTGATAGTGTGAATTAACTTTAATTCAACCTTAAAAGCCAAAATGACTCTGCGATATTCCTTATAAAAGGATACCGAAGAGCCATTTTGGTTTTATAAAACTATTCAACTTAATTTCGTCTCAAAGCCTCGATCGGGCTTAGCTTCGCTGCCTTCTTTGCAGGATAGATTCCAAAAAACACACCGACCGCACAGGAGAAAAGTGTTGCCGCCAGAATCACTGTCGGGCTGATTCCCGGTGTGATCGTCATTCCCATGCTTCCACTCATGACAGAACAGATTCCATAACCTGCAAGAATTCCAAGAATAATTCCAATCACGCCTCCCATAACTGTAAGGATTGCCGCTTCCGCAAGGAACTGTAACATAATAGAAGAGGTCTTGGCGCCAAGTGATTTACGGATTCCAATCTCACGTGTTCTTTCTGTAACAGATACCAACATAATATTCATAACACCGATTCCACCTACCAAAAGAGAAATTCCGGCAACAAATGAAATAAATGCCGTCACCATACCGAGCATTTCATTCATTGACTGCAGGACATCCTGGAAACTCTGCACATGAAAATAGTCTTCCCCTGCGCACTGATGACGTTTCTCCAAAAGATGCACGACCTGATCTGCAACGATCTGTGAATCTAGTGTTTTGTCTGCCTGAACCACTGTAATGGAATAAAATTCATCGGTTCCACCCACAAGATCATCCATGGAAGAATACGGAACATTTACCGTAACCGGCATTCCATCATAAGTATAACTTACGAATGTTCCATTTTCTTTCTGCGTAGTGACACCCATGATGCGAAAAGATTTTGAAGAATCATAACAGGTAATATCAAGGCTCATACCAACAACATCATCTGTACCAAAAAGCTGCCTGGCATCTGTATCTGAGATTACACATACATTTTTGCCCTCTTCAATCTCTGTTTCGCCAAAATAACTTCCATATTTCATATCGGAATTATTGATCATTTTGGCATCGGGACCTTCACCTGTCAGCATGATAGAAAAATTCCCCTTACCAGTCACCGTTTCACCATCGTAATTGTTTGAAACACTAACACCACCTACTGTATCGAGCTTACGGATTTCCTGTACATCATCCGGTGTGATCCATTCATCTTCCGTCATGGCATCATTACTGACATCGATAGCGATCAGCCCTGAGCCAATTCCATCGATCTCACTGTTCATCTGATTCTTCGTGCCTTCACCAATGGAAACGATTGCAATGACAGATGCAATACCAATGATGATTCCCAACATCGTAAGAAATGAACGTCCTTTATTTGCCCGGATATTCTGGACAGCCATTTTTATATATTCATATAATCCGCCCATCAGACACCTTCTTCTGCATTATCTGTCTCTGTATTTTCACCATTCACATCTCCGGATCTATCAGCAGCTTCTGCCTGCATTCCCTCTTCCAGGGAACCAAGGTCACGGATAACTTCATCACCTTCTTTAATGCCGTCAAGCACTTCTACATATTCGTCCGAACTGATTCCTGTTGTGATATCCTTTTTGGTAATAACCCCATTCTCAAGTACATAACAGAAAGAGCCCTCTTTTCCTATATTAACTACTTCAGACGGAAGTACAACTACATTGTCCGCTTCTTCTGCATGAATTGTTACTTTGGCATCCACGCCAAGAAAAATATCTTCATCCGGATTCTTGATACGAATATCCGCAGAAATCAAAGAAGCACCTTTTTCATTCTGAGTAGCAACATGGCTGATACTCGTTACTTCACCTTCATAAGTTTTTCCTGCAATGGTGATGTCCGCAGACTGACCTTCTTTCACTTTATCATAATCGTATTTCGAAACATTTACATTCACATCTACTTTATCAGTATTCTGTAAGGTGAACAATTCCATTCCCTGTGTTGCAGTTGCACCTTCAACCACAGAAACTTTTGTAACCACACCATTAAAATCAGCCTTGATTCCTTTCTTTGCTGCTTCTACAAGTTCCTGTGCAGACATCTGATCCAGTTCAGAAAGATTATTGGTAATTTCCATTTTTTCTTTTTCTTCTTCAGTCACAGCACCCGTATCTGCTTCTGCAGCCGCTTCCTTCGAGGAAAGTTCTGACTGAAGTTCTGCAAGATTATTACTTGCTTTTTCAAGTTCATTCTCCAGTGCAGTAGTATCCGCTGTCACAGCAGTATCATCCGTGCTGAAAGAAGCAGATGCAGAAACATCTGCAGATGTTCCGTCAGAAACAATGTCAGCCTCGCCGGTGAAGTCAGACATTACCGGAGCAGCCGGCTTCTGCGCTTTATAATCTTCATAAGCTGTTTTTGCATTCTGATATGTAATCTGCGCTTCACTTCTCATCTGCTCTGCTATCTCAAGTGCATTTTCATTATCATCACTCTGGTCTGCAGACCACGCCTGAAAAGCCATCTGATAACTGTTCTCTGCCTGATTGTAATCCGACTGTGCCTGATTCATTTCATTGTTCAGTGTATTCAGCTGATTTTGATACGCAGGAAGGGTTTCATTCTGATATGTAGTCTGTGCCTGTGCATATTCACGCTGTATTTCCTGCTGCTGTGCCTCCTGTGCGGCAGCTGCATCTGCCTGTTTCTTTGCTGCAGCTTTAGAAGATGCTGCCTGTGCATTGGCATTTGCCTGCGAAATCCTTGCTTTCAGACTTGCAACATAATTTTCCTGAGCGGCAACCTGCTGTTTTAGACTTGCCGCATCACCTGCCGCATTCTGTTGCTTCCGAACTGCCTCATCCGATTTATTTAAAGTATTTTTCATATCCAGTTTTCCGGACTCTACATTCAGATCAGCTTTCTTCGCTTCTCTCTCCAGGTCTTTCTGATCAAATTCGATCAGACTAGTTCCTGCTTTTACAGTTTCACCTTCTTTCAACGCAGCTGTATCAACTTTGGCATTGACAGGAGAAAAATATGTTTTCTGTTCTTCACTTACTACTGTACCACTGATTTCTACCGTTTGCTGAACATTATCGCGGACAGCTGATACTGTTTTCACCTGCGGAATTGCCGAATCCGCTGCATTCATACTGCCATAGATATTGACACCGGCTACTACTGCCACGACCAGAATCCCAACTCCGATCACCAGTTTCTTTCTGGACTTTTTCTTTTTCATTATGCCTCCTCCTGGTCAAAATCCGGATTGATTGTATCCGATTCTATCTTACCATCCATAATACGCACTACACGTCTTGCCTGTGCTGCAATACCATTATCATGCGTGATCAATATTACTGTTCTTCCTGTTTTATGCATTTTCTTTAAAATTGCAAGAATCTCCTTACTGGATGCAGAATCCAGGTTTCCTGTCGGCTCATCTGCAAGAATGACCGGAGGCTGTGCAGCGATTGCTCTTGCAATTGCCACACGCTGCTGCTGCCCACCGGACATCTCACTTGGCTTATGATCCATACGTTTCTCCAGGCCAACCATTTTCAAAGATTCGATAGCCAGTTCATGTCTCGTCTTACGATCAATTCCACGATAGATCAGCGGCAATTCTACATTTTCAATTGCATTCAGATTTGCAATAAGATTAAATCCCTGAAAGATAAATCCGATTTCACGGTTTCTTACCTCCGAGAGTTCATTGTCCGTCATTTCGGACACATCAGTCCCGTTCAGATAATACTTTCCCGAGGTAGGCACATCGAGACACCCAAGCATATTCATAAAAGTTGACTTGCCGGAACCTGATTGCCCGATGATTGCCACCAGTTCTCCTTTTTTTATTTCAAGGCTCACATGATCCAGGGCTCTTACTTCATTTTCGCCGGGATTATAAATCTTGCAAAGGTCTTCCACCTTGATCAGCGTATCATTCATATTCTGCATTCTCCTTTGATGTCGCTGTTTATTATTTCTGTATTATGCTTATTTTTTTCTGGCACCAGAATCTCTGTCATGCATTTTCAAGAAACGCTTTGTATGCTTTCTTCGCCTCATAAATATCGGCTTTGCTTGTTACTTCCCACGGTGCATGCATACTCAGGACCGCCACACCACTGTCTATCACATTCATTCCGTAAAGTGCTGCGATATAAGCGATCGTTCCGCCGCCTCCCACATCTACTTTGCCAAGTTCTGCTGTCTGGAAGGCAACATTACTGTCATCAAAAATACCACGTACTTTTGCCACATACTCTGCATTGGCATCGTTAGATCCGGACTTTCCTCTTGCACCTGTAAATTTATTAAGAACGATTCCTCTTCCAAGATATGCTGCATTTTTCTTTTCGAAGCATTCTCCGTAAGCCGGGTCATAGCCTGCACTTACATCAGAAGAAAGCATAAAGGAATTCTTAAGAGTTCTTCGGAGTGCCAGTCCGGAATAACATCCCATAGCTTCTAGAAGCTCTGCCACAGTATTTTCGAAGAAATTAGACTGCATGCCAGTAGCTCCTACACTTCCAATTTCTTCTTTGTCCGTCAAAAGACAGCAGCTGGTACGTTTTGGTGCTTCCATCTCAAGCATTGCCACAAAAGAAGTATATGCGCAGACACGGTCATCCTGTCCATATGCTGCGACCATACTGCGGTCAAGTCCGCAGTCACGAGCTTTGCCCGCCGGAACGATCTCCAGTTCTGCTGAAAGAAAATCCTCTTCCTCTACACCATATTTTTCTCCCAGAATCCGAAGGACATTATTTTTGACTGCTTCCTTCTTCTTCTCGTCCTTTTCCTCTTTCAGTGGTCTGCTGCCGATCAGAATGTCAAGATTCTCACCCTCGATCACCTCTGCGGCCTTTTTCTGGAGCTGTTTACCTGCAAGATGAATCAGAAGATCTGTGATATATACGACCGGATCATCCTCATCTTCACCAACATTCACATTTACTACTGTACCATCCTTCTTCACGATCACACCATGAATCGCCAATGGAAGTGCTACCCACTGATATTTCTTCACCCCGCCGTAATAATGGGTATCCAGATATACCAGATCCGTATCTTCATATAAAGGATTCTGTTTTACATCCAAACGTGGCGAATCAATGTGTGCTCCAAGAATATTCATTCCCTTTTCTATCGGTTCCTGTCCGATATGGAACATAGCCATGATCTTTTTCATGCCGACAGCATAGATCTTATCTCCGGCTTTGATCTGCTCACCGGATGCAAGTTTATTTTCTAATGAAACATATCCTGCTGCTTCTGCTTCTCTGGTAAGCTCCAGGACACATTCACGCTCTGTCTTACCAGCATCCAGAAATGTACGATAATTTTTTGCAAGTTTCTCCAGTTCCTTCTCATCTGCTTCCTCATAAGAAAGCCATGCATTTCTTCTTTCCATAATATATAAAACCACCTTTCGTTTGATTCTCAAAATTCTTTCAACATTATACGCCAATATTTTACGTATTTCTACATTCTTCCAGATTCTTAATAAAGATATAAGATTTGTATAAGAAATTTAGCTCTTCCTATCATTTTCTTCACAGTTTCTTTTTTATTATATCCCGAATCGCTTGCATTTCTGCATCTTCCCGCTCTATAATAATTTTGTTTTTTCAAGAATGCTTCCGGCTTCATAATAGTTACAGCCGGACTTTAAATGTACCTTAAATACACAGATAAATCACACTTTTTATAAAGGAGTTTTTCATGCAGCAGGCAACTGAATTAAAAAAGCAGCTTCAATCCATCCACAGAAAAAGTTATCCCGCCTACAAATCTCTGAAAGGCAGTTACCAGTTTGGGCATTATATCCTTTCCATCGATCATGTACAGGGAGATCCTTTTGCATCTCCCTCCCACATCAGTGTCCATATTTCCCGCAAAGATGCCGGTTTTCCGGATGCCTACAGCAAAAACAATCTCACATGTATCACCCTTGCCGACCATCTGACGCGCCAGTTTGAACAGCAGATAAACCACTATTCCTTCCGTGCAAAAGGTTCTGGTAAAAGCGGTCTGATTTCCGTCAGCCACTGTGGACAGGAAATCCTTTCCAGAACCGCATGTGAAATCACATCCAAAGGCATCACTGCCAGATTTTTTATTGGTTTTCCTGCAAATGGCCGTACCATTAATGCACCCGAACTGGAAAAGATTCTGTTCGATTTTCTTCCTGCCTGTGTAGAAAACACTTTCTTTTACAAAAACATAAACCAGGAAGAACTGGAACAAACCATTTTTCTCGCCGAAGATCAACAGGCAATCCGGGAACAGTTGAAAGAAAAAAAACTGGTGGCATTTGTTGCAGATGGGGCTATACTCCCACGGGAAAGTGGTATTTCCTCCCGTCCGATGAAGCATTCTGTCCCGTTTATTTCTCCGGAATCGCTCCGTATAACTATGAATCTTCCGCATAAGGGAAAAATTATCGGAATGGGAATTCCACAGGGCATCACCCTGATCGTCGGCGGTGGATATCATGGCAAATCCACTCTTCTGAATGCCCTGGAACTTGGTGTATACAATCATATTGCCGGAGACGGGCGAGAATACGTGATCACGGATGCCACCGCATTAAAGCTCCGTTCCGAGGATGGACGTTCTATCAAAGACGTGGATATTTCTCTGTTTATCAATGATCTGCCAAACAAAAAAAACACCCATTGTTTTTCAACAGCGGATGCCAGTGGAAGTACGTCTCAGGCTGCCGGCATTATTGAGGGAATGGAAGCCGGCAGCAAAGTTTTTCTTCTGGATGAAGATACTTCTGCCACCAACTTTATGGTGCGGGATACGTTTATGCAGGAAATCATCTCCCGTGAAAAGGAACCGATCACTCCATTTCTCGAACGGGCACAGAAGCTGTATACAATTGCCGGAATTTCTACGCTTCTGGTTGCCGGAAGTTCCGGTGCATTTTTCCACATTGCAGACACAATTATCCAGATGGACTGCTATCGTCCTGTGGATATCACACGCAAAGTCAAAGAAATCTGTGGAAAATATCCTTTGAGTCCAGCCAAAGTTCCTGCATTTGTTATGCCTGACAGTCACAGGATCATACAAAAAAATACTCCTGTGATTCGCTCACATGGACATGGCACAGGCAAACCGGATCGTCTCAAAATAAAAGTTCATGGAAAAGCTGGATTCCTGCTTGGAAGACAGGAAGTAGACCTTCGCTACGTTGAGCAGCTCATAGATCCAGAACAGACCGCAGCCCTCGGATTGCTCCTGAAATATGCGTTGGAGCATCTGGCTGACGGGAAAAAAAACTATCCCGGAGATTGTTGATTATCTTCAGAAACAGATTCATACAAAAGGCCTTATCGCCTTCGCTGATGGTTCTTACCTGCCATGTGGATATGCCATCCCGAGAATCCAGGAAATCTACTCCTGTTTTAATCGATATCGCCAATAACGAAAGCAGCCGCCCTCCTGACGTTCTTGCCAGGTGGCGGCTGTTTAGTGTTCTGTTTTATTTTTTAGGGAAAGGAAAGAGTTCCGGCAACTCTCCCGGCATTGAAGTGCTACCGGATTTCTTAAAGGGGGTTTCCTTTAAGACAAGTACATCATACAATATAAATGTGAGGAGTTTTTGTCCTTTTTCTAATATATTTCTAAAATTTCTAAAATAAATATTTATATTTGTTGAATAAACTTTATTCCTCGTGATCACAATCTTCTGTTGAACATCTATTTATGCTTTTCGTTTATCCAGCTTTCTGGAGAGCATCATGCCAAGTCCCTGCAGAATCTGCACAAGCACTACCAGAATTATAATCGTTACGATCATAATGTCTGTCTGATAGCGGTAATATCCATAACGAATAGCGATATCTCCAAGTCCGCCGCCACCAACAGTTCCTGCCATAGCGGAATAACCAAGAATTGTTCCGACGGCGATTGTTACTCCGACAAGAAGAGAAGTTCTTGCTTCTGCAAGAAGAACTTTCCAGATGATCGTCGGTGTTCCTGCGCCCATGCTGACTGCTGCCTCGAGTACTCCCGGTTCCACTTCTTTCAGCGAAGATTCCACCATACGGGCAATGAACGGAGCCGCTGCAATCACAAGCGGTACGATCGTTGCACTGGAGCCATAGCTCTGTCCCACGATCAGTTTGGTAAGTGGAATCACAAGAATCAGGAGAATCAAAAACGGAATACTTCTGAAAATATTCGTGAGCACATCCAGTACTTTGTAAACAACTGCATTCGGATGAATCCCCTCTTTGTCTGTTACTGCAAGAAGAATTCCCAGCGGAAGTCCCAGCACATATCCGAAAAATGTGGATACAAGCGTCATATACAAAGTATCTCTGGTTCCTTCCAGCAGCATTGTAATTGTTGTATTATCCCACATCAGACTTCAACTCCTCTACTCCCATATTTGTATCTTTCAGATACTGAATCATCTTATCTGCAACTTCCTCGATCTCGGGAAGCTGCAGGATCATTTCACCTTCTGCTGCTCCACCAATATTCTTGGTATCAGCATACAGAATATTGACCGGTGTCCGGTAGGTCAGTACCAGATTGGCAATGACCGGTTCAAAAGAAGATTTATCCCGGAAAGTTACACGAACCAGACGTTTGCCTTCCATTTTCTGAATCTGCGTTCTTCCACTGAATACCAGTCGGCGTGCCGCTTCTGTCTTCGGGCTTCTGAACAGTTCTTCTACTGTTCCGGATTCTACCAGTGTTCCACTCTCCAGAACAGCTACACGATTGCAGATTTCCTGCACCACACTCATTTCATGTGTGATAACTACGACAGTGATTCCATAATCACGGTTAATCTCTTTGATCAGTTCCAGAATTGCTTTTGTTGTCTGTGGATCCAGTGCACTGGTCGCCTCGTCACAGAACAGGATTTTCGGATCACTTGCCAGAACTCGTGCAATTGCAACACGCTGTTTCTGACCACCGGAAAGCTGTGATGGATAAGAAAGAGCTTTTTCTTCCAATCCTACTACTTTCAGATATTCCAGGGCTTTTTTACGTGCTTCTTTCTTACTGATTCCCGCAATTTCCATCGGAAAACACACATTATCAAGAGCAGTTCTCTGCATGAGCAGATTAAAATGCTGGAAGATCATTCCTATATTCTGACGCTCCTTACGGAGTTCTTTTTCAGAAAGTTTCGTAAGATTCTTACCATTCACCCGGACAGTTCCGGATGTTGGTCTTTCCAATAGATTCAGACATCGTACCAGTGTACTTTTACCCGCTCCGGAGAGACCGATAATGCCGAAAATCTCTCCCTTTTCTATGGAAAAACTGATGTTTCTGGCCGCCTCTACCGTCCCGTTTTTTGTGGAAAAGCTTTTACAGAGGTTTTCTACCTGTATCATCGGTTCCATTTAAACTGTTCCCCCGTTCCCTTGAAATATCTGTGTTACAACTTATTCATCAATACTCCCAGCCGTATTATTCTGCAGCTTCTTCTGTAGTCTCTGTTTCTGTGTCTGTAGTAACATCTGCTGTTTCTTCTTTATCAGCATCTGCATCTGCGGAATCTTCAAAAGGTATAACTGCTCCGTCATACTTCTCATTAATAAAGTCTTTGATCTCATCGGATTTCAAAGTATCTACCAGTGCTTTGATTGCTTCACTCTCTTCATTTCCTTCTTTGACCGCGATTACATTTACATATGTTTTTGCTGCTTCAGAATCAGATGTCTCATGAGCGATAGAATCTTTGGATACGGAATATCCTGCCTGCAGAGCATAGTTTCCATTCAGCACGACAAATGCGACTTCATCCTTAACACGGGAAACCTGTGCAGCTTCCAGTTCTTCGATCTTGATATTCTTCGGATTTTCTTCAATATCTTTCACAGTTGCTTCCAGTCCGGCTCCGTCTTTCAGAGTGACCACTCCGTTGTCCTGAAGGAGAAGAAGTGCTCTAGCTTCGTTTGTGGTATCATTCGGAACCGCAATGGTATCACCATCTTCCAGCTCATCCAGTGTTTTCTTTGTTCCCGGATAAATTCCGAATGGCTCATAATGAATGCCGCCTGCATTTACAAGATGTGTTCCCTGTTCTTCGTTAAAGTTGTCCAGGTATGGAATATGCTGGAAATAGTTTGCATCGAAATCGCCGCTCTCTACTACGAGGTTTGGCTGTACATAGTCATCAAATACGGTAACTTCCAGATCCCAGCCTTCTTTTTCGAGGATTGGTTTTGCTTCTTCAAGGATCTCTGCATGTGGTGTTGCGGATGCTGCTACTTTGATGGTTACTTTTTTTGGCGTCAGCGCTTACAAGTACGCCGTTTGCTGCGATTGTTCCGATTGCAAGTGCTGCTGCAAGTGATACTGTGACAAATTTTCTGTTTTTCATAATTATTTACCTCTCTTATTCTCATTCATTATTTTTTATCTGATTTATTTTTATTACTTTTTATTTTTCCATATTCAGTTGTAAGTTCAGGATTTCCTGTTGTCCTGACGTCCTTCACCTGATTTTGGACAAAGAAAAATCAGGAACTCCCTCGGAATTTCCTGTTCATGTAATCTAAATTGTATCTGGTTGATACATCTATATTCACATTCTTGACATCTCACCTCAGACCACTCTGCCATGATCCTCTGATGTCACAGGAAGTTTCCGATACATTGAAGCACAGTTTGACATAGACATGCACATGTACATACCCATTCGCATTTCCTTATCCATCATACACATGACATTTCTCTGTTCTGCATTCTTTGTAAACATGATTCTTCCTCCTTGATAGTTTTCTCTCGGTTTTGTTTTCCTATCTTTCCGATAGGTTTAATATACTACTACTTTTTGGATATGTCAACACCTTTTTCAACTTTTTGTTTTCAGCAGTTTTTCCATGCCTGACATTACTGTGCATACGTTCACAGTAACTGCTTGACACTATTTTTCTATAATGATAGGATACTCTTAAATGGCTGGTTACCAAGTATCAGTCATACTATAGTAAACAATATGAATCAACAGATAACAGGAGAAATATATATGCAGAAAAAAGCAATCATCGCCATGAGCGGCGGAGTCGACTCCAGCGTGGCAGCCTACCTGATGGTTAAGGATGGCTACGACTGTGCCGGTGCGACTCTGAAGCTTTATGATAATCCACAGTGCAGTTTCCCGGGACACCGCGCCTGCTGCACCCCATCTGATACCGAAGATGCCAGAAGCGTTGCCGCACGACTTGGAATGCTCTATTACGTCTTCCCAATGCATGATGAATTCCGCCACAGTGTCATTGACAAATTTGCAGATACTTATCTGCACGGTGGCACACCGAACCCATGTATTGACTGTAACCGTTTTTTGAAATTCTCTGCCCTTCTCGACAAAGCAAGAGAACTTGGCTGTGAATACATCGCAAGCGGACACTATGCACGTCGTGAACAGGATCCGGAAACAGGACGTTTTATTCTGAAAAAAGGCCTCGATCCGACAAAAGATCAGAGCTATGTTCTCTACGCCATGACGCAGGATCAGCTGGCGCATACATTGTTTCCACTTGGCAGCTACACCAAAAAAGAGATTCGTCACATTGCCCAGGAACAGGGCTTTATCAATGCAGATAAACCGGACAGTCAGGATATCTGCTTCGTACCGGACGGAGATTATGCTTCCTTTATTGAACAGTATACCGGACAGTCTTCGGAACCTGGCGATTTCGTAGATAAAGAGGGCAACGTACTCGGCAAACACAAAGGTCAGATTCACTATACCATCGGTCAGCGCCGCGGTCTTGGAATTTCTGCACCGGAATCACTCTATGTATGTGGCAAATCCCTGGATTCCAACAAGGTTATCCTTGGCGGCAAACAGGATCTGATGAGCACCTGCTGTTACATCAACGACATTAACCTGATTCCATGGGATCATCTGGACAAGCCGATCAAATGCAAAGTCAAGACACGCTACCGTCAGCCGGAACAACCTGCAACTGTAGAACAGCTTGATGATGATCTGCTCAAGATCACATTCGAGGAACCACAGAGAGCAGTTACTCCGGGACAGGCTGCTGTTCTCTATGATGGAGACATGGTTCTCGGTGGAGGAACGATTCTTCCAGAAGGACTTGCCTCTACAAAATGATATAACGCAAAACACCTCACAGGTTTTATCCTGTGAAGTGTTTTTTTCATACGCGCCTTATTATCCCATCTGTACGATTACATGATATTCTTTTTTACCATCAACCAGCGGAATCTGATTTCCGGCAATTTTTTCTCCATCCACTTCAATCCAGCTGACACCTTTTTGTACACCCTCTGGTTTGTGAATCTCAATATGATATTCAGCATCTCTAAAACGACGATCCACTTTAAAATCACCAAACTTACCCGGGAGACACGGATCTACAATAAGTCCGTCATAATCCGGCTGAATTCCCAGCAATGCCTGAGACAGGTTTACAAAAGTCCATGCTGCTGTTCCTGTCAGCCAGCTGTTCTTCGCTTCCCCAAATCTCGGTGCATCTGCACCTGCAACCATCTGTGAATATACATAAGGTTCTGTTCGATGGATCTCACTGATCTCCTCAATATACGATGGACATATCTTACGATAAATTTCAAAAGCTCGGTCTCCTCTTCCGATCACAGTCTCTGCAATAGAGATCCACGGATTATTATGGCAGAAGATACCGGCATTTTCTTTGTATCCCGGTGGGTAGGAAGTAATTTCCCCAAGTTCCAGATGATATCTCGTGTATGCCGGCTGAAGAATCATGACTCCATACTTTGTTTCCAGACGCTCATGTACAGAATCCAATGCTTTTTCTGCCAGTCCCTCTTCTTTTCCAATACCTGCCATAACACAAAAGCCCTGCGGTTCAATAAAGATTTTTCCTTCCTCACACTCTTTTGATCCAACTTTTTCGGACTGCGCATCATATGCACGAAGGAACCATTCTCCATCCCATCCTGCATCCAGAACTGCCTGATACATCTCATCGACTGCTTTTTCTGCCTCTGCTGCCAGTTCTTCATGACCTGTACGTCTGCAGAGCTCTTCAAACTCTTTTCCATATTTTACAAACATACCTGCAATAAATACAGATTCCGCTACCGGTCCCTCAGACGGTCCGGTCGTCTGGAAAGATTCTCCCGGTTCACTGGAAAAACAGTTCAGATTCAGGCAATCATTCCAGTCTGCCCTTCCGATCAGAGGAAGTTTATGCGGTCCAAGATGTGTTACTGTATAATGGAAAGATTTGTCCAGATGTTCAAACAGCGGAACCTCTGAACCTTTCTTACAATCAAACGGTACCTGTTCTTCAAGAATTCCATAATCTCCGGTTTCTTTGATATATGCAGCCACTGCTGCGATCAACCATAATGGATCATCATTAAATCCGCTTCCAACATCCAGATTTCCCTGTTTCGTCAATGGCTGATACTGATGATAGGCACTTCCATCCGGGAACTGTGTGGACGCGATATCAATAATCCTCTCTCTTGCACGCTCAGGAATCAGATGTACAAATCCCAGAAGATCCTGACAGGAATCACGGAATCCCATACCACGGCCTGTTCCAGACTCATAATAGGATGCAGATCTGGACATATTGAACGTAACCATACACTGGTACTGATTCCAGATATTTGCCATACGGTCGATGTGTTCATTTTCACTGGATACTGCAAAACGTGCCAGCAGATTCTCCCAGTAATCATTCAGTTTTGCAAAAGCCGCCATAGCCTTATCCATTGTATTAAAGCGTTCGATCAGGGCTTTTGCCGGTGTCTTATTGATGATTCCCGGTGCTTCCCATTTATCATCTACCGGGTTCTCACAATATCCCAGCACAAAAACAAATTCTTTTTCTTCACCTGGTACCAGTTTGATATCGATCTGATGTGCTGCGATCGGATACCATCCACTTGCTATGGAATTGCTGCATTTTTTCTTACGTACAGCTTCCGGAAAAGCATTTCCATTACCAGCGCCGAGAAAAGCATCTCTGCTTGTATCAAAATTGTGAACCGGAGTATTAACAGTAAAGAAGCTGTAATGTCTTCTTCTTTCTCTGTATTCTGTTTTATGATAAATTGTGCTTCCCTGCACTTCCACTTCGCCGATACTTAAGTTTCTCTGGAAGTTGGATCCGTCATCAACTGCATTCCACAAACAGAATTCCACATACGAAAACAGAGAGATATTTTTTTCGGAATCAGAATTATTCTTCAGCTTCAGGCAGTTAATCTCACAGGCTGCATCCGATGGTACAAATGCCAGAAGATCTGCTTCCAGTTTATTCTTAGAAGAATGGAAACGACTGTAGCCCAATCCATGGCGACATTCATATGTATCTGTCTCTGTCATGGATGGCATGGTTCCCGGGTTCCAGATCACACCATCATCATTAATGTAATAGTACTTTCCGTTAGAATCTACCGGAATATTATTGTAACGGTATCTCGTGATTCGCATCAGTTTCGCATCTTTATAGAAACTGTATCCACCACAGGTATTGGAGATCAGTGAGAAAAAGTCATTACTTCCCAGATAATTGATCCACGGCAATGGTGTATGTGGTGTAGTGATTACATATTCTTTGGCTTTGTCGTCAAAATATCCATATTTCATTGAAGGACCTCCTTG
>ENA-OPZZ01000503-OPZZ01000503.1-human-gut-metagenome-genome-assembly--contig:-NODE-503-length-30627-cov-15.070623_pt1 | contig 30627 bp, 24 predicted proteins | sample MGYA00242487_ERZ504511 | MGnify/ENA primary metagenome ERZ504511 (study PRJEB26092, sample SAMD00036241) | human gut metagenome | host: Homo sapiens | study: EMG produced TPA metagenomics assembly of... | reverse complement strand
ACAGCCTCTCTGAGATTCATCCACATACACACGGTCACGTTGAGGAATCAACGTGATCCATACATTTGCTCGTAATATTTCATGTAATCTCCACCGGTGATATCCTCCACCCATTTCTGGTTCTCAAGATACCAACGGATGGTTTTTACGATACCAACCTCGAAGCAGGTCTCTGGTGTCCAGCCTAATTCGTTGGTGATCTTCGTCGGGTCGATTGCGTATCGTTGATCATGGCCCAGACGGTCTTTTACGAATGTAATCAAGCTGTCGTTGATCCAGTCGATAGAGATTTCTCCATCGGCACCGATCTCTTTTTTCTTTAATACTTGGCGATATTCCGGTTGTTCGGTCATTAGTTGATGGATCGTCCGGATCGTGAGTTTTACGATCTCGATGTTCTGCTTCTCGTTATGACCGCCTACGTTGTAAACCTCTCCCACACGTCCGTGGTGGATGACGGCGTCGATCGCCTTGCAATGATCCTCTACATATAACCAGTCGCGTACGTTTGTGCCGTCACCATATACAGGTAGGGATTTACCTTCCAATATGTTCTTTATAATTAAAGGAATCAATTTTTCCGGGAAATGGTAAGGTCCGTAGTTGTTGGAACAACGGGTAATAGATACCGGCATCTTATACGTCTCGTGGTAAGCCTTTACGAATAAGTCCGCGCTTGTCTTGGAGGCGCTGTACGGGCTTCGGGGATCTAAAGGCGTGGTCTCGTGGAAATACCCTTCGGCACCTAGGCTTCCATAGACCTCATCGGTAGAGACTTGATGGAAACGTACACCTTCACGCCATACCGGATAACCAGTCTCGGCCTTACCGGTAACCCATGCTTTTCGTGCGGCGTCCAATAGGTTTTGTGTACCAAGGATGTTGGTTTGCAGGAATAGCTGGGGATTTTCGATGCTTCGGTCTACATGACTTTCAGCGGCGAAGTTCACGACATAATCGAAGTTGTATTTCTCGAATAGCTGGTCGGCCAAGGCACGGTCGCAAATATCGCCTTTCACGAACTCGCAACGTACTCCATCGATATCCTCGGCGATGGTGCCTAAATTACCTGCGTAAGTCAGCAAGTCTAGGACAACGATCTTGATATCGTCATATTTCGCCAGCATATGTTTGATGAAATTGGCACCGATAAAACCGGCGGCACCGGTAACTAGGTAAGTTTTCATATCTGTACAGTGTTTAGTATTTGAAATTAAGCTCAGCGTCTTTCAGCAATGGAGCCTTGGTGTCTTTCTCGGATAGGTTGATCGATTCCGGATCTGTGATGCTCCAATCTACATGGACCGTGGGATCGTCATAGCGGATTCCCCGTTCATGCGTCGGAGTATATGGATTATCTACTTTATAGTTCGCTACGAGAAGTACCGATTCACGCGTCTTTTGCGGCAGATCGGCTCATTTTGGCTTCGATTTGATCCGTTTGGCTCCGACTCAGACTAAGTGAGTAGACTTTTCGGCTCAGGCAGAGCACAAAGCGTATCTGCCTTAGTAAAACCGCAGGTCACAGAGGTGACTTTTTTGGGTATGCTCGGTGGGTCGCGAAAAGTCTACTCACTTGGAATTTGGGCTCTTTGGTTGGGGAGATGCTGGCTCGTTTTGGTTGTCGAGAGCGGGTGAATTGAAGCGCCCTTTCGCGCTACATGCTACAATCGCGGCCATGCCCCACAACTACATCTGCCTTCGAAAGGAGCCTACGTGGCGAACGCCATCGATCAGCTCACGGACCGAGTGCTCGTACTTGGCCGCCTCACCATCGTCCGCCGCGCCATCACCGCCGTGGCGGTCACCATTTCCGCCGTTTTCCAGACATTCCTGATCCAGGCGTTCATTCAGCCCGCCGATCTGCTTCCGAGCGGTCTTACCGGCGTCGCGGTCCTACTCGATCGCGTTACCTCGCTGGGCGGCGTTCACATCGACATCTCGCTCGGCATGCTCGCGCTCAACATCCCCGTGGCGCTCCTATGCTGGAGCGGCATCAGCAAGCGCTTCGTCATCTTCTCGATGATGCAGGTCGTGCTCTCGTCGCTGTTCCTCAACATCTTTCACTTTGCCCCGTTTTTGGGCGACAAGATTATGCTCATCATTTTTGGCGGCGTGGTCTCGGGTCTGGGCGCTGCCATCGCGCTAAAGTCCGGCGCATCCACCGGCGGCACCGACTTTATCGCGCTGTGGGTCTCCAACCACACGGGCAAGACTATCTGGGGCGTCATCTTTGGTTTCAACTGCTTTATCCTGGCGATCTTTGGCTTTATGTTTGGCTGTGACAACGCGGCGTACTCCATCGTGTTCCAGTTTATTTCGACCAAGACCATCGACAGTTTCTATCGTCGCTACGACCGCGTGACGCTGCAGATCACGACGCGCAAGGCAGACGAGGTCATGACCGCCTATGTTGACCATTTTCAGCACGGCATTAGCTGCGCTGAGGTCATCGGCGGATACAGCCGCGAAAAGATGTATCTGCTGCACGCCGTTGTCTCGACCTATGAGAGCCAGGACATTATCAAGCTAGTGTGCGACATTGATCCCGGCGCCGTGATCAATGTGTTCCACACGCTCAACTTTGTGGGCGGCTGGTGGGGCGGTCATGTCGACGAGCCCATGCCCACAGCCGTACCCGATCCCGACAAGCCCGCGCGCATGACCAGCAGGCAGGCGCGCCTCAGCGAGCAGGACAGCCTGCAGCAGGACGACGGCAAGTAGGGTATTGGTATTTTGCCGGCCTGGCGCAACCCTTCCGTATGAGCCCCTCGAAAGCCCCGTTGCTTTCGAGGGGCTTTCGTTTGCCCAGATAAAACCTACCAAATTAAACCTGTCCCTTTTTGGTAGGTGGGGGTGTATCGTTTTATCAATATGAGGTAACATGAAACTAGACGTTATATACGTATTAGAAATTTAGCTATTTTGATAAGAGTGATCAGATATGCCTGCGCCCAAAAATGCACCGCTTTACCAGCAGATTTACGACGAAATCAAGGATGCGATCGAGAAAGGTGTTTATGCACCCAAGGAGCGTATTCCGTCCGAGCTTGAGCTAGCCGAGCAGTACGAGGTGAGCCGAATTACGGTGCGCCGCGCCGTCGAGGAGCTGTGCTCAGATGGCTACCTGGTTAAGCAGCAGGGCCGCGGCACCTTTGTTTCCACGCCGCACATCAATCGTCAGTTCCATGCCTCGACGCTGCAGACGTTTACCGCGCTGTGTGCCGACAACGGCATGAAGGCGGGCGCACATGTGGTCGATCGCCAGATCGTTCCGGCGCGCCAAAACGAGATGGAGTTCTTTGGCCTGCAGAAGGACGCGCTGCTGCTGCATATCAAGCGCGTGCGTACGGCCGACGGCGAGCCCATCTTTGAGGAGAACATCTTTGTGCCGTTTGACGCCTACCGTGAGCTGTTGACGGCCGATCTTGAGGACAAGTCGATTTTTGCCGAGGTCGAGCGTGTTGGCGGAACCCCGATTGTCTCGGTTGGCTACCGCACGGTCGAGGCCGTTCGTGCCAATACCGAGCAGGCGGCCGAGTTGGGCATCGCTCCGCACGATCCGCTGCTCAACCTGCGTGCCGGCTTTACCGGTCCCAATGGCGAGCCGGTCCTGATGGGTAAGCAGTACTACGTGGGCAGCCGCTACGTCATGGTGATGTAAGTTGCGCGGTTTTGCCAAACCGCGCAACGGCTCGACGCTGCGCCCTTGGTTCCGCCGTTCTAACGAACGGCGGACCGGTCGACGCTGCAAACGCCCCTAAGCGGCAATCTGACGTTCAATCGTCGGTCGCGTACCGAAGTACGCTTCCCTCCTCTTTCACGTCACCTTGCTCGCTTGGGGGCGTTTTCGCTGACTCATGCTCAACTGGCGATGTTTCCGCGCTTATCAAGATAGTCATTGGGGACGTTCTTAAACGACTAGTCATTCAAGAACGTCCCCAATGACTACCCGCAGAATGAGCGTGGCCGGCAACCGTGGGGCACCGGTCCGCGTGGCGGCGTATAATCGGCGGCAGATGACTTGGACGTTAGGAAACCATGACCGATAGCATGCAGCAGATGGCGCTCGACACGCTCGGCGCCTATTTTGGCTACACCTCGTTTCGCCCGGGGCAGGACCGCATGGTCGATGCGATCCTTGCCGGTCGCGATGCGCTGGGCGTTATGCCCACAGGCGCCGGCAAGTCCATTTGCTACCAGGTGCCCGCGCTCATGCTGCCCGGCATTACCTTTGTGGTGAGTCCGCTGCTGTCGCTTATGGAGGACCAGACCCGCGCGCTGCTCGCGGCGGGTGCGCGCCCCAGTTATCTCAACTCCAGCCTTACGCCGGCTCAGCAAAATACCGTGCTCAAGCGGGCGCGCGAAGGCCGCTACCAGCTTATGTATGTGGCACCTGAGCGCCTGCTCGAGCCGCGTTTTCTGGCCTTTGCGCAGGAGGCCGCGGCGGACGGCGGCATTGGCGTGCCGCTCGTGGCCATTGACGAGGCCCACTGCGTAAGTCAATGGGGCCAGGACTTCCGCCCCGCCTACCTGCAGATTCGCGAGTTTATCGATTCCCTGCCGCAGCGCCCCATCGTGGCGGCCTTTACCGCTACAGCGACTGAGCGCGTGCGTGCGGACATTCAGCAGATGCTCGGCCTGCAAAACCCGGCGACGGTGGTGACGGGCTTCGATCGCAAGAACCTCTACTTTGGCTGCGAGGAGATGGGCGACAAGGCTAAGACCGCGTGGGTGCGCGACTATGTGATCGCGCATTCGAGCGAGAGCGGCATCGTGTATTGCTCGACCCGCAAGACCGTCGATGTGCTGGCAGGCGAGCTTGCTGAGGCGTTGGGCCCCAGCGGCATTCGCGTGGGCCGCTACCATGCCGGCATGGGCAACGACGCCCGTCGTCAGAGCCAGCGTGCCTTTATCGACGACGACATTCAGGTGATGGTCGCCACCAACGCCTTTGGCATGGGTATCGACAAGCCCAACGTGCGCTACGTCATCCATAACAACGTGCCCGAGAGCATCGAGGCCTACTACCAGGAGGCGGGCCGCGCCGGCCGCGACGGCGACCCGGCCAGCTGCCATTTGCTGTGGAACGGCAACGATTTTCGCATGCGTCGTTTTTTGATCGACCGCGGCGACGCTGCCGACGAGGCGCTCGATGACGAGCAACGCGCGTGGGCGCTCCAGAACCGATATCGTCTGCTCAGCCAGATGGAGGGCTACTGCAATACCACCGGCTGCCTGCGCGAATATATGCTGCGCTACTTTGGCGACGAGGCCGCGGCCGAGCATGCTGCTGCGGCTGGTGCGGGCGCCACCGCCACAGACGACGCCGAGGGCTGTGGCAACTGCAGCAACTGCCTCACGCAGTTCGAGGTCGAGGACGTCACCGGTATGGCTCGCGCCGCCGTGCGCTATGTGGCCACGCGCCCCATGCGCTTTGGCAAGTCGCTCATCGCCGATGTGCTCCACGGCGGCAACACCGAGCGCATCCGCCAGATGCATCTGGACGAGGATCGCGGCTATGGTGAGCTGTCGAGCGAATCGGTCGGGCGCATCAAGGACATCATCGGCCAGCTGTGCGGCCGCGGTTATTTGGCCACCTCGCAGGGGCAGTACCCGGTCGTGGGCCTGGGTCCGCGTGCCGGCGAGGTCGAGGACGAGGCGTTTGCCTTTACCGTTAAGCGTCGCGCGTCCAAGCGCAAGGCCTCGGCCCGTGCTCGCCGTGCGGTGGATCTGCTGCGCGAGGAGGCCGAGCTGGATCAGCGCCCGCGCGTGGGCGACGATGCCGAGCTGTTCGAGCGCCTGCGCGCCCTGCGCAAGGAGATCGCGGCCGAGCTCGAGATGGCGCCGTACATGGTCTTTTCCGACAAGGCCCTGCGCGGCCTGTGCCGCCTGCGCCCGCAGACGCGCGACGAGCTGATTCAGGTCAACGGCATTGGCGAGAAAAAGGCCGACGCCTTTGGCGAGCAGTTTATGGCGGCGATTGAAGAGTTTGAATCCGAGCATGCGCGGGATGGAGCGTAACGATGGCAACCGACGATAAAACCGACCGCGCTGGCGTATCCGCCGTACCGCTGTACCAGCAGGTCATGGACGACCTGAAGGGCGAGATCGCGCGCGGCGTGTATGCGGCCGGCTCGCGCATCCCTTCCGAGATGGAGCTCGCGAAGTCTTACGGCGTGGGACGCATCACCGTGCGCCGCGCCATCGAGGAGCTGTCGCGCGCGGGATATCTCAACCGACAGCAGGGGAGGGGCACCTTTGTGTGCGCTCCCAAGCTCAAGCGCAAGATTGTCCAGAAAGGCGACGTCCAGAGCTTTACTGAGGGTTGTGCCGCCAACGACATGGTGGCCGGAGCGCGTCTGGTGTCGCGTACGGTGGTCGCGGCGACGCGCGAGGATGCGGCGTTCTTTGGCGTGGAGCCCGGCTGCGAGCTCATCGTGGTCGAGCGCGTGCGCACGGCCGACGGCATCCCCGTCATGCTCGAGAACAACGCCTTTGTGCTCGCCGACCATCCCTATCTGCAGACGCTGGCCGATAAGGACCTCACCGATAACTCAATCTTTGCGCTCGTTGCCGAGCATTCGGGTCGCGCGCCGCTCAAGTCCGACCCCTGCACCGTGGAGATTGCGCTGGCGGATGCCCAGGCGGCCCCGCTGCTGGAGGTGCCGGTCGGCGAGCCGCTCTTCTATATGGAGGCGTACTTTACCGATGCGGACGGGCGGCCCCTGCTGCTCGGGCGCCAAAAGATCGTGGGCTCGCGCTACGTGTTCGACATCTAACGTCCATAGATAGAACAACATAGAACAAATTTGCTGAAATGACTTCACGAGCACCTGCTTGCATGCTATAAATAGAACAACATAGAACGACTGCAGGTACGAGCTGCCGTCGTCCAAAGCCGCCACACAAGGAGGAGCGTCAGCATGAACGCACACGATCTGATTCAGGAAATTATCGAGCGCAAGGGTAAGATCGAGAACGTCTTTTGGATCGCCTGCGGCGGTTCGATGATCGACTTAATGCCGGCCAACGAGCTACTCAAGCGCGAGGCCACTACGTTTGCCTCGACGGTCTACACCGCGCGCGAGTTTTGCCTGATGGCCCCCAAGAGCCTGGGGCCGAAGTCGCTCGTCGTCGCCTGCAGCCACAGCGGTAACACGCAGGAGGTCGTCGACGGTTGCGAGATGGCGCTGGCGGCCGGCGCCGAGGTCGTGGCTATGACCGACTATGCGGGCTCCAAGATCGACAACGGCAAGTGGACCACCTGGGTCTATCCGTGGGGCAAGGGCGAGTCGCAGGCCGAGGTCCCGCAGGGCATCGGCGTTCTGATGGCTGCCGAGCTGCTCGACCAGCAGGAAGGCTACGAGGCACTCGCCGACATGTACGAGGGCCTCAAGCAGATGGATGCGCTGCTGCCCGCCGCCCGCGAGAAGGTCAACGCCGAGCTGGGCGCCCGCTTTGCCGAGCTCTGCCAGCAGCACGAGTTCTTCTACATCCTGGGGTCCGGCCCCAACTTTAGCCAGACCTACGCCATGGCCATCTGCTCGCTCATGGAGATGCAGTGGCAGCACTGCTGCTACATCCACTCTGGCGAGTACTTCCACGGTCCCTTCGAGGCCACCGAGCCCGGCGTGTTCTACTTTGTGCAGCTTGGCGCCGGCGAGTGCCGCCCCATGGAGGAGCGCGCACTTGCGTTCCTCAACACGCACACCGATACGATTATGGTGCTCGACGCCCTCGAGTACGGCGTAGGCGACGTGCCCGCCAGCGTGCGTTCGTTCCTGGAGCCGATCTTCTTCTACAACATGAGCTGCGAGCTGCGCGCCGCCCGCGGCAAGGTCTTCGACCACAGCCCCGAGGTTCGTCGCTACATGGGCGTTGAGCAGTACTAAGTAGCGGGGAAAGCGAACTTTTACGACGGGGCCTTCGCCAAACGAGGGTCCCGTTTGCATCGCGGCACCCTGTCCCTGCTGTCGAATAATGAAGTCAAATACTTTTCCCCAGAAGTGAACGACCTATTTTGGACCCCTGAAGCATCCGCACTTTTTGGTGCCAAAACCGCAGGTAAATCTCGACGAAATCGCAGGAAATGGCGTCTGAAAAGTGTCGATGCTTCGGGGGCTCGTTTTTGCTCGTTCACTTCGCGGGAAAAGTATTAGACCTAAATTTGCAAGCGTGTCGTGTGAGTCAAAAAGCGGGCCGCGCCGGGGATTTCCGGCGCGGCCCGCTCTACATTGCGGCCGTGTGTGCGAGGTGTCGCGTCAAGCGGCGGCTTACTTTGCGTCGAAGGCCTCGGTGTCCCACCAGTCGAGCTGGGCGATGTTGTCGCGGATGTGCTGGCAGCTCTTGTGGAAGCCCTCGAGCTCGTGTTCGGACAGGTCCAGCGTGTAGACCTCCTCGACGCCCTCGGCACCGATCACGCACGGCAGGGAGGTAAAGATGCCCTCTTCGCCATACTGGCCGGTCATGAGCGTAGAGGCCGAAAGCACGGCATGCTCGTTGTGAAGCACGGCGGCGCAGACACGCGCGGCGGAGTTGGCGACGGCGTACTCGGTGCACTGCTTGCCAGCGTAGGTCACATAGCCGCCCTTGCGCGCGAGTTCCTCGACCTCCATGTGGTCGAACGCGTACTTGTCGGGGTTCTCGGCCTGAAGCTCGTTGAGGCTCTTGCCGGCGATGGTTGCGGCCTTAAAGGCGGCAAGTTGGCTAAAGCCGTGCTCGCCGATCATGTAGGCGTCGATGGACTTGGGGCTCACGCCGACCTTCTTGGAGATCTCGGTGCGCAGGCGGGCGGAGTCCAGGCCGCAGCCCGAGCCGATGATCTTCTTGGGATCGTAGCCGGTCAGGTGCCACAGCTCGGTGCACACGACGTCGCAGGGGTTGGAGATGGAGACGAAGATGCCGCCAAAGCCGGCGTCGACGATGCGCTTGGCAAAGGTGCGGGCGGCGTCGGTGGTAAAGAACAGCTCGCCGTCGCGGTTACCAGCGGCCAGCGCGACCTTGCCGGCGGCGTTGACGATGACGTCGCAGCAGGCCAGCTCCTCGTAGTGGTCGTAGCAGTTGACGATCTTGGCGTTGTACGGGACAAACGAAAGGGAGTCGCGCAGGTCCTGGACCTCGGATGTCACCTTGGCCTCATTGATATCGCACAGGTACAGCTCATCGGCAATGCCCTGCATGAGCAGGCTGTTGGCGACATGTGCTCCTACGTGGCCCTGGCCGACCACACCGATCTTACGCGTCTGGTACATATATGTATCCTTTCGGCCGAGTTTTTCGCGTCGAACCATTGTAGCGTCCTGCCGCCACTTTGCTAGGCTAAAGCGCCGTAGATTTTTGGGACATGCCTTAATCTCTACTTTTGGAGTGATTTGGGCCGCTGGCGGCATCACTGGGCGATGTGCTCGCGCGGATGGGGCCGCTCGTTGTACCATAGCTGCAACTGACTCGTAAGGAGCATCCATGCCCATTCGCATCCCCGACGCCCTCCCTGCCGCCGCGCAGCTCGAGAGCGAGAACATCTTTGTCATGACCGAGTACCGCGCGCTGCACCAGGACATCCGTCCGCTGCGCGTGCTCATCCTCAACCTCATGCCCACCAAAATCGCCACCGAGACGCAGATCATGCGCAAGCTCTCCAACACGCCGCTGCAGGTGGAGGTGGACCTGCTGCGCACCAAAACGCATGAGGCCACGCACGTGAGTGCCGGCCACCTGGAGACGTTCTACCGCACGTTCGACGACATCCGCGACATCCACTACGACGGCCTGATCATTACGGGCGCGCCGGTGGAACAGATGCCGTTCGAGGAGGTCGACTACTGGCCCGAGCTCTGCCAGATCATGGACTGGTCCACCACGCACGTGCACTCCACGCTGCACATTTGTTGGGGCGCGCAGGCCGGTCTGTACCATCATTACGGTATCCAGAAGCACGACCTGCCGGCCAAGGCGAGCGGCGTGTTCGAGCATCATCTGGTGAAGCCGCAAAGCCCGCTGGTGCGCGGCTTCGATGACCGTTTCTATGCCGTGCATTCGCGCAACACCGATGTGCGCCGCGAGGACGTGGAGGCCGAGCCGCAGCTTGAGGTCGTGGCCGTGTCCGACGAGGTTGGCCTGTACATTGTCAAGTCGACCGACAGCCGTCGCTTTTTTGTATTTGGCCACCCCGAGTACGATACCGACACGCTGCGCCTGGAGTACGAGCGCGACGTGAAGCGCGGGCTCAACCCTCAGGTGCCGGCGCATTACTTTCCGGGCGACGACCCCACCGCCGAGCCGCGAAACGTCTGGCGCAGCCAGGCTCAGCTGTTCTACACCAACTGGCTCAACTACTACGTCTATCAAACCACGCCCTACGACCTAGCACGCGCCGGCGAGGAGCACTAGGCCGCTGTCGTGGCTGTGGCTGCGGCGGTTATCGTGGCCGCTACGCGACGAGCGTGGATAATCGGACACACGAGCGTGGATAATCGGATGCATGTTGAATGAGCGTGGATAATCTCCCGTTTTTAGCTCGTAAGGGGGCCCAAAGCGGGAGATTTTCCACGCTCGATTTTTCTGCAGCTGTTGTACCGGCGGCAGCATCATGCGTCGAGTACATACGGGCCGCATCGCAAACTAGGTAGTTTTGATCCACGGCATTTTTTCTTTCAATGAAGTCGGTGGCTTTTGAGGTTCAAAATGTGGAGACAGGGACCTCTTGACAACCGTTCTACCTGCAGATATAAGCCATTAACCTAAAGCGTTCAAAACCGTCAAGCATTTGGTCAGCTTTTGGTTGGCATTTGGTCAGACTTCGCATGAAACCGCCTGGTACGTTGGCGCCGTTCCAAGAGTTTGGAGGCGACATGGCAAACATGACGGCGAATCAAAGACTTGCAGGTCACATTAAGGCATGCGAACAGCAGATGAGCTGCGTGTACGCGCGAACTGCGGCGGAGGCAAAGCAGATTGAGCGACGGGTGGCGGCGGGAAGTCTAGAGGCGGTCATGCCAGGGCTGTATGCGCGTCCGGAATATTGGTCCGAACTCAAGTTTCGACAGCGTTATCTGCATCGGGTGCGGGCCCTTGCGCAAAAGCATCCCGACTGGACGTTTTGCTCCTATACAGCGGCTGTTATCTATGGCCTTTCGGTTTCGCATGCCAATTTGACGCACATCCATATCGCCGTGGCACCGGCACAATCAACGACGCCGGGCTCTAAGATTATTCGCCATCGCTATGCTCATCGAACGCGGGCCAGCCAGATGGATATTGCCGTGACCGATATCGATCAGACGATTACGGATTGCCTGGTCGATGCGTCGTTTGTCGAGGGGCTGATCATTGCGGACTCGGCGCTCCATGAGCAGCTGTTGTCGAAGGAGCATCTCGTTGAGGCAGTCAACAAGCTTGGCTTAAATCGTCGCGGTGTTGTGACGGCGCGCAGGGTTGCACGGTATGCCGATGGCCTGTCGGAAAGCGGTGGCGAGTCCAAGGCGCGCGCCCTGATGATCGAGCGCGGCTGGCAGACGCCGGAGCTGCAAATTGAGCTGTTCGACCCGGTTGAGCCGGGACGGCCGTATCGCGTCGACTACTTGTGGCGCGTGGAAGATCGGCTGATCATCGGGGAATTTGACGGATTCGTTAAAAGCGAGAAGGCAGCGGAGGAGGGCAAGCTCGCAAAGGCGCAGTTTGATGAGCGCCAGCGCGAGTCGAGGCTTTCGCTGCTTGATAACTGCAGGATCGTGCGCTTGTGCTGGGATGATCTGAGGGATCCGGCAAAGCTCGATCGCAAGCTCAAAGTTGCCGGCGTGCCGCGTGCATGTTGAGGCGGTTGCGGGGCGTTAAGCTGCACGAGCGTGGATAATCGGACACACGAGCGCGGAAATCTGGACGCGCGTTGATTGAGCGTGGATTTTCAGACATACGAGCGTGGATTATCGGACGTTTGAATAATGAGCGTGGATAATCTCCCGTTTTTTGCCCCCGAACAGTTCCAAAGTGGGAGTTTTTCCACGCTTATCTTGCGGGTGCGATACAACGACATTTAGGCGCTGACGATGTTGGGCAGCGGCAGGTCGTGGACGTCGGTGGGGACGTGGTCGATGCGCTGTTCGTCAAAGGCGATGCCGACGATTTGACATGCGGGCGAGAGCATGGACAGGTAACGGTCGTAGCAGCCGCCGCCGTAGCCCAGGCGCGCGCCGGTTTGGTCGAAGGCCACGAGCGGCACAACAATCATGTCGAGTGCTTCGGCAGGCACGATGGGGAAGCGGTTGCTGCCGATGTCCGCGGCAGCGAAGGTTCGCGTGGGATGAGTGATAAACGGAGCCGCGGACGCATCGTCGGCGGCAACCGCCCGCATGCACATACGCTGGCCACAAGCTGCGGCTTCGGCTGCCGAGAGCATGCACGGATAGGCTGCGCGCCAGCCGCGCGCGGCGGCCGCAGCGGCAAACGCGGCAGGGTCTGCCTCGGAACCCATCGCGGCATAGACGGCAACGGTGCGCGGCGCCGCGGCATCCAAGCGGCCCAGCAGCTCAGCCAGCCGCGTGCAAATGACAGCAGACTTTGCCTTCCGAACATCCAAATCAATCGCATCGCGCCGAGCAATTACCGCCCGCCGCAACTCAGCCTTATCCATTCCAGCCCCCTCTCCCAAACCTACCAAAAAGGGACGGGTTTATTTTGGCAGGTTTTATCTGGGCAAATGTCGAAACCACCACAAAGGTGCCTGTCCCCTTTGTGGTGGTTTTGCTTGCTGTGGCTAGCCCAGCAGGTCGACTACGTTGAAGTTGGCGTTGCTCTTGGCGATGACGTCTCGGCCGCCAAAGACGCAGGTGGGCGACTCGGCTGCGATGCGCGTCACGTCGGTGCCGAGCGAGCGCAGCTCACCGGGCGTGGCGGCGAGCATCTGGGCGCGACGCTCCTCGCGCGCATGCGGATCGAGCCCGGCCAGGTAGGTCGTGTTGCGGCGCTTGGTGAGCGCGTACGGCTTCACCGGCGCGTCCATGCCGCTCACGCAGCTCACGATAAAGCCCTCAAAGGCGGCTTCGTCGGGCTCAAAGCTGCCAAGCCATGCACCCGCGCGCTCCACGCGCTCAATCGAAGGATCGATCGCCGGGTCGCGGTAGGTGTAGAACGCCGTCTGGCGCTCGCCGGCTGCGCGGAATCCGCAGCCGTACGCACCGCCCTTCACGCGAATCTCGTTCCACAGGTAGTCGTAGGAGAGCGCGTTGGCGGCAACCGCCCAGGCGCCCGTCACGTCGAGCCCCAAGCGACGCGGGTCGCACGCGCTTGCCGCAAAGCAAATGTCGCTGGGGATCACGAAAGCCTCGTGACGGTCGCGCGGCTCCGGCACCACGAGTGCGTCGCTGGCAGCGCCGTCGCCCGCGCCAAGCCCCAGGTTACCCGCGGCATCCCAGTACGCGTCAAAGTCCTCATCGCTGCCGGTAAAGCTCGCCATGCAGCCGTCGGCCACAAAGATGCGGCCTGCCAGCTCGGCAAGCTTGGCACGCAGGCCGTCCAGGCGCTCGCCAAAGTGGTCGAGAAGATCGCGCAGGAACAGGTAGAAATCCACGCCCGAAAGCTGCTCGCGCACCGCGGCCGAAGGCGAACTGTAGCTCATAGCGCGGCCGAGTGCCGCCGAGTGTCCGTTGTTGATAAAGCCTTGCTCAAGCCCAATGCGAATCTGCGTGAGCACGTCGCGCACGCGGTCGGCGTCAGCATCGAGCAACAGCGTGCTCGACCACACCTCGCGCGGCAGGCTCGCCAGCGCATCGATCTTCTCGGACAGGGCGCCGGCGCTCACCAGCAGGTAGGGGCGCACGCCGTCCACGTCGGGCTGTGTCATGACCTCGGTCGTAAAGCTCAAAAAGCCCAGCTTGCCGGCGAGCAGGTTGTCGAGTTCCTCGGCCGAATGCTCGCGTGTGGGCAGCTGCTTGAGCAGGCGGCAGAGCAGCGTCACATAGGGCAGGTCCTCAAATGCGAGCGCAGCTCAGGTCGAAATACTGCATGGCGTAGGCCAGGCGGTTGGTGGGATGCCGTGGCGCAGGCAGGGGATGGGCGCGGTCGTGTCCACGACCAGCGGCGGCTCGGGGCGCGCCTCGCCAATGTCGGACACACGCAGGCGCGGCAGCGTGGCCTTGGCCTCGGGTGTGTCCTCGGCCTCCTGCGCGGCACGCAGCGCGGCCGTGCGCTCGACCACGTCGGCCAGCTCGGCATCGGTCATGGCGTCGCGCTTGGCTGCCAGCTCGGCGGCCTCGGCGCTCTCCGAACCCTCGGTGGCGTCCACCGGCACCAGCTCGACCAGCGCCATGTGGTCGTTCTCCAGCACCAACTCGCGCAGCAGGTCCTCAAAGTAGCTGCCGTCCAGCTCGCTGCGCAGCTCCTCGTACACCGGGCCGTACTTGAGCGCCAACGTCGCGGCGTCGTCATCGTAGAGCCAGGTGCTCAGCGCGTCGCACGCAATGGCCACGCCGTCGGCGATGCCGTAGTCGCGCTGGCGCAGGTCGTACTCGTTGCTGCTGATGATGGCTTCCAGGCGATCGCGCGGAACGCCGTGCTCACACAGGTCGCGGCAGGCGTCCTGGAACACGCGGCGCAGCTCGCGTGCCACACCGGGCTGCGCGTTTTGCAGCATGATGAGCTCGTAGGGCTGCAGGCTCTCGGCCGCGGTGTAGCTCACCACGTTGCCGCCCACGCCTGCCGCCAGGATAGCCTTCTTAACCGGCGCCTCGTTGGAGCCCAGCAGCGCCTCGAACAGGATGTCCGCCGCGATCGTGCGCTTGCGGTCGAGCGCGCTGCCCAGCACAAAGCCCAGGCCTACCAGGGCGTTTTCGGGCGTGGTGGCCATCTCGACGCGCTTGTACTCGCAGGTCACGGGTGCCTGCACGCCCAGCGGATTGGGCGCCAGCGCAGACGGGTCCTCGCCGGCGGCGACGGCTGCGTCCATGCGGCGGCTCGCGGCGCTCGACTGCGACAGATAGCGCTCGTCCAAAAACGCCAGTGCGCGGTCTACGTCCAGGTCGCCGTAGAGCGTGATGTAGGAGTTGGAAGGGTTGTAGTGGCGCGCGTGCGTGTCCAGGAACTGCTCGTAGGTGAGCGCGGGAATCGCGCGCGGGTCGCCGCCGCTCTCGTGCGCATAGGCAGTATCGGGGTGGAGCGCGGCGTTGACGGCGTCGTCCAGCACACTCATGGGGTCGGACAGCGCGCCCTTCATCTCGTTGAGCACCACGCCGTTATAGCGCAGCGTGCCCTCGCGTAGATTTTTGGGACATGCCTCAAAATCTACCTCGCCGGCGTCGGCCTCGCCGCTGTCGCCCTCCGGCAGGTCCAGCTCGTAGTGCCAGCCCTCCTGCTCAAAAATGGTGGGCTTGGTATAGATGGCCGGGTTGAACACCGCGTCCAGGTACACGTCCATCAGGTTGTACAGATCCTGCTCGTTGGTGGTAGCAACGGGGTAGATGGTTTTGTCGGGGTAGGTCATGGCGTTGAGGAACGTCTGCATGGAGCTCTTAATCAGGTCGACAAACGGCTCCTTGACGGGAAACTTGGCCGACCCGCACAGCACTGAGTGCTCAAGAATATGGAACACGCCGGTGGAATCGGCCGGCGGCGTCTTAAAGCCAATGGCAAAGGCCTTGTTTTCGTCGTCGCACGCCAGGTACAGCAGGTGAGCGCCCGAGGCAGTGTGGCGCAGCACGTAGGCGTCTGAATCGAGCTCGGGCACGGTCTCGCAGCGCTCGACGGCAAAACCGTGGCAGATGGTACCGGGTACCAGCAGCGCGGCAGCAGCGGCGCGCGGGTCGGTTGAGGTGGTGGGCATATGCAGTCTCCTTTGACGCCCCAGCGGGGGCGAATTGAGTCGAATCCTCGAGAGTATACCCATATGGGGCCGCGGCTCTGCGGCGAACTGAAGACGAGGTGGCGCGCGCAGACGTGGTGTAAGAGCGTCCCGAGGTCCGTCGCTGCAAGTCCCGATGTTACTCCTTCTTGAGACCGCGCCTCTCGACTATCTCGTCCACTATCTCCCTGGCGCGCCGCCCGAGCGCGCGGCGCCTCCCCTCTGTCGGGGCCGGCCTGTCCGCGGGCTCGGCGAAGCCCTCGGCGGCCGAGGCCTCGGAGAACACGCGCTGCTGGGACCACTGTCCCTCGGTCTCCATGAGGCTCGCGCACGTCAGGCGCAGCATCGACTCCCTCGAGGGGAAGGACTGCACGACCCTGTAGCGGCGCTTGATCTCGCGGTTGGCGCGCTCCTGGACGTTGTTGGTGCGGAGCTTGGCCCAGTGCGCCCTGGGGAAGGCCGTGAACGCCAGCGCGGAGTCCTCGGCCTGCTCGAAGACCTCGCCGGCCCTGGCGGACACCGACGCCACCCAGGGCGCCGCCTCGGCCCACACGCAGCGCGCGAGGTCGGGGTCGTCCTGGTAGACCGCGGCGTGCACGAGGTCCCTGACGGCCGCCTTGGAGTCCTCGGGCCTGCCCGAGCAGGCGCTCTGGAGGTTGCGCTGCAGGTGCGTCACGCAGCGCTGCCAGGCGCAGCCCTGGAACAGGCGCGAGACGGCGGCCACGAGCCCGGCGTGGCTGTCGGAGACCACGAGGCGAACGCCGGCCAGCCCGCGCTCGCGCAGCCCGCCGAGGAATGCCGCCCAGGAGTCCTCGCTCTCGGTGTCGACCACGTCGCAGCCCAGGAAGTGCTTGCGCCCGTCGGCGCCCAGCCCGATCGCGGTCACGACGCCCTGCGAGACGACCGACGAGCCGACCCTGCAGCTCATGTAGGTAGCGTCGAGCCACAGGTAGCAGCACGGCGTGCCCGACAGGTCGCGGCGGCGGAACTCCGCCACCTCGGCGTCGAGGTCGGAGCAGAGGCTCGAGACCTCCGAGCTCGACAGCGAGGATATGCCCAGCTTGGACGCCACGCGCTCGACCTTGCGGGTGGACACGCCGCATACGTACATCTCCTGCACGATGGCGGCCACCGAGGTGTCGACGCGCGACCATCGCGCGAGCATGCCCTCGGGGTAGTAGGTGCCGTGCCTGAGCTTGGGTATCTCGAGCTCCACGTCGCCCACGGCTGTTAGCGTCAATCTATTTTTCACCAGTTTCGCTAAACAGGCGCGCCGTTCGCGCAAAGGCGGTTTCACCGGTTGCGCTAACGTATTTTCACCGATTCCGGTCACGGCTTGACGGGGCCGTCCCTCGGCAGGTCCTTCAGCCTGTAGGACCTGCCGGTTATCTTGACCAGGTGGCAGTGGTGGCACACCCTGTCCGCGATCGCGCTCGCCGCCACGTCGTCCCCGAACACCCTGCCCCAGCCGCTGATCCCCACGTTGGTGGTGATGATCGTCGAGCGCTGCTCGTAGCGCGTCGATATCAGCTGGAACAGCAGGTCCGCGCCCGCGCTGCCGACGTCGAGGTAGCCGAGCTCGTCGATGATCAGCAGCCTCGAGTGGGCGTAGTACTTGAGCCTCTTCTTGAGGATTCCGCGCGACGAGGCGTCCTCCAGGTCCTCGACGAGCCGGGCGCAGTCCACGAACCTGACCTCGCGCCCCGCCCTGACGGCCTCGATGCCCAGCGCGACGGCGAGGTGCGTCTTGCCCACGCCGGGGCTCCCCACGAGCAGGACGTTCTCGGCCCGCTCGACGAACCTCAGGGTCGCGAGCTCCTCGATCTCTGCGCGCGGGACCGACGGCTGGAAGTCCCAGTCGAAGTCCGCCAGCCCCTTGACGTAGGGGAACCCCGACGAACGTATGCGCTGGTTGGTGATCCTGACCTCCCGGGCGGCGACCTCGACGCGCGTCATCTCCTCGAGGGCGGAGGCGAAGCCCCGCTCGCCCGCGGCGACCATCCTCACGTAGTCGGGCAGGGACGCCGCCATCTCGTGCAGCCCGAGCGCGGAGAGGTTCGCCTGCGCCCTGATCGAGGGGCTGCCCTCCGCGACGGCGCCCATCACGCCCCTCCGAGCGAGTCGAGCAGCGCGAGGTTGGCGCGCGCGGCCTCGGCGATGTCCGCGTCGGCCAGGCCCCGCTTCCCCTCGAGGGCCTGCCCATAGTGGTCGGGGTCGTAGTTGATGGGCCTCGACGGCCCGGACGCGGCGTCGTGGACGGCGACCTCCTCGCCGGCCATCCTCACAACGACCTGGCCGCCGGGCATCGCTATGACGCTCACGCGCCGGCCGATGCAGCGCCTGGGCACGGACCACTCCCTGCCGGCGGCCCTGACGAGCATGGTCGGCGGGACGGTCTGGACGCTCACGTCGCCCACCATCGACTCGAGGAGCCGGAGGTTCCCGATGGGCCGCAGGCTCTCCTTCTCCCGCATGAACAGCGCGTCGGGCGGCAGGCCGGTGGTGCGGTTCGGCTCCGAGTTGGCCTGGGCCTCGACCCGGGCCACCGCCTCGGCGAGGCCGCTCCACCCGGTGAACTCGCCGCCGTAGGCGAGCAGGCGGTTCAGGAAGCGGTTGGCCGACTCGTCCTTGCCCTTGGTCTGCGGCGAGCGCGGCGCGCAGAGTCTGAGCTCGAAGCCGGCCTCCCGCGCGAACCGCCACGCCCTCTCCTGCCTGGTCCTCCTGCGGCCCGAGACGGTCACCAGGCACGACATGTTGTCCGTGATGCACTCCTCCGGGACGCCGCCGAGGCGGGTGAAGGTGGCGAGCAGGCAGGACAGCAGGTCGTCGAGCGTGCGGCTCCTGACCGGTATGAAGCGGTGCTTCCGGGAGTAGCCGAGCGTCGCGGTGAACACGCTGAACTCGAAGACCTCGCCCTCCGAGTCGACGAGCCTCATGCCCTCCTTCCAGTCGAACTGCAGCTGCCTGCCCGGGGGCGTCTCGAACCGCGGGTGCGGCTCGCGGCCGCCCGCGCCCCCGAAGGGCACGTCGCGGGCCCGGCACCACGCGGTGAAGGCGCCGTACCCGGGCAGCCCCTCCCCGCGGCCCTCGCGCAGGAACGCGTAGACTGCCATCTTGGTCATCCCGGGCAGCTGGGCCTTCGCGCGGATCACCTCCTCGAGCGGGTCGAAGGCGCTGCCCCTCGCGGACCTCCCGTCGGCGGCGGACTCGCCCCCCCGCCAGTACTTGGCGACCGTGTGCCGGTCCATGCCGTGCCTCCTCGCGATCTCGCTGAAGTTCGGCTTCGCGCCGGACCCCCTGTAGACGTTCAGCTCTCCCATTACGTTTCGCTCCATATCCCGCTCCTCCCGGGTCGGATACCCGATCGGAGCATAGTTCCGTTAGCGCAGTTGGTGAAAGTACGTTAGCGGGGTCGGCGAAAGCGCGTTAGCGCATTCGGCGAGATGCGTTTGCGAAAGTGGTCAATTTTAGATTAGCGCTAACAACGGCGGTCTTGAGCGACCTGGGGCGGTAGCCGTTGCGGCTGTTCTCCCTGCCGTCGCTGCGCTCGTTGCGGCTCGCGCCGCACATCTGCTGGGCCTCGGAGTCCATCAGCGCGTTCATCACGCTGCCCAGCACCCTGCACGCGAACTCGCGCGCGTCGCCGCACTCCTGCCAAAGCCTCGCCGCCTCGAGGGCCTCGTCGCGGCCGAGGCGCAGTACACTCTCTTCTTGGGGCATCGCCTTTCCTTCCATTCGTCACCTTCATTACTCCAACGACGAATTCTAGGCGGTGTCCCCTCCCTTTCAAGAAAGGGCGGAGGCGGGGCATTCCCCGCCTCTTACACCACATCTCTGCGCGCTACCCGGCTCCAAGGGGTCGTGGACAAAAAGGGGCAAATATGAGTACTGTTACCATTTTAGTAGCAGGCAAAACCACCCAAAATGACGTCCGAGCGACCCCTACAACCTCCTAAAGCAGCCAACCTGACTGGTTTAAGACATATTGGAGCCAATTTTAATGAACATACTATCGGCTATGTCCATTATCTTCTTGGATGTAAATGCTATTCACTTAGCAACAGTACTCATATTTGGCATTTTTTGTCCACTGCCATATAACTAATGCCCTATAGCGGGCAAAAAACAGGCCGCAGTCCATCGCTGCGGCCTGTTCGGAAGCAAAAGTGGGCGTTAAGCGCTGTAGCCCATCGCCTGCAGGACAAACATGACGACCGTGAGCACCGTAATCACGCCGATAGTCGCCCACGTGAGCACGTTCCATACGCGGCCGTTGCGGTTGGCGCCCATAATGTGACGGTCGGCGGCGATAACCACCTGGAACACCAGAACCACGGGCAGTAGCACGCCATTGATGACCTGCGAGGTCATCATAATCTGGAACAGATCGACGCCGGGCATAAGCACCAGCACGGCAGAGATACCGATGATGGCCGTAATGATGCCGCGATAGACCGGGGCCTCGTCCCAGCTGCGGTCGGCACCGCGCTCCCAGCCAAATGCCTCGCAGATAGCGCTCGACGTAACGCCCGGCAGCACGCAGGCAGCCAAGAAACTCGCCGCGACCAGGCCCGAGGCAAACAGTACCGTAGACCACTGACCCGCAATAGGCTCCAGCGCGCGGGCAGCATCGGCAGCATCGCTAATCTGAATACCCGCCGGGAACAACACCGTGCCGGTCGTGATGATAATAAAGCCGGCAATAACATCGGCGGCAAGCGAGCCGCTCACGGTATCAATACGCTGCAGCACGATGTCGTCCTCGCCCGCGTTCTTATCGACCACGTTGTTCTGCGCCAAGAAAATCATCCACGGCGCGATGGTGGTACCGATCGTTGCGACCACGAGCGACACGTAGCTGGGGTCATTTTGAATGTTAGGCACGACCAGGTCGACCGCGACCTCACCCCAGTTGGGGCCAGCCATAAACGCGGCGACGATGTAGGTCACGAACACGCAGCTCACCAGCAGCAGAATCTTCTCGATGCGCTGGAAACTCCCCGACATGGTAAGCATCCACACCAGCAGCGCCACCAACGGCACCGAGATGCTCGCCGGCACGCCAAAGAGGGCAAGGCCGCTCGCAATACCCGCAAACTCCGAAATGGTCACAGCCGTGTTGGCGATCAACAGCGCCGCCATAGCAAGTACACTCTTGCGCACGCCAAAGCGCTCGCGAATGAGCGATGCCAGGCCCTTGCCCGTCACGCAGCCGCAACGCGCCGCGGTCTCCTGCGTCACGATGAGCAGCACAGTCATGACGGGAAGCATCCAGAGCATCTTGTAGCCATAGCTGGCACCCGCACTGGAATACGTTGCAATGCCGCCGGCGTCATTGCCCGAAAGCGCCGCCAGCAGACCGGGACCCATAGCGCCAAAGATGGCCGCGATGGTCAGCTTTTGCTTGGTGCCCGACTTTTGCTTGGTATTTTGCACGCGACCACCTAGCCCATGACTGACATGGCGAGCAGCACCGCGGCGATGCAATACGCCACACACGAGATCATGACGGCAATAACGTTCATGGCGGTGCCCGACGTGTTGAGGTCATGCTCGTCACGCCAGAACAGCACCATCAGGTAAATCACAGCACTCATGTTGCCAACCAGGCAAATGATGGCGGCAATGTTAAAGCAGCCGGTAAAGAGCTGCTCCTCAAACATAGAGGCATCGGGGAATGCAGCGGTGCGCACCAGCTGGGCGCACAGGTAGGTCACGAGTGACAGAATCAGGCCCATGCCCGTGCTCTGGAAGAAGAATCCCAGATACGGCTTGGGCTCGTCGTCGTGACCGTCATACTCCAGGAAGTAGTTCTTGACGAACGACACCATGCGCGAGGCCGCCAGCAGCACGAGCGGCATGGCGCACATGGGGAACACCACCAGATGCGCGGAGCCGAGCGCCGTTCCCAGCACGGTCGCCATGATGCACGACGCGATGCCCCATACAACAACCCAGTACTGGCGATGCACGAACCAGCTGAGCACGTTCGTCGAGTCGTCCGACGCGCTATCGCCCGAGCCGACACCGGCGATCTGCAGGTCCTCCTGATGCTCCTCGGCGATAACGTCCATGGCGTCGTCGAAGGTTACGATACCCAGGATATGACGGTTCTCGTCGCAGACGGGGATAGCGACCAGGTCATACTTGGTCATCTCGTCCGTCACGTCTTCCTGGTCCTCGTCGGGCGACACATAGACCAGGTCGCGATAGGCCAGCTGACCCAGCGTGGCGTCGCGGTCGGCTACGATCAGCGTGCGCAGCGAAAGCACGCCGGTCAGCATGCCGCTCGGATCCTCGGTATAGACGTAGTAGACGCTCTCGAAGTCCTCGTCGAGCTCGCGAATCGCCTCGATGGCGTCACCGACCGTTGCCGTGGCGGGCAGGGAGACAAACTCCGAGGTCATGATGCGGCCGGCGGTGTTGTCCTCATACCCCAGCAGGTTACGAATCGCTTTCTCTTCCTTGACGCCCATCAGGCGCAGGAGCTTCTCGGCCTTCTCGTAATCGAGCTCGTCGATCAGATCGGCGGCGTCGTCCGGGTCCATCATGGCCAGCATCGACGATGCGTCGGTGTCGGACAGGCCCTCGAGCATCTCGGTCATAAGCTCGTCGTCATCGAACTCCGAGATGGCCTCGGCGGCCTGGGCGGTATCGAGCTGCGCAAACACCTGCGCACGTAGGCGCGGGTCGAGCTGCTCGATAATGTCGGCGATGTCGGCAGGGTGCAGCTCGCCGAGCGTCTTGTGCGACACCGAGAGTTGAATGTTCTTGGTCGAGCGGTCGAGCAGGTCCATGTAGGACCAGGCGATGATGTCCTCACTGAGCGGCTTGCCCAGGTGCTTCATAAAGCCTTCGACGATATGCTCGAGCGCGGGGCTGATGGCGCGTAGCAGACCGCGGGCACCGACCTCGGCGCCCAGCAGGCGCAGCTGGTTTTCGCCCGACATGGAAAACTTGATGTCGTTTACGCGCACGACCTTCATGCCCTGCGTGTCGACAATCTGCTTGTTGAGCACGTCGCGGGCAAGCAAGAGTTCGGTCGGTTGCAGGTACGAAAAACGGATTTCGGTGGCCGACGTCTTAAGGTGTACACCCGTCTCGTCGATACGGTCGACCCATTTGCGCCAGCTGATCATAAACGGCGTCTTGCCGGGGCCGCGGAACGCGAGCGACGTCACGTGCGGAAAAACTTCGCCGGTTGCAATGCCAAAATCGTTGACCACGCCGAGCTTTTCGCCGTCGACGTCCAAGACTGGCAATTTGAGCATCTCACTCAGATAATTCAATGGTGCTCCCCATCATTATTCCTCCGGACGCGGCCGCGCGTGCGGCGTCCGGGGGCTTCTGGATATGTATACGCATGCGCGGGCGGCACGCCGCTCGACGCTTACACCCCGTGCATGCGCAAAAAGCACCTGCATGGGGTCATCGACTGTATGGTCGAGGTTTGGATTTCACCTGTAACCTTTCTCTTGACCCTCATTAACCGCAGTAACTATAGCATCAGCATCGCCCTGCGGCATCGAATTTATGCGCTGCACATTGCAGGCATACCAAACGCTGACGCATCCGTGACATAGTCATTGGGGACGTTCTTAAATGACTACCCAATAACTACTCTGTGGTGTCGTTGTCCTCGGCAAGTTGGGGGAACACGGCATCCTTGGGCATGGTGACCTTCGTCAGCGAGGTGAGCTTTTTGCTCAGCGACGCGTCCGTCTTGACCAGGTCGCTGAGCGTCACGATCTTGTAGCCATCGGCAATGAGGCCGTCGATAATCTGCGGCAGCGCCTCGAGCGTCTGCTCGGCGCATTCGTCTCTATCGGTGAGCAGCACGATATTGCCCGGCGTCACCGAATCGAGCACCGTCGAGACCTGCTCGTCGGCACCGTTGAGCAGCCAGTCGCCCGAGTCAATATTCCACGAGACCACGGCGGAGACCAGGTCCATCGCATCAATCCAGTTTTGCTCGTCAAAGGCAGCGTAGGGAGCACGCAGCAGCATCGTCTTCACGCCGGTCGCCGACTTAATCGCATCGGTGCCTTTCGTGATCTGTTCGCGTACCGCCTCACGGTCCTGACCCTTGAGCGAATCGTCGCTGTAGCTGTTGGATCCGATCTCGCACCCGGCATCGACAATCGCCTTGGCCGTGGCAGGCGATGCCTCGGCCGCATCGCCCGACAGGAAGAACGTCGCGGTGACGCCCTTTTCCTTGAGTACCTGCAAGATCTGCTTGGTAGCGCTGCTCGGGCCCTCATCAAACGTCAGCGCCACGTACTTTTCGTTGCCCTTGGGCGCCACGCTCGCGCACTCGACCACGCAATCGGTGGCGGGCACGACCTCGCCGCGGTCCTGCGTCTTACCCGACTGCTCGCCGACCCACACCTCGGAGCGACCTTGGATGCCCCACGTCTTGACGTACTCGATAGCACCCGTGCCCTCGACCTTGAGCTTGGGCTCGATAACCGTCGCCTGGACCTCATGCTTCTCATACGTGTCGCGGCCGTCTTTGACCGTCACCTTCTCGCCGCCCGTAAGCTCGCGGCTTTTCCACTTGCCCTGTTTTATGCGCTTGCCGTCCACTTTTACCGACAGCTTTTCGCCGCCATGGCGAGTAAGCACGCTGTCGTCAACGGCCAGCAAGTCCCCGGCGTCGTAGGTATCGGTCAGCTCCTGGTCGTCGATGAGATTTTGCAGCGTAGATCCGACGCGCACCGCAGTCTCCTGGCCGTTGAGGACGACATCCACGCTGCGGTTGACGTAGCCCACGACGGCAGCGATAAACAGCACGAGTGCGCAGCCCACGGCGATGAGCGCATAGGGCAGGCGAGACGGACGACGGGGCGTGCGGCTGTTTCCGATGCGAGTGCTGCGGTCGCTAAAGCCGCGGCTATGGTTGAGATACATCGCGCCGGGCTTACGGTGACGCTTGCGCTGACCGCTGGGCAGCTGCCCCAGGTCGCGGCGCGCCGTCGGACGCGCACCCGAGCGCCCGTTTAAGTTAGATCCGTTTTGGCGCATGTGCCCTCCCCCATAAACGCAGCAAGCCGGAGCAACAGGTCTCCGGCTTGCCTCCCATCAATTGGTACGTCGCTATTTGCTAGCTTTTGACGAGCCCCCGCTCGCCTTTTGATATTCGTCCTTAAAGGCCTTGAACATACCGCGCGTCTTGCCGAGCTGCTTGCCCAGCGCGCGACTGCCCTTGTCCACGGCGACCGAACCCTTGTCATCGAGCACCTTAGCGCCCTTCTTGACCTTATCGCCCACCACGACGCTTGCCTCGGCAGCCTTTGCGGCGGCGCCGCCCGAATACCCGAGCGACTTGACCTCGTCCGAAACGATCATCGCGCCGTCCGCATAGCCGCGCAGCATCGTCGGCGGCACCTGCGTGTCGCCCACCAGCACACTCGAGGCAGTGCCGGCGGTCACGTAGAACGTCTGCACGATGCCCGAACGCGGCTTGAACTCCACATCCGAGCAATAGCCGACGACATCGCCCGACTCCGTGCGCACGTCCATGCCAACCCAGATAATGCAATCGTCCAGGTTGATGTCGAGGCGCTTGGCCGCAGCGGCATCGTAGGTGCTCTTGACGTCGTCAACCGCGATGGCGCCCTCGTAGACGCCAATGGCATCGAGCGCCACAAATCGGTCGGGGCGCTCGATCATGCCCGCGATATCGGACTGGCGCACCATAAAGCCCACCACGCGCGTACCGCCCGGGGTAAAGACCGGAAAGTGAATCTTGCCGAGCTTTTTAGGGCTGCGCGGCGTGCCGTCCTTTTTGGTGCGCTTATCCTCGGTAGGCTTGCGATAGATCTTGGCGCCGACAAAATCCCCGGCGCGCATTATGCCTCGGTCGAAGGCTCCGCGGCCTCAGCGTCGGCCTCGACGGCGTTCTCGACCACGACATCGGCGGCGGGCGTCACGTTACCGCCCGAGATGGCGTCGTTGAGTTGCTCGCGCAGCTGGTCCATGCGCTCGCGGGCAAGGTCGACCTTGGCGCGCAGGTCATCGGTCTTGGCGTCGACCATCGGGCCAAAATCGTTGACCGCGGCGCGGGCCTCCTCGGCGCTGTGCTCGTAGGTGTCGCGCATATTGTCCCAGGCGTCGTTGGCGATATCGGCAGCCATGGCGCGGGTCTCGGCGCCCGAGCGCGGAGCCAAGGCGACGCCGATGATGGCGCCGGCGGCAGCACCGAAGAGCGCACCCGAGATAAAGTTGAAAGTCTTACCCATGTTCATTCCTCTCCTGCGGGCACCTCGGCGCCCACCGTTTGAATGCTGTCCATTATACCCGCAGCACAGCGCTTGCCGTCTCGCTCATCTGCGTACGGTAAAGGCGCAGGTACATGATGGTGATAAGCGGGTGAGCCTACTCCTGCGGCATGGCAGGCATGGCCACTGTAGCGCCCGGGTCCTCGCCGGCGCCGTCAACGAGCGGCAGCGCTCCCTCACGCGCAGGGGCAACCGGAGCCGTCGCCGCGCCACCGTAGACGGCAGCGGGGGCCTCGTGGCTTTCGGCGGTCGCGCCCTCGGTATCGATTGCCTCCTGCGGCTCGTCGTCAAAGCTCGGGACGCCCTGGGGCTCCGCGGGCTCGGCCTCGACGGTCTCCTCGGCAGGGGCATCGTTGACAGGCTCGACGGCAGCCTCGGCAGGCTCGACGACCTCCTCGGCAGGCTCGACGCCCTCGGCCGTGTCCCCGGCGTCGCCCTCGGCGTTCGCGGCGGCGACGGCCTCGTGCGGGTCCTTGCCCTCGGCCTCGGCACGCATGCCCAGCACCAGGTTGCGCAAACCCGCGACCGTACCGTCCACATCGGGAGCGGGCTGGTCGGCATGCAGATAGGCCCAATCCATCATAAAGGTCGCCGAAGACAGCGCGCCGATGGCCAGCGCGTCGTCGGGACACGAAAGCTCGACCTCAAAGACACGCTCATCGTGCTCACTCACGCGGGTGCGGCCGCACGAAATGCTGCCGGCAAGCCCGGTCTCGTTCATGAGCTCGACCGTCACGTGCTCCAGCAGATGGCAAAGCTCGGTCTGGCCCATGCAGTCCTGGAATTCGCGACCGGAATCGCCCAGGCACAGGTGCTTGGCAATTGCGGGTACCAGGTAGTACACGCGCGCCGTGGCCTCGATGTCCTCCGAGGTCATGAGCGGCATGCCGGGGTTCACCAGCACGTGCGCGCAGATCTTGTCCTCGCTGACGGTGACCTTAAGGATGTTGAACAGGCCTGCCATAACTCTCCCCTACTCTTCCTTGCCCTACTCGTCGCCGTCGTGCGGGTCCGCAGAGCCCGCACCCGACGCCGTCGGCTTATCTGCCGAGGACTCGGAATCCTTCTTATCGGTTTCGGCCGGAGCGATCACGCGAATGAGCGAGATGCGCTGGCCACGCATCGACTGCACCTTAAACTTGTACCCCGCAACCTCAAACACCTCTCCGATGTCGGGCACCGAGTCGCAAAGCTCCAAAATCCAGCCGGCGATGGTCTCATAATCATCGCTTTCCTCGAGCGGCCAACCAAGCTCAATCGCGTCATCGCACGAAAAACGCCCATCGACGAGCCACTCGCGGCGCGAAAGGCGCGTGAGGTACTTGTTGTCGGGGTCGAACTCGTCCTCGATCTCGCCCACGATCTCCTCGACGATGTCCTCGATGGTGATGATGCCGGCCGTGCCACCGTACTCGTCCACGACCACTACGATCTGGTCGTGCGAGGTCTGCATCTCGGACAGCAGCGGCAGGATGTCCTTGGTGTCGGGCACAAAGGTGGCGTCGCGCAAAAAGTCGGCGATGGGCTGGTCGCCCTTGCCGTCGAGCGAAGGCTGGATCAGGTCCTTGATGTGCGCGATGCCGGCGACGTTGTCGGGATCCTCGTGATAGACGGGGATGCGGCTAAAGCCGGTCTGGCGCATGGCGGACAGCACGTCGGCGACCGTTTCGTCGTCCTCGCACATGGTGGTGTCCACGCGCGGCACCATGACCTCGCGGGCAACGGTGTCTCCCAGGTCGAAGATCTCGTGGATCATGCGCTTTTCCTCGTCGAGCAGATCATCCTGCTCCGAGACCATGTATTTGATCTCTTCCTCCGAGACGTTTTGGCGGTCGTCGGCGCTCTTGATGCGCAGGATGCGGGCCAGGCCGTCGGAGCAGGCGCCGGTCAGCCACACGAGCGGGCGGGCGATCTTTTGGAACACGGAGAGCGGTCCCACGACCTGCTTGGATACGCCTTCGGCATTAGCCAGGCCGATGCGCTTGGGCACAAGCTCGCCAACCACGATGGACACGAAGGCGACGGCGACGGTGATGATGACCGGCGCCAGGCCGCGCGCGATGGCGGAAAGCGGCGCGATGCCAAAGCTCATGAGCCACGTGGCAAGCGGGTCGGACAGGCTCGTCGAGGCGACGGCGGACGAGGCGAAGCCCACGAGCGTGATGGCGACCTGGATGGTGGCGAGCAGCTGGTCGGAGTCGGCGGCCAGCTTAATGGCGCGCTCGGCGCGCTTGTCGCCTTCCTCGGCATCGTGCTCCAACACGGCGCGCTTAGCCGTGGTGAGCGCCATCTCGGACATGGAGAAGTAGCCGTTGATGAGGGTCAAAACGAGGGTGGTGATAAGGGAGATGGTTATGTCCATCGGGAGTTTCTCGAACCTCCAAGATTCGGGACGTTAGGGTAAAACGTTGATGGCGGATAGGGCAATTGCGCTGGCGACCGAGCGGGGGCACGGGCGCTGGCGTGGTCGCTAGATTACGAAGAGGATCACCGCCATGAACTGGAAGATGCTGCCGGCGAGCACCCACAGGTGAAACACGCTGTGCAGATAGCGCACGTTTTTGGCGATATAGAACGGCACGCCCGCGGTGTAGCACACGCCGCCGACGGCGAGCAGGGCAAGCGCCACAGGGTTGAGCAGTGCCACAAGTTCGGGCAGCTTAAAGACAACGAGCCAGCCCATCAGCAGGTAGACCAGGCCACTTACCCAGTGCGGTTGACGCTCGCGCATAAAGCACTCGAGGGCGATGCCGATAATGGCGATGGCCCATACGGCAAAGAACAGCATAGGACCGCCGTCGTTTGCGAGCGTGATGAGACAAAACGGCGTATAGCTGCCGGCTATGAGCAGGTAGATGCAGCTATGGTCGATGATGCGAAACACGCGCTTGGCGCGCGCGGGCTGAATCGCATGGTAGAGCGTGGAGGCAAGGTATTCGAGGATAATGCTGACACCATAGACAATCGCCGCGGCCATGTGGGCCGGGCCTCCGCCGCGCAGGGCGGCGAATACGATCAGGAGCACCAGACCCGCGATACCCAGCAGGCAGCCGACACCATGGGTGACGGAGTTCATGATCTCCTCGCCCACCGTGTAGTGTGGAACGGCCGCGGTCTTGGGTCGCGGCTTAGAACTGTCGCTCGAATCGGACATGCCGGTTACATCCTCCAACGTAAAGAGTTCTCAACACTATATCAAAGCGTCTAGGTACGTGCGAAATTTGCACCATACGTGACCCTTTGTTTACCCATTCTTTGCCTGTTGACGCATCAACGGCGAACGTCCATAATGCGCTTGCATTAAATGTTGACGTATTAACATCTTATAGGAGAATACCGCATGGCTCAAAACGCACGTTCCCATCGAAAGCTCAAGATGGCCGGCATCGTTGCACTGGTGGTTGTCGTTGTGCTGCTCGGATTTGCCGGCAACTTTCTGTTTGACTTCGCGCTGAATCCCCAAGCGCCGTACACCATGAAGATGATGCAGGATAGCAAGAACGACAAAGAAGGCGAGCAGCCGGATGCCGAGGACACCGAGGCGTGGGCATGGTTTAAAGAAAACCGCAAGAGCAGCAGCCTTACCGCAGATGACGGAACCGAGCTCGCCGCTTGGTATTTTGCCGCCTCGGAGAACACCCACGATTACGCCGTCTGCCTGCATGGATATACCAACGAGCCCATCGGCGTGGCCCGATACGCCAAGCGCTTCCACGACCGCGGCATGAACGTGCTCGCGCCTGCCGCCCGCGCCCACGAGCGCTCCGGCGGCGACTATATCGGCATGGGTTGGCCCGAGCGCCTCGATGTCGTTGCATGGATTGGGCGAATTGTTCAGGCTGACCCCGAGGCGCGCATCCTGGTCTTTGGCGAGTCGATGGGTGCGGCAACCGCCATGAACGTGGCGGGAGAATCTCTGCCCGCAAACGTGAAGTGCATTATCGAGGACTGCGGTTATACGAGTGTTTGGGACGAGTTTTCCCTGCAGCTCAAGGACGTGTTCGGCCTGCCCAGCTTTCCCTTGCTCGATGTAGCAAACTTGGTGTGCAACGTGCGCGCGGGCTACGACTTTCATACGGCGAGCAGTGTGGAGCAACTCAAACACGCGACGGTTCCCATGCTGTTTATCCACGGCGACCAGGACACCTTTGTGCCGTACGACATGCTCGACCAAAACTACGACGCGTGCGCCAGCAAAGTCAAGCAAAAGCTCACCATCCATGGCGCCACCCACGCCAAGAGTGCGCAAGTTGACCCCGAGCTCTACTGGAACACGGTCGATGACTTCCTCGGAAAGAATTTTTAGGCAAAAAGCAACGTCCGGGGCTTTATCTGACCCCCTATTTTCGGAAGTATGCGGCAAAATCTGGAACTGCCGACCAGACCGCGGTAGCGCGCAGAGATGTGGTGTAAGAGGCGGGGAATGCCCCGCCTCCGCCCTTTCTTGAAAGGGAGGGGACACCGCCTAGAATTCGTCGTTGGAGTAATGAAGGTGACGAATGGAAGGAAAGGCGA
>ENA-OPZZ01000500-OPZZ01000500.1-human-gut-metagenome-genome-assembly--contig:-NODE-500-length-30774-cov-7.099912_pt1 | contig 30774 bp, 28 predicted proteins | sample MGYA00242487_ERZ504511 | MGnify/ENA primary metagenome ERZ504511 (study PRJEB26092, sample SAMD00036241) | human gut metagenome | host: Homo sapiens | study: EMG produced TPA metagenomics assembly of... | reverse complement strand
AAAAAAAAAGTATGCCGTCGTGGAAGCGGACATTCGGCACTGACGCCCGGGCTGAAGCCCTTCGGCCTGGAGCTGGAAGCGCTGGTGCAGGCCGATGCTGACGCCCTTTACGCCGCTGGCTGCGGCCTACGGCCTGCCCAAGGACACCCCGGAGCAGGCCGCGCACAAGGCTTCTGTGCTGGAAGCCGCACTGGACGGTGCAAGCGCCGTGCCGCTGCAAATTATGGAAAAGTGCGCCGAGGGCATCGCGCTGGCGGGGCAGTACGCCGCCAAAGGCAGCGTGCTGGCAGTATCGGACGCAGGCTGCGCCGCCGTGCTGTGCAAGGCCGCCTTGCAGGCCGCAAGCCTGAATGTGTTTATTAACACCAAGCTGATGGCAGACCGCAGCCGCGCAGCCGCGCTGGACGCCCGGGCAGACGCATTGCTGGCAGAGTTTGTGCCCCGGGCAGACGAAACCTTCACCGCCGTCAGCGGGAAACTCCGCAATAAATAATATCACAAATGAGGGAAAGTATATGGCAACGATTTTAAAGGGCGCGCCGGTGGTGGCCGCCATGAACGAGCGCAACGCTTTGCTCTGCGAGCAGTTGAAAGCCAAGGGCATCACCCCCACGCTGGCCGTGGTGCGGGTGGGTGAGCGGGAGGATGACCTCTCCTACGAGCGGGGCGTAATGACCCGCTGCGGCAAGGTGGGCGTCGCCGTCCGGCAGTTCGTGCTGCCTGCCGATGCCACGCAGGAGCAGCTGCTCCGGGTACTGGACGAGGTGAACACAGACGACAGCATCCACGGCTGTCTTTTGTTCCGTCCCCTGCCCAAGCAGTTCGATGACCGCACCGTCCGCGCCGCCCTGCGCCCGGAAAAGGACATCGACGGCATTACGGACGGTTCGCTGGCCGGGGTGTTCACCAACACCGATCTGGGCTATGCTCCCTGCACCGCGCAGGCCTGCATGGAAATTTTGAAGTATTACAACGTCCCCCTTTCCGGCAAGCGTGCCGTGGTGGTGGGGCGCAGCCTTGTGGTGGGCAAGCCCGCTGCCATGATGCTGGACCGGGAAAACGCCACCGTCACCCTGTGCAACTCCCGCACCCGGAATCTGCCGGAAGTGTGCCGGCAGGCCGACATCGTGGTGGTGGCCATGGGCAAAATGGCGGCTGTGGGCGCGGACTGCCTGCGGGCAGGCCAGACGGTCGTGGACGTAGGCATCCATGTAAACGAGGAGGGCAAGCTGTGCGGTGACGTGCAGTTTGACGCCGCAGAGCCGGTGGTGGACGCCATCACCCCTGTGCCCGGCGGCGTAGGCACCGTGACCACCTCGGTGCTGGTAGGCCATGTGGTGCAGGCGGCGTGCAAAAAAGCCGGAGTAGAATGCTGAGAAGATCATTTTAAGACAGAGCAAGCCCGGAAAGTCCGCAGACTTTCCGGGCTTGCATTTTTACGGGCGGAATTGTAACGGGTATCAGCCCCGCACAAGGAGCAGCAGCAGGGCCGAGGCCACACACTGCAGGATCAGCCAGCGGGCTACCACCTGCTCATCACTCCAGCCCTTGCGCTTGCGCACATGGTCGTGGAGAGGGGTCAGGGTGTTTTTCAAGATCCAGATGTGCAGAAAACGCTTCAGGCTGATCTTCAGAATGCCCAAACTGCCATCTGCGATGAACACGATAGCCGCCAGCAGGAAGGCGAAGGGGTGGCCGCACTTGAGCGACAGCATGGCGATGAAAAAGCCCATGGCGCGGCTGCCGGCATCGCCCATCAGCAGGCTGGAGGGCTTGGCATTCAACCACAGGTAGGCCAGCAGCGCACCGATGAACACCACACCAGCCGTAGCATACGCACCCAGTTCGGTCTTATAAGCCAGCAGGTAGGTGCCAATGGTAACCACTGCCAGACTGGCGGAAAGGCCGTCCACACCATCGGTGCAGTTGACCACGTTGATGCTTGCCCAGATCAGGATGACGATGAGCAGCAGGTACACTGCATACGGCAGGGTGAAGCTCCACTGCAAAAAGTGTACGCCGCAGCCATTGAAGTTCAGGTAGGTGACGCCCGCCAGCACCGCGATGACAAAATCGATGATGCCTTTTTTGTACTCATTCCAGGCGGTTTCGGCGGCATCGTCCAGATAACCGGAGAGCATGGAGGCGATCAGCAGCACATTGTACACCACATACTCTGTGTTGAAGGGCAAAAACGCCAGCGACACCAGTGCGATGCACAGCACAAAGATCAATCCGGAGCCTCGCGCCTTGCCCTTGGAAAGCTCGCCGTTCACCGCAAAGGCGCGGCCGTGATCGTGGGGCAGTTTATCGCGGAAAATGGAATCTGTCAGGGCGGTCAGGGCAAATGCCAGCAAAAATGCCATGGCATCCACGCCCCGCTGCCCGATGACAGAGGTCAGCATTTGGATCATAAGATAACATTCCTCTTTCTTTCTGTATAGTACGTTGTGAGTGTATCACGCCCTAGACCAAAAATCAATCCCGGCGGCAAAATTCACTTTGGATTGACTTTTCTCCCGCAGCTCTCTATAATAATGTATTAGTCTGTAATTTTCACCCACAACGCAGGAGGTTCCATGTCCATTACACTTGAGCAGCTCTCTGCCCGGATGCGGCAGGGCGAGCAGGTGCCGCTGCGCCACACCGCACAGGTGGCGCTGACGCTGAGTATCCCTTCCATTTTGCAGCAGATCGTGGTTACCGCCATGGAGTACATCGACGCCGCCATGGTGGGGCATATCGGTGCCGCCGCAACAGCCTCCATTGGCATCGTCAGCTCCAGTACATGGTTGCTGCACGGGATGCTGGCCGGGCTGTGCATGGCGTTTTCCATTCAGGTGGCACAGTATCTGGGCGCAGACCGCCAGCAGGATGCCCGGGGCGTTCTGCGGCAGTCCATGCTGTTCAATCTGGCGGTGGGTCTTGCGGCAGCGGCCTTTGGCGTGGGCATCAGCCGGTTTCTGCCCGGGTGGCTGGGCGCAGATGCGGCACTGCGGGCAAATGCTTCGGCGTATTTTGCCATCTGGTCGGCTTCCCTGCCTTTTATCATGGCTATGGGCACCTACGCCGCCATGCTGCGCTCTACGGGTGATGCGCTTACCCCGGGTCTCATCAGCATCTTTACCTGCGTACTGGACATCATCTTCAACTTTTTCCTCATCAACCCCACCCGGGAGATGACGGTATTCGGCCAGAACCTCACGGTCTGGGGTCTGGGATGGGGCGTGCCGGGCGCAGCGCTGGGCACAGCGCTTGCCAACGCTGTGGGCGGTACGCTGGCGTTGGGCGTTCTGCTGCTGAGGGATGGTCCGCTGTGCATCCGCAAGCCCGGCTCGTGGCACATTACCCGCGCCTGCCTGCATAACGTGTGGAAGGTGGGCGCACCGCTGGCGGCAGAGCGCGCCGCTCTGTCCTCGGCACAGGTGCTGCTGGTGCGCATCGTGTCCGGGCTGGGCACTACCGCCATTGCCGCCAACAGTCTGGGGGTCAGCGCCGAGAGCCTGTGCTACATGGCGGGCTACGGCATTCAGGACGCCGCTCTTGCGCTGGTGGGGCAGGCCGTGGGCGCGAACCGCCGGGACATGGCAAAGCGCTTTGCATGGCTGTGCACCGCCATGGGCATGGGCATCATGGCACTGACCGGCGTGGGGCTGTATGTGTTTGCCCCGCAGCTGATGGGCATTTTTACCGCCGACGCCGCCGTCATTGCACTGGGCGCGCGGGTGCTGCGTATCGAAGCCTTTGCCGAGCCGATGTTCGGGGCAAGCATCGTAGCCAGCGGCTCCATGCAGGGCGCAGGCGACAGCACCGGCTGCTTTATCCTGAACCTTGTTAGTATGTGGGGCGTGCGGCTGACCTTGGCAGTTCTGCTGGCTCCCTGCTTTGGGCTGGTGGGCGTATGGGTGGCCATGTGCGCCGAGCTTTGCACCCGCGGTGCGCTGTTTTTGCTGCGCATGGCGCGTGGCAAATGGCTGGATAAAGGCGCGTTGGCGTAAAGTTTCTTATAAATTCAAAGAGCCGGAAAGTCCGCAGACTTTCCGGCTCTCTGTTATCTCAGCAGCTTACTTGCGGCCGTGCAGGATGGGAGACAGGGGCTTATAGATCAGCAGGCACAGTACGGCGTCCAGCAGACCCTTGACCAGCGTGAAGGGCATGTTAAAGATCACAAGGCACTTGATCAGGCTGTCGGCAGAGGGCAGAATGGCCTGATACATTCCCAGAATGGCTTCCAGCGGCATGTGGTAGAACTGTACATAGGCCGGGTAGGTGATGAAGTAGTTGGAGGGCACGCTGAACACGGCCATGACGGCTGCACCGGCAATGGCACCCAGAATGGCGGTCTTGCGGCTCTTGTGGCGCTTGTAGACAAAGCCCGCCACAGCGGAGAACACCGCGCCCAGCATAAAGTTGCACAGCTCACCCACGCAGGCGGTGGAGGTGCCCTTGATGATGATGTGCAGCAGGTTCTTCATAAAGCTGATGACCACGCCGTACACCGGACCCAGTGCAAAAGCACCCAGCAGGGCGGGCAGGTCGGAGAAGTCCATCTTGACAAAGGACGGGATGAGCATCGGCAGCGGGAACTCGATGAACATCAGGATAAAGGCGACCGCGCTGAGCATGGCGGCAACGGTCAGATTGTGGGTGGTATTCTTTTTCATGGTAGTTGTCCTCCCCGGGGTGTACTCCCCGTTCAAATTTGTTCGGAAAGCCCTTTTCGCGCTGGATCGAACCGGAAAGACAAACCAAAAAGCGCCCTGCTGCAACCAAAAACTGCAACAGGGCGCACAGACGCAATTTGCCTGCCGTTTCTTGCATCCGGACTATACCGTTGGTCCCGGAGTTGCACCGGGTCAGCACCCTTGCGGGTGGTCGCGGACTTTACCGCCAGTGGGGAATTGCACCCCGCCCTGAAACGAACTTTCTGACCAAGAGTATAGCGCGGTACTGCGGCGCTGTCAAGCCCCCTTTCCAAAAAGTTTGCACATTTTTTGTCAAAGTGCGTTTTCACCTTTCTTTCCTTGCCCCGGGCAGCAGAGTATGCTATCATAATATGCGTTGTGAAAAAACACAGGAGGTTTTCCATGATTTTCTCAATCCGTAACCTTGGCTTCGAGCTTGGCTCGCTGCTGCTGGAAGGCTGGGCAGCCTTTGCCGCCCGCGTGGTGTGCGCGGCGCTGCTGCTGGCGCTTGGCTGGCTGGCGCGGCAGCTTTTGTCCCGCAGGGTGTTCCCTGCCCTGCTGCGCCGCAACTGGCGGCTGGCCGGTACGCCCATTCTGCTGCGCAGCTTTGCCGTACCGCTGCAGCGGCTCACCCTTGCAGCGTTCATCTATGCCGCAGCGGCCAGCCTGCCGTGGGCAATTGCCGGCGTAAATAAATTTCTGCTCACAGTCTTTGAGCTGGCCGCCACCTTTTTTGTGTGTCAGGGGCTGTACGCCGCCGCCGATCTCACCGACCTTTTGCTGGCGAGCTGCGGCGAGGAGGTGCGCACTAACCGCACCCTAACCACCCTGCTGAACAAGGTGTACAAAGTTCTCATCGTGGTTCTGGGCGTTATGACCATGGCACAGGAGAGCGGCCTGCCGGTGGGCAGCATCGTAGCCAGTGCGGGTCTTGTCGGTCTGACCATCTCTCTGGCTGCGCAGGACAGCGCCAAAAACCTGTTCAGCGGGCTGGTCATCCTGCTGGACCGCCCCTTTTCCATCGGCGACTGGATCACCGTGGGCGACGTTTCCGGCGAGGTGGTGGACATCAACTTCCGCTCCACCAAAGTCCGCGCGTTGGATAACTCGGTGTACATCCTGACCAACAGCACAGTCAGCTCTGCCACCATCAACAACGGTACTTTGCGCAACAAGCGGCTGTACCGCTTCACCCTCGGGGTCACCTACGATACCTCCCGTCCTCAGCTGGAACAGCTGATGACCGACCTGACTGCCATGCTCAAGGCCAGCCCCTACACCTACGAGGACTCGGTGCTGGTTAAGCTGAACGGCTTCGGCGCTTCCAGCATCGACCTGCTGGTGTCCGCCTACCTGCGCACCGCCGACATGACCCGCTTTTTGCAGATGCAGAACGACTTAAATCTCGATCTGATGGACGTGATGCAGAAAAACGGCGTGGACTTCGCCTTCCCCTCCACCACCGTGTATCTGGAAAAGAACAACTGAACTTTTTTGGAGGGCTCCTTCCTATGACACAGCTTTTGCTGCCAATTATTTACCTGGCCTTTATCAGCCTTGGCCTGCCGGATTCTCTGCTGGGGTCTGCATGGCCCACCATGTACCCCCAGCTGGGCGTCCCCTTCTCCTACGCGGGTATCCTGTCCATGATCATCTCGCTGGGCACCATCGTTTCCAGCCTGAACAGCGACCGGCTCACCCGGGCGCTGGGCACGGGCAGGGTGACCGCCCTCAGCGTGGGCATGACCGCTGCGGCGCTGTTCGGTTTTTCGGTCTCCGGCCGGTTCTGGATGCTCTGTCTGTGGGCTGTCCCCTACGGCTTGGGCGCGGGCAGCGTGGATGCCGCCCTGAACAACTACGTTGCCCTGCATTACGAAAGCCGCCACATGAGCTGGCTGCACTGTATGTGGGGCGTGGGCACCACCATCGGCCCCGTGGTGATGGGCACAGCACTTTTCCGGCGGACTGGGCTGGAACAGCGGCTACCGGTACATCGCCCTGTTCCAGATCGCGCTTACTGCCGTGCTTTTTTTGCAGCCTGCCCCTGTGGCACAAACGCCCCGATGCCGCCCCGGACGGCACCGTGCCCAAGGCGCTGACCCTGCCGCAGGTGTTCGCGCTGCCGGGCGCAAAGGAAGTGATGCTCTGCTTTTTCTGCTACTGCGCGCTGGAGACCACCGCCGGGCTCTGGGCAAGCAGCTACCTGACCCTTGTGCGGCAGGTGCCCGCCCAGACGGCTGCCAGCTTTGCCAGTCTGTTCTATATCGGCATCACGGTGGGGCGGGGCGTCTGCGGCTTTTTGACCTTAAAGCTGAGCGACGATCAGATGATTCGTCTGGGGTTTGCGGTGCTGGGCGTGGGCATTGCTGCCCTGCTGCTGCCCGGGGCGCAGGTCTTTGCGCTGGCCGGGCTTGTGCTGGTAGGGCTGGGATGTGCGCCCATCTACCCCAGCGTCATTCACTCCACCCCGGCGCACTTCGGCGTACAGAATTCTCAGGCCGTCATCGGCATCCAGATGAGCAGCGCCTATGTGGGCAATCTTGCCATGCCGCCGCTGTTCGGCGTGCTTGCCAACAACATCACCCCGGCGCTGTTCCCCTTCTATCTGCTGGTATTTCTGGTGCTGATGGCGCTGATGCACCGGCAGCTGGTGCGCAAAACGGCGCACACCTGAAAGGGTCCAACCCGCTAAAATTAAAGGGACTGCCGTACCTCATTTGGTGCGGCAGTCCCTTTGCTATTTATTCAGTTATTTGTAAAGAACTGCACTCAGAACTTATTGAGCATCTTTTTCAGCTTTGCCAGTTCCTCTGCATCGCGGGTGTCATCCAGCAGGGTGAGGGCATCGTTGAAATAGTTGCGGTCCAGATAAGAGTGGGTAGCATTGGCGTGGGCAGCCATAGCCTCCAGCACGGCATAACCGGAGCGCACCAGCGGGTGGGTGGCAGGCACGCTGCCGCCCTCGGCCACCAGCGCAAACTTGCTTTCAGCCATATCCTCCAGCAGGGCGCTGTAAGCGTTGTTGGGGTCGGTGCCGTGGTTCTGCAGGCCCTGATACAGCAGCTGTGCCACAAAACCCAGCGTAGAAGCCGTATACCAGTTACCATTGAAATTATTGGGGTTCGCGGCCTTATCGGTGACCGGGGAGTTGATCTTGTTGGTCAGGTACACCACCACCAGGTTCTCCACGGGGTCGATCATGGTCAACGTACCGGTCCAGCCCTGATGGCCAATGGTATTGGAGGGTGCCTGCGTACCGAAATACCAGCAGCGCTGGTTGTCGCCCTCACGCCACCAGCCCAGACCCCAGTTGGCAGCGTCCTCCTTCTTGGGTGCGGTAAAGGCGTCCATCACGTTGCGGGAGAAGTAGCGGTTCTCGCTGTAGCCGCCGGTGAGCATGACAGAGGCCAGTTTTGCCAACTCGGTAGCGTTGGAGAACAGGCCTGCATGGCCGGAAATACCGCCCATCGCGTAGTAGCACTTCTCGTCGTGCACCTGGCCCTGAATGGTGGCGGTGCGCACGCCGGTAAAGGAGATGGCACCATCACGGGTGTTGCCGTTCAGCTCGGTAGCGGCGCAATCGTTGGCGGCAAAGCCGTTCAGCAAGGGGTTGTAGGTGGTGTGGGTCAGACCCATGGGGTCCCAGAAGGTCTCCTTCAGGAAGGCGTCCAGTCCCTTGCCGGTGATTGCTTCAATGGCGAAGGCCAGCAGCATATAGTCCACGTCGGAGTAAACGGTCTTGGTGCCGGGTTTATACATCAGCGGAGTCTTGAAGATGGACTTAAGGGTAGCAGCGCGGGTTGCAGCGCTGCCGTCCCAGCCGGAGAAGAGCACGTTGGTGGCACCGGGAACGGTCTTTTGAGCGCACTGGTCAAAGGAATCGTTGTGGTACTGGGGGTCTGCAGGGAAGCCTGCCTGATGGCGCAGGATATCGCGCAGGGTCAGTTCTGCTTTCCACTGCTTGTTGACCTTCAGGCCCGGGTTCTCGTAGCCGTTGTAGGTAATGTCGATGGTGTCCTCCACAAAGGCGCTGCCCAGCAGGTCTACCAGACGGCTGTCCAAATTGGCCTTGCCCTGCGTGACGAGGTACTGTAATGCGTAGTTTGCAGTGTACATCTTGGTGTTGGAGGCCAGATCGTACAGGGTATCGTTGGTCACAGCCGGGCTGTCGGTCTTGGGGGTGCCGTCCGGATTATAGGAGTTCACCTTGCCCCATGCGTTCTGGTACACCAGTTTGCCGTTTTTCACAATGGCCATCTGTGCGCTGGGGAAGCCGTTGTTCACGTCGGCCTGAACGATCTGCTCCAACAGCTCCAGTGCATCGCGGTCGATGCCCACGTCCTGCAGGCTGCCCTCCTGCACGGTGGGGTAGCCCACCCGCACAGTCACCTGTTTGCCGCGGGGACGGATGCCGCCCACTTGAATGGTGTTGCGGCCGTTGATGGTCTGGCCGGAAATGTCCACGTTCCACACGCCGCCTGCCGCCATGGCAGCGGTGTTGATCTGGCGGTTATTGACGAACAGGTTAAAGCCGGTCACGCCCGACTCGGGCTCCACGCACAGCGTTCCCTGCCCTGCGTAGCCCACAAAGGTGTACATGTGGTTCATGGCCAGCGTATCGTCCAGACCCTTCCAGTTGGGGAACACCGGCTCGCCCTGCCAGCCGCCGCTCACGCTGCCGCGGCTGGTCACCTTGACCGAGGTCGCCTTTTTAGGGACGAGGTTCAGGGAGTTGGTATCCTCCGCTGCGGCGGCTGCGGGCTCGGCAGCAGAGGCTGCCCCGGCGGTGCACACGTTGAGCGCCATCATGCCCAGACCGGCAACGCTGCCCTTCAGGAACGTTTTACGGGAAAATTTGGTTGACATGGTAAGGTCCTCCCATTCTTTTTGCCGCAATGCGACAATATACCTGTATTCGTGCTTTTTTGTCCCGCAGCAGCGGGACTGCCTTGTGCCCCGAATTGTACGCGAGACGAAACAAAATGTCAATCATGTTTTTATCTTGTGGCACAAAGTTTTGCGTTTCTCAGTTTTTCGCCTATTTTGGCACATTGTTTTTCGTTTTGTTTCAAATTTTCATGCGTTTTGTATACAACCAGCCGCAAAAATGCGTAAAAAAGCCGCCGCACAAACCCTTGTGCAGCGGCTTCGGTTCATAATTTTTCTTACAGGATGCGGGCGCTGATAGCGTTTGCCACCTGAAACAGGTCCTTCTGCCCAATAAAGCCAAACTTGGCCTCGTGGCCGTCCGCAAAGCAGACTGTCAACTGGGACGCCTGCAGCGGATCGCCAAAACCCGCCGTCTGGATGCCATAGTGCAGCACCTTGCGGTAAGGCAGCACAAAAAGCTGCTGCCGCGTGCCCGTGACCCCCTGCATATCCACCATGATGATGCGGTGGCTGGTGAACACCACCTGATCACGCACCGTCTTGTATGCGCCCACGATCTGCTCGCCCTCCAGCAGCAGGGCGTTAACATTTTTGCAGATATCCTTCTCCTGCAGGCGCATGAGGTTCTCCATCGGTTTATCGCGGAATTCCATTGTAGCGTTCCCCTTTCAGCGTTTTTATGGCTCTATTGTAGCATTTCCGCCTCCGGTTTGCAAGATGACTGCCCAGTGCAGGACAAAAAGAAAAGACCCGAACCGTTCAAGGTTCAGGTCTTTTGGAGCGGGTAATGGGAATCGAACCCACCTCCTCAGCTTGGAAGGCTGATATACTAGCCGATGTACTATACCCGCAATTGCAGAAAGAATTATACCATAACTTTCCGCAAATGTCCAGCATGAATTTAGCAGCTGCATAGCTGGGCAGACACAACAAAAAAGCACCGCACATTCCTGTGCAGTGCTTTTCTTTCTGGTGGAGATTACCGGGATCGAACCGGTGACCTCTTGCATGCCATGCAAGCGCTCTCCCAGCTGAGCTAAACCCCCAGATGTTTATCCTCATGCCTGACAACATGGGTTATTATACCAGCCGGAGGGGCGCTTGTCAACGGTTTTTTACAAAAATCTCTCCTCTTTTTTCAGCGGTGCAGTGTGCCCGGAAGCTTTTGACGCAGCTGCGTTTTTCCCGGGCTGCTCTGCCGCAAAAGGCCGCAACATTACCTGTCCCATTTGTCGCACAGAGCGTTGATCTGATCAGCAAATTTGGCCAGATCCTTGTTGGCGCCACCCTCGTTGTGCTCAATGACCCGCAGCAGGCGCTTGCCGGCGCTGAGCAGCCGCTGGAACACGGTAGCGGCGCGGTTTGCACCCTCGCCTGTCCTCTGCTCCACACGGACCTTTGTGCCCTCCTGCAGGCAGACTGCACCCTCGGCACCGATGGCCCACTGCGCACCATTGTAGGGTGCACAGGCGGTAAAGCCCTGCTCGGTCAGGGTGTCCACAAAGCGGTTCTCCACCTCGTCCTCGCCGTGGATCACGAACACCCGCCGGGGCTTTTCCGTAAAGGCGTTCACCCAGCGCAGCAGACCGTCCTTGTCCGCGTGGCCGGACATGCCGGTCAGCTGACAGATCTCGGCCTTTACCTCGATGGGCTCACCGAACAGCTTAACCGAGTCCACTCCCTCGATGAGGGTGCGCCCCAAGGTGCCCACGGCCTGAAAGCCCACGAACAGAATGGTACATTCCGGCCGCCACAGGTTGTGCTTGAGGTGGTGGCGGATGCGTCCGGCTTCGCACATGCCGCTGGCGGACAGGATGACCTTGGGCGTGCGGTCGGTGTTGATCATGCGGGAGTCATCGCTGGTCACGCTGATGCGCAGCCCCGGCACGTTGATGGGGTCGATGCCCTTTTCCAGCAGCGCACGGGTCTGGGCGTCAAAGCAGTCGGGGTCTGTATCCCGGAAGATGCGGGTAGCCTCGGTGGCCAGCGGGCTGTCGATGTAGACCGGGAAGTTGCCGTGTCCTTTGACAAGGCCTTTTTCCTTGATCTCCCGCAAAAAATACAGCATCTCCTGCGTGCGGCCCACCGCAAAGCTGGGCACCACCACGTTGCCGCCCCGGTCAAAGGTGCGCTGCAAAATTTTTGCCAGTTCTGCCACATAGTCCGGCCGTGGGGCGTGGTTGCGGTCACCGTAGGTGGACTCCATGAACACATAGTCTGCCTGTTGGATGTAGGTAGGGTCCTTTATGATGGGCTGCTCCAGATTGCCGATATCGCCGGAGAACACCAGCTTTGTGGTGGTGCTGCCCTCGGTGATCCACAGTTCAATGCTGGCAGAGCCCAGCAGGTGCCCCACGTCCACGAACCGTGCCTCGATGCCCGGGGCAAGCTCGATACGCTTGCTGTACTCCACACCCCGGAACAAGCGGCAGGCGGCTTCGGCATCCTGTATGGTGTACATGGGCTCCACCGGCTCTGCGCCGGCGCGCTTGCCCTTGCGGTTTTTCCACTCGGCTTCAAACTCCTGAATATGCGCCGAGTCCCGCAGCATGATGCCGCAGAGCTCCACTGTGGGGATGGTGGCGTAGATCCTGCCCCGGAAGCCATTGTGCGCCAGCAACGGCAAAAGACCGGTATGGTCGATATGGGCATGGGTGATGAGCACAAAGTCGATCTCGCCGGGGGCTACGGGCAAGGGCTGGTTCTCGTACACATTTTTGCCCTGCTCCATGCCGTAGTCGATGAGGAAACGCTGCCCCGCCGCTTCCAGCATGGTGCAGCTGCCGGTCACCTCGTGGTTCGCGCCTAAAAATGTCAGCTTCAATGCAAAACACCTCCGGTTCGTTTTATGGTTTTAGTATAGCATATTTTTAAGGTACACGCCGCACAAATCTGCGGGAAGTTTACGGGCATAATGCTGAATTGCAGAAAAAATTTTTATACAATCTTGACAAACCACCCTGTTCTGTTATAAACTTAGGATTGTATGACGTTCGTTCGTATTTTATGAGTCTTTTTAAATAGAGAGGTAGAAATTTATGGTTCGTAACGATTTGCGCAACGTTGCCATTATCGCTCACGTTGACCACGGCAAGACCACCCTGGTGGATGCCTTGCTGCGTCAGAGCGGCGCTTTCCGCGACAATCAGGCCGTGGCCGAGCGCGTGATGGACAGCGGCGATATCGAGCGTGAGCGCGGCATCACCATTCTGGCTAAGAACTGCTCCTGCACCTACAAGGGCGTCAAGATCAACATCGTCGACACCCCGGGCCACGCCGACTTTGGCGGCGAGGTGGAGCGCGTGCTGAAGATGGTCAACGGCGTGCTGCTGCTGGTGGACGCTGCCGAGGGCTGCATGCCCCAGACCCGCTTTGTGCTGCAGAAGGCTTTGCAGCAGAACCTGAGCCTTGTGGTGGCTATCAACAAGATCGACCGTCCCGATGCCCGCATCAAGGAGGTCATCGACGAGGTGCTGTACCTGCTGATGGACCTGGGCGCTACCGACGAACAGCTGGACTGCCCCATTCTGTTCTGCTGCGGCCGTGACGGCACCGCCAGCCTGGACCCGGATGTGCCGGGCACCGACCTGATCCCCCTGTTCGACACCCTGCTGAGCACCATCAAGCCGCCCGAGGGCGACCCTGAAGCTCCCTTCCAGATGCTGGTCTCCTCTGTGGACTACAACGAGTTCGTGGGCCGCATCGGCATCGGCCGTATCCAGAACGGCGTTGCCAAGGTGGGTGAGGAAGTGGTCGTGTGCGACTGGCACAACCCCGACCTGAAGATGCGCGGCCGTCTGACCAAGCTGTACGACTTCCAGGCCAACGGCCGTCAGCCGTGCGACAACATCACCGCAGGTGATATCGTGGCATTCTCCGGTCTGCCGGACGTGACCATCGGCAACACCCTGTGCAGCCCCTCCAACGTGGAGCCGCTGCCCTTCGTCAAGATCAACGACCCCACCGTGGAGATGACCTTCTCGGTCAACGACAGCCCGCTGGCCGGCCGTGAGGGCAAGTTCGTCACCAGCCGTCAGATCCGCGACCGTCTGCAGAAGGAACTGCTGAAGGACGTGGCCCTGAAGGTGGAGGACTCCGCCACCACTGATTCCTTCCGTGTCATGGGCCGTGGTGAGATGCACCTGTCCATCCTGATCGAGACCATGCGCCGCGAGGGCTACGAGCTGCAGGTTTCTCCCCCGCACGTTCTGACCAAGGTCATCGACGGCAAGACCTACGAGCCTATGGAGCACGTTGTCATCGACGTGCCCACCCAGTATCAGGGTGCCGTCATGACCGGTCTGGGCCAGCGCAAGGCCATCCTGCAGCAGATGGAGTCCCTGGGCTCTGACCGTGTGCGTCTGGAGTTCCGGATGCCCAGCCGCGGCCTGTTCGGCTACCGCAACCAGTTCCTGACCGATACCCACGGCGAGGGCATCATCAACCAGATCTTTGACGGCTACGATGTCTGGGCTGGCATGATCGCCAACCGCTCCACCGGTTCTCTGGTCAGCTTTGAGACCGGCGAGGCCGTCACCTACGGCCTGTTCAACGCTCAGCAGCGCGGCACCCTGCTGGTGGGCCCCGGCGAAAAGGTGTACGAGGGCATGGTCATCGGCTACACCGCTTCCGGCGAGGATGTGGACGTGAACGTCTGCAAGACCAAGCACCTGACCAACACCCGTTCTTCCGGCTCCGACGACGCTCTGCGCCTGATCCCCATCAGCAAGCTGAGCCTGGAGGGCTGCCTGGAGTTCCTGGCACAGGACGAGCTGCTGGAGGTCACCCCGGAGAATCTGCGCATCCGCAAGCAGATCCTGAACCACGACCAGCGCATGAAGGCCAAGAGCAAGCTGAAGTAATTTCAAAAAAGCATCCTTTTATAGCAGCGCAGAAGCACCTACGGGCGTTTCTGCGCTATTTTTTTCATGTTTAGCAAATCACCCCCATGTTTTTTGCAAAAAAGGCTTGCAAAAGCGCGGTGACTGCGGTATAATATTTCTCGCAGTCACTGATATGCCTCTTTAGCTCAGTCGGTTAGAGCACCTGACTGTTAATCAGGGTGTCGCCTGTTCGAGTCAGGCAAGAGGCGCCAGCAAGCGATGGATATTCTTCCATCGCTTTTTTGTTTATCTGCATCTTTTTCACCCTTTCTTTACGGTTCTTAAAAAATATCGCCTTGAAGAACCCTAGTGGTTGTGGTATACTTTTATAAGTTTATAGGCGTGGAAAAGGTACTGTGCAGGCTGCACAGTCTTTTCTGCCCACAGACAGGCGCTCCCCGGTCAGAAGACTGCCGTGCAGGAGCGCAATTTTTTCGTTGGTCAAATCAGCAGGCAGGCCGGTGGTCTTGTGCGGCAAACGCAGGGCGGCAGGGCGGCTTGGTGTCGTTTGAATAAATCTTGAGAGTAAAAGGAAACATCTATGCGTTATACCTACGTCCGGCAGCACGATACCACCGACTGTGCGGCTGCCTGTCTGGCCATGGTGTGCCTGCACTACAAAAAGGAAGTTACCATTACCCGCCTGCGGGATATGATGGGCACCGACCTGAAAGGCACCAACCTTGTAGGCCTGCAAAAAGCCGCCAATGAACTTGGTTTTACCACCGCCGCAGTCCGCGTGGACCGCGAAAACTTTCTGAGCGATTTCTCGCTTCCCTGTATTGCACAGGTCATCACCGATCAGGGTCTGGCTCACTTTGTTGTGGTGTTCAAAAAGACCACCATCAAGGATGATGGCGCACGCCGCAAGCATATGCTGCAGGACGCCGAGAGCCGCAAGGAAGAAGAGGAAAAGGGCAAAAAGCATAAGTGCAAGGATTACGTCATCATCGGCGACCCCGGCACGGAACTGAAAAAGATCAGTCTGGACGAGTTCTACAAGAACTTTACCGGTGTTCTGCTGCTTTTGAACCCCACCTCGGAGTTCAAGGGCGGCAAGATTGAAAAGGGCGGCATGATGAAGCGGTATATCAACCTGCTGCTGCCCCAGAAAAAGCTGTTCTTCTACGCCATCCTCAGTTCGATCATCACCACCATTCTGGGCATCGCGTCCTCCATGTTCAATAAGATTCTGATGGACGAGGTGCTGCCCTACGGGTTGAACAGCCTGCTGGTCACATTGATCCTGGTGTTCAGTGTGGTCAGCATTACCAGCACGCTGATCGGCTTTGTGCGCCAATGGGTGCTGATCCATCTGTCCATTAAGATCGATATCCCGCTGATGCTGGGTTACTTCGGGCACATCTTCAACCTGCCCATGAAGTTCTTTGCCACCCGCAAGACCGGTGATATCACCACCCGTTACTCGGACGCAAACACCATCAAATCTATCTTTACCAGCATCGCGCTGAGCCTTGTGATGGATATCTCCATGGCTGTCATCACCGGCATCATTCTGTTCCGCATGAACGCCATGCTGTTCTCCATCTCGCTGTTCATGGCGCTGGTCAGCATCCTTCTGGTGCTGGTGTACAAACAGCCTTATAAAAAGATCAACGAAGAGAGCATGGCACAGTCTGCTGCGCTGAACAGCCAGATGATCGAGAGCCTGCGCGGCATCGAGACCGTCAAGTGCAATGCCAACGAGCAGACCGAGCTGGATAATCTGGAACGCGAGTACATGAAGAGCCTGAAGATCAGCCTGCGCTCCAGCCGCATCAGCACCACGCAGGGTCTGATCTCTTCCTTCATCTCCACCGGTTTCAGTATGCTTACCACCTACGTGGGCATCACGCAGGTGCTGAACGGCGAGATGACGCTGGGCGGCTTTATGGCCTTCAGCACCCTGTCCGGCTACTTCACCTCCCCCCTGAGCAACCTGATCGGTCTGCAGATGCAGATTCAGGAAGCCAGCATCTCCATGAAGCGTCTGACCGAGATCATGGACTACCCCTCTGAGTACGAGACCGCCGAGGGTGTGGAGCAGAGCGAGCTGGACAAGGTGGAGGGCGACATTGAGTTCAAGGACGTCACCTTCCGCTACGGCAACCGCGCTCCCGCGCTGGATCACATCAGCTTCACCATTCCCGCCGGTAAAAAGGTGGCGCTGGTGGGCGGCAGCGGCAGCGGCAAATCCACCATCACCAAACTGCTGCTGAAGTACTACGACCCCGAGGACGGCGAGATCGACATAAACGGCGCAAATCTGGCCGAGTACACCAACAGTTCGGTGCGCCGCGCCATTGCCTATGTGCCCCAGAACATCGAGCTGTTCAGTAAGACCATCTACGACAACATCCGCATCTCCCGCATGGATGCCACGCTGGACGAGGTGAAGGAAGCTGCCAAGAAGGCCGATGCCCATGAGTTTATCCGTCACCTGCCGCTGCAGTACAACACCTATCTGGAGGAAGCCGGCAACGGCCTGTCCGGCGGTGAGAAGCAGCGTATCGCACTGGCACGCGCCTTCCTGAAGGACTCTAACCTCTACATTCTGGACGAGTCTACCAGTAATCTGGACTTTGCCACCGAGACGCTGATCTTCAACATGATCTACGAGCAACTGGCAGACCGCTCCATGCTGATCGTGGCGCACCGCCTTTCTACCATCCGTGACTGCGACCTGATCCTTGTGATGGATCACGGCAAGATCGTGGAGCGCGGCAACCATGAGGAACTGATGGCAAAGAATGGCCGCTATGCCGAGCTGTGGAATATGCAGCAGGGCATCTTCCGCAAGCGCAAGCAGGAGCCTGTTGAACAGCTGCCCTCCGCTACGGTGGAAGAGGACGACGACGGCGAGTCCATCACCTACTGACCGCACCGCATCCGCAGCCTTTGCCCGGATGCAGCATAAGCGCTTTCCCGCTGGGAAACCAAAAAATGCCTCGTTATGGTGTGCCCGGAGGCAGACGCTTCCGGGCACCTTTTTGTTTCGGTTCACATTAAAAATATAACAGGATTAGGGGTAATTTATCATGAATGAGATCAAAGTTGCTGAAAACAAGACCCTCAAGCTGACCAATGTCCTCTCCCGCCTCGTGCGCCCTGAGGAACTGGGCAATCTGCCGGTCATCCTGACCCAGATGCAGAACTTTATGAAGAGCAACGGCGCACAGCCTATCGGCCCGCTGGTACAGGCGGTAAAGATGGGTACCGGCCCGGATCATGTGCCGGAACTGTACATGATGCAGCAGGCTACCCAGATGATCACCCAGATGGAGCCCGGCTACCACATGGACGCTGTGCTGCGGGTGAAGAACTGTCTGTACGCCCACTACACTGGTCCGATGAGCCACAACCAGCTGGCTACCGCCAAGCTGCAGATCATGGCCTTTGAAAACGACATCAAGCTGACCGGCGACAACTATACCATCTATGTCAATCAGGACGATGACGATGCCGTGATCGACGTATTTATGGAGACCAAATAATTATGACGACAACCATTCAGAACCTTTCGGATCTGCAGGACCGCCGGATCATGATGGACAAAAAGCTGCCCCCCTACGGGTATGCTTTTGTCATTCTGACCGGTCTGTTCATGATTTTTCTGGTGATCTGGAGCACCCAGACCAACCGCATCTATGTCAGCCAGAACAGCGGTGTGGTGCAGGCCGCCAACAAGACCTACATCATGTCCAGCTACTCCGGCTCCATCACCGAGCTGTATGTCTCTGAGGGCAGCTATGTGAATGAGGGCGACCTAATCGCCCGGCTGAAGAGCACCGATCTGGATATGCAGAAGGATAACCTGCAAAGCCAGCTGGATATCTACCAGAAGCAGCTGGATCAGTACAACAAGCTGCTCAAGTGCATTCAGGACGACACCAACTATTTCGACGAGACGAATGCCGAGGACCAGCCCTACTACTACCAGTACCAGACCTACAAAAGCCAGGTAGCGCAAAAGACCTTTGACGCCACCACCTATCAGGCTGCCGGTTACTCCGACACCCAGATCAAGGCTTTGATGGAGCAGAACCAGAGCGAGCTGGAGTCTTTGTACTACTCTACCATGCAGTCCATCTCCCAGAGCATTACCAGTGCACAGGTCAACGTGGATAACCTGCAGGCGCAGCTGGATTCTTTGAACACCGGCGCCAACGATTACTTCATCTATGCGCCCACCTCCGGCGTGATCCACATGGACAGCCCTTACAAGGAGGGCATGGTGCTGAGTGCCGGTTCTGCACTGGCTACCGTTGCCAGCGAGAACGATGATCTGGAGATCATGGCCATGGTGACGGTGAACGACCGCCCCCTGCTGCATGTCGGCGACCCCTGCAAGATCGCCATCACCGGCCTGTCGGAGTATTCCTACGGCACGCTGACCGGCACGGTCACCTCCATTGACAGCGATGTGACCTCCAGCAACAACGGCTCCTACTACAAGATGACCATCAAGCCCGACGCCACCTATGTGGTGAGCCGCAGCGGCGACAAGGTGGATCTTTCCAACGGTATGAGCGTGACCGCCCGCGTGGAATACGATCAGGTCACCTATTTTGAGTATGCTATGGAGGCTCTGGGCGTGCTGTTCCGCTAAAAACGGATTACGCAGCACGGCAGGATGCCCCCTTCTACACCACCCCAAAGAGGTACAAACAACATGATTCGAACCGCAAAGAAACTGGCCGCCTGTGTGCTGATGCTGGGTGTGCTGGTATGCGGCACCGCACTAAGCGCTGCCGCAGCCAGTCTGCCCGTTGAAGAGCAGAACGGCGTTTCACTGCCATGGCTCAAGGACGTGCCCGCCGAGAGCATTGCCACCGGCAGCTACTCTGCCAATATGCTGCTGGGCGCTTCTCAGCAGCTGTCCCCCGTGGTCAGCCCCAGTTACAGCACCGACTCTGTGGTCTTTTTGACCGATGACAGCAGCGTGCTGACCGTAAGCAGCAGCGGCGTGGTACAGGCTGTGGGCGTTGGCACTGCCACCGTTACGGCAGCAGCCGGCAACCAGATCTGCGCCTACACCATCGTGGTATCCATGGACTCCTCCATGATCGTGACCGAGATGGACCTTTCCCTCTCCTCCAACACCATCTATGTGGGCAACTCGGTGTCAGCTTCGCTGCAGGTGCGCCCCAGCTCTGCTTCCAACTATGCCACTGTTACCCTGACCTCCTCTAACGAGAAGATTGCTACGGTGAACAGCTTTGGCCGTGTGACCGGCGTAGCTCCCGGCAAAGCCACCATTACCGCAACCTGCGGCTCGGTGGTAGCCACCACCACCGTTACGGTGCTTGCCCTGCCCACGGATTCCTCCACCGGCACAAGCGGCACCACCTCCAACAACAGCGGACAGGTGATCACCCCCAACACCAACTACATCGTGCTCAAGCCCGGTGCCACCCGCACCATTACGGCCAAGGCCACCCCTGCCAGTGCATCCCAGTCCTTCACCTTCAAGTCCGGCAACAGCAGCATTGCCACGGTCAGCCCCACGGGCGTGGTCACGGCGGTAGGCACCGGTTCTACCTCCATTACCATCTCCAACGGCAAGGCTACTGCCATGGTCACCGTCATCGTGAACCGCTCGGCAGATGCCGCCTCCGGCAGCGACAGCAGCAATGACGGCACGAACACCCCGGACGACAGCACCACTATCCCGCTGGACCCTGTGGTGCAGACTATTCAGGACAGCACCGAGGATCAGGTGGTGTTCGCCCAGTCTGAGGTTCCCATCGTGACCGGCGAGATCCTGAACGCCCTGCGCACCACCGGCAAGACCCTGTGCGTGGTAGGCGATGGCTATACCCTGAACGTTTCCGGTAAGGAGGTGAAGAGTACCACCAGCGAGATCGACACCGCCATCACCTTCACCGAGAGCGAAGAGGGGCTGGAGTTTGAGCTGGATAACGGCCGTACCCTTCCCTGCGCGGTGCAGCTGGAACTGGACGTGAGCACTTACTCCCGCCTGTACCTGTACAACACCATCAGCAACAAGTGGCAGTTCCTGAACAGCTACAAGGACGGCGTCATCACCGCCGACACCGCCGGCCGCTACCTGCTGACCAACCAGAACCTGCGGTTCGGTGATATCAACTGGACCTTCTTCATCGCAGGCGGCGTAGTGGTGATCCTCATCGCCATTGCCTACATCGTGATCAAGAAGCGCTACTGGTTCTGGTAAGCTCCCCTTCCCCTGCATATACGACCGCCCGCTGCACAGCATTTCGTGCAACGGGCGGTTTTGTGTTATAGACGATTTAGAATGGTCTCCGCACGGCTCCGACCATATTCAGAGAAAAGATGATTTTTACTGTGGTTCAGAAACGCCTGTGGGCGGTTCTAAACCACTTTTTCACAAGAAGAGATGCCCTTTAGGGGATGGCTTTTCCCGTGAAAAAACAAGTCTGGAAAATCCGCAGATTTTCCAGACTTGTAAAATTAAAAAATATTCTTCCACTAAAAATGGTCAGAGCACACAGCGGAGACCATTCTAAATCTTATTCTCCCCGGTCACTCCACCGTTACGCTCTTGGCAAGGTTGCGGGGCTTATCCACATCGCAGCCGCGCAACACAGCCATATAGTAAGCGAACAATTGCAGCGGCACGATGAGCTGCAACGGCATCAGAATGTCGTCATACTCGTCCAAGCGGATAACCTCGGTGGCAACGCCCTCCGGCACCTCCGCGTCCTTGGTGGTGAACAGCAGCACCCGTGCCTCGCGGCTGCGGGTCTCCTTGGCGTTGGAGATGGTCTTTTCGTAGACGTTTTTCTGGGTAGCCAGCGCAATCACCGGCACACCGTCCGTGATCAGGCTGATGGTACCGTGCTTCAACTCCCCTGCTGCGTAGGCATCCGAGTGCACATAGCTGATCTCCTTCAGCTTCAGGCTGCCCTCCAGCGAAAGAGCGTAGTCAAACCCGCGCCCGATGAAAAAGCAGCTCTGGGTGTTCACATAGCGGCTGGCAAGGTACTTGATCTGCTCGCAGTCCGCAAGGCGGGGCTTGATGACCTCTGGCGCGTGCAGCAGCTGGGCGGTGTAATACTTTGTCTTTTCCTCGGTCAGCTGCCCCCGCGCGTAGGCCAGACGCAGGGCAAACAGGTACAGCACGCACAGCTGCACCATATAGGCCTTGGTGGACGCTACCGCGATCTCCGGCCCTGCGTAGGTGTACATGACGTAATCCGCTGCCCGGGCAATGCTGCTGCCCACCACGTTTACAATGGCCAGCACCGGCACGCCCCGGCTCTTGGCCAGCTTGAGGGCGGCCAGCGTATCGCTGGTCTCGCCGGACTGGCTGATGATGATGACCAAATCCTCCGGCTTCAGGATGGGGTCGCGGTAGCGGAACTCGCTGGCGATATCCACCTGTGCGGGCACCCGCGCCAGCGCCTCAATGGCGGTCTTGCCCACCATGCCGGCGTGCATGGCCGTGCCGCAGCCCACCAGATGCACTGTGCCTATGCTGCGCAGCTTTTCATCCGTCAATTCCGGGATGCGCAGCTCCGGCAGGCCGTTCTCCACCCGGGGGCTGACCGTTGCCGTAATGGCGGCGGGCTCCTCGTTGATCTCCTTGAGCATAAAGTGGGGGTAGCCGCCCTTTTCCGCGGCTTCCATATCCCAGTCTGCGGTCAGCTTTTCGCGCTCCACTGCCTCGCCGAACTCGTTATAGAAGCGGATACCCTGTGCCGTGCACACGGCCATGTCCCCTTCCTCCAGTACGCTGTAGCTGCGGGTGTACTTGAGCAGCGCCGGGATATCCGAGGCCACAAAGTTTTCGCCCTCACCCCAGCCCACGATGAGCGGGCTTTCCCGCTTGACCGCAAAGATAGTGTCCGGGTAGTCCTTGAACAGCACCGCCAGCGCATAGCTGCCCCGCACCTTGGCAAGCGCAGCCTGCAAAGCCTGTAAAGGCTCGCCCTGATAGCAGCTGTCGATGAGCTTTACCAGCACCTCAGTGTCGGTCTCGCTGGCAAAGGTGTAGCCCTTAGCGATCAGACGCTCCTTCAGCGCGCCGTAGTTTTCAATAATACCGTTGTGCACGATGCTGACCCGGGGCGTGGAGTGCGGGTGGCTGTTCACATCGCTGGGCTCGCCGTGGGTCGCCCAGCGGGTATGACCGATGCCGCAGCTGCTCTGGGGCAGCGCCAGCTCTTCCAGCTTACTGCGCAGGGTGGAAAGCCGCCCCTTGCTTTTGACCACGCGGATACCGTCCCTCTGGGTAAGCGCCACACCGGCAGAATCGTACCCGCGGTACTCCAGCTTTTCCAAACCGTCCAGCAGCACCTGCTGGGCGCTGCGCATGCCAACATAACCTACAATGCCACACATACAAAATACCTCCAGACCGACTGCGGCGCGCCGAAATGCGCTGCTGCACAGTCAGTTTCCTCTATCAAAGTCTATGTTCTTGTATGGCTTTCTTTGCAGGGTTCTGTTTCGGTATTGCTGCCGGTTTTTGCCCTGTTCTGCGGCTGGTATAGCCCTCAGCCGGAGAAACATCCGCCGAATCTTTCGATGATTCCTCTCCTCGTCACCCTCACGGCTGTCACCCGTGTGGCCCGGCGCTTTGCGTCAGCTTGCGGTACGCATTCCTTCTTTCAATGTTTTTTGCAATGGCTTTTGGGGTTCAGTGCGTCCCCAGCATTTTATGCAGCTTGGGCTGCCACTTCAGCTTGTACAGCAGCAGTAGATTGCACAGTGCGCGGTCATACAGGGCAAAGGCCACGTTGCCCATGCTCAGTGTGAGCAGGGACATTGCCAGTGCGGTGGTGCGCAGCTCCTGCGAGACGCTGCCCGCCGGTACCAGCACAAGCAGCAGACCGTACATGGCAAGTACCGCCGCGTTGCACAGCAGCAGCTTACACACCAGCTGCAATGCCCGGGGACGGATGCGGTCAAACCGGGGCTTTACCAGCGGGTAATAGCCCAGCAGCACCGTGAAGATCAGGGCGATCTCTTTATCCGGCACAAAGAGCAGCCCCAGCAGGCTGACGGCGGCGTAGGCCGTCCACGCCATGGTGATGCCGCACTCCATGCACACCGTTGCAATGAGAAAGCTGGCCACCGCAGGCGCGATGAACATGGCAATGGGGATGATGGTGCCCAGCAGCATCAGTGCCACGCACAGTGCCGCTGCCATGCCGCAGTAGGCCATAGACCAGCTTTTGCTTTTTCGTTTCTTCATGGGATCTCCCATTTTTCGGTATCGGCGTCCTGCTCCAGCGGGTAGACCGCGTGCTGCAGGCCTAAGATCATGATATTGTTCAGCAGGGTGTCGTTCAGCTTGAGATCCAGCATCTTGTACGCCCGCATCAGATCGTTGACCGCTGCCAGCGCCTGCCGCCGGGCGTTCTCTATGGCGGCAGCCTGTCCGTTGAGCTCATTGACCACGAACACGTTGTACTGGCCATTGCGGCGGTCGGCTTCAAAGCGCTCGGCCTTGTCCAGCAGATAGAAGATGCGGCCGATGCAGCTGCCGATGTACCGCATACTCTTGCGCTGGTTGGGGTCATCCGTAGCCAGCGTGGAGTACAAAGCGCCGTAGACGTTGCTCATAGGCTCGGCGGCAAGGGCGTAGTTTTTGGCGCTCAGGTTCATCTGCACCACCGCCTGCTCCCGCTCCTGCGCAAACAGCCGCTCCAGTGCCGGGTTCTCCTGCCGTGCTTTGTCGTAGGCGCGGCGCAGCAGCAGCTTGTCCACTGCGCGGCGCACACGCTTCGCCGGGCGCAGCTCGCTGTACTTGCGGTCCTGCAAATTATGCCAGCCCATCAGGATCTCCGTCTGCGCCGCCTGCCGGATGCCCAGCGTCTGGCACATCATGCTGCGCCGAAAAAGCGTACCGGGCACCCGCTGCCGTTTGCAGGTAGGCATACGTCCTGCCAGACTGTCGGATAGGATGGCAAACAGTACCCCGTTGGTGCGCAGCAGATGGCAGGCGTAGAAGCCGTAAGACTTATACATCTGCCGCCGCACCCCGCGGAGGTAACGCATATAGGTATTGTAGTCCCGGATCGTCAGTTCCGGCAGATAGGGCCGCATCCGTCCCTTCATAAGAGCCAGCCATCCTTTCTGTACAGTTTTTGTATCCTGCGGTCAATAAGGTTAGTATAATCCTTTTTATGCGCCAGCGCAACTACCGGATGCAAAAACTGCCGTAATTTGTCATTATGCCGAATTTTGTGAAATCGTTTTCTCTTATAAAAAAACACCCGCAGTCCGTCTCTTTTGTGTAAAAGACAGGCTGCGGGTGTTTGTGCTTGATTTTCCCGGCAAAAGACACACTTTTCCGTGCAATGTCTGCCGAGAGCGTGGTTTAAATGCCCTTACTTCTTTTCAAAATGGGTGCGCTTGCCGTCAAAGCCGGATTTGGGCATGGGCTTTGCCACCTTCTCGGTCTTGGGGGCGTTATAGTACATATACAGCTGGCAGGGGATCATGCCGTTGTACATCTTGCGGCGCTTGTTGGCGCGCTTGCCGTAGTGCAGCTCAAAGTCCATATCGGCGGTAATGGCGTACAGGCCGGCGCAGGGGCTGGCTTCCATCTGCTGTCCCAGCGTGCGCGCCAGCTTGGCAGCGCCCTCAATAGTGCCCAGACGCTCACCATACGGAGGGTTTGTCAGCACGATGGCCTCCGGCTTTGCGGCAAAGGTGGCAACATCGGCCACTTCAAAGTGGCAGCGGTTTTCCACACCGGCCAGCTTGGCGTTGACGTTGGCCTGTGCCACGGCGGCGGGGTCGATATCGTAGCCGAAGGCCTCAAAGCCCACGTCCAGCTTGGACTCTGCCAGTGCCTTCTGGCGCTGCTCTGCCCACAGGGCAGCGGGCACAAAGCTGTAACGCTCGGCGGCAAAGCGGCGCTTCAGACCCGGGGCGATGTTCATGGCCTTCTGTGCGGCTTCGATCAGCAATGTGCCGCTGCCGCAGAAGGGGTCCTCCACCAGACTGTCGCGGCGCACACGGCCAAGGTCGGCGATGGTAGCCGCCAGCGTCTCGCGCAGGGGGGCTTCCATGGCGTTGCGGCGGTAACCGCGCTTGTGCAGACCCTCGCCGGTGGTGTCCAGCATGATCTCGCACACATTTTTGCGCAGCATAAAGCGTACCTTGTACTCCACGCCGCTCTCGGGCAGCACGGTGGTGCGGTGGCCCTTCATCAGGCGCTTGACCACCGCCTTTTTAATGACGCTCTGGCAGGCGGGGATACTGGTCAGCTGACTGTTCAGGGAAGAGCCGGTGACCGGGAAAGCAGCGTCCGCAGGCAGAAACTCCTCCCACGGGATGGAATACACGCCATCGAACAGCTCGTCGAAGGTGGTGGCCTTGTAGCGTGCCAGCAGCAGCATCACGCGCTCCACGGTGCGTAGGTTGAGGTTTGCGGCGGCGATCATCTCAGCCCCACCGCAGAAGCTCAGACGGCCATCCTCCACCCGGATGTTCTCTGCGCCGATGCGGGTCAGCTCAAATTTAGCGGTGGATTCGCACCCAAAAAAGCAGGGGGCGATCAGTTCAAATTTTGCGGGCATGGTAGTTCCTTTCTGTTCTGTACCGAAAAAACAGACCTGTCCGACCGGGGACAGGCCTGCCTGTGTTCCTTGTGATCCCAGCTGATACGATGGCTCAGCGGCCACGGCGGCTGCGGGGCGCATAACCGCCGCCACGGCGGTTGTTGGTCTCGTGATCGAGGTCCGCCATTTTTTCCTCGCTCTGGCTCTTGAAGCGGCTCATCATGTCCTCAAAGCTCAGGTTGTCGGAGCGGGCGGGTGCCTTGGGCTGCCACACGCGGGGTGCAGCCTCCCGGGCAGGGCCCCGGCCGCCTTCACGGGGGGCACGGCCGGCGCCGCGCGCACCGCCGGAGCGTCCGCCCTCCTGCCCATTGCGGAAGCCGCCCGGACGAGGGCCTGCGGGGCCGCGTCCTTCCCGGGGCTGACGCGGAGCCGGGGGCAGCAGCCGCTTGATAGACAGCGCGATCTTGCCGTCCGGTGCAATGTTGATGACCTGCACCTTTACTGCATCGCCATCGTGCAGCACTGTGTTGATATCCTGCACGAACTCGTTGGATACCTCGGAAATGTGGACCATGCCGACACGCCCCTCCGGCAGCGCAACAAATGCGCCAAAGGGCTTTACACCGGTCACGCGGCCTTCGAATACGTTCCCTACCTCAATTGCCAAAACTCAATACTCCTTGCTTTCCAAATACTCTCGACCTGCCGCGCGGTCAGTTACCGGTCACATCCACAAAGATGCGCTCATTGGGTGCGGCGTAGTTGTAAGAGTCGCGTGCGACCCATTCGGTGATCTGGTCGGCATCGCCGCTCAGTACGCGCTGCAGTTCCTGATTTTCCGTCTGTTGCTGCGCCACCTGTTCGTTCAGTGTTTCCAGTTCTGCCCGCTTGGAGCTGATGGTGACCTGATTGGAGATATAAGCCGCCAGCATACTCAGCAAAAGCAGCACGAAAAACAGGCGGAACGCCATGGTGACCACTGCATTTTTTCTGCGCTTTTTGCGTCCCGTATTCGTCATTGCCTTACGCTCCTGTCTGAACAGCAGACCTTCTGCGTCTGTTCTCTTACTTTGATACGTTTGAATTATACAACAATGCCCGCTGGTTTGGCAAGTTCTTTTTGGATTTTTTGCGGTTCTTTCCGCGTTCCGGCGTAATTTGCGGGCAATTTTAGCCGCAGCGCGGCGGCGGCACAGAGGCTGCACCGCAAAACGGTGCAAAATACGGCCGGGCAGGCACAAAACAGCCCGTATCCCCCGCCCCAGCGCCCGCAACGGGATGCCCAGCACCCCGGCAACGCAAAGGGCGGCTGCAAAGGCCGTAGCTACCATGTACCACCGCAGCACGCCCGCTTTGCTGTACCCGGCGGCGTAGCTCTGGCACACCAGCAGCACCGCACCAGAAAGCAGCACGTCCGGCACAAAAGCCGCCCTGCCCCGCACCGGCAGAAATGCCCGCGCCGCGCCAAGGGCAGCGCCCAGCGCAGCACAGGCGGCGGCTTCCTGCAAAAGCCGGGCGGGCAGCAGCACCTGCACCATCAGCGCAGCAGCCGGTGCCAAAAGCCGCCGGCTGTGCGGGCGGCGGTATACTCCAGCCCATCGAACCGCCCGGTCAGCTTTGCTTCCCCGGCTTCCAGATCCAGTGTCTGCATACTGATCTGCGCGCCGGACAGGTGCAGAATACCCTTGCCGGTCTCCAACGCGGCACTTTCGGCGCTGCAATGCAGCACCCGCTGCACCCCGGTGACGGTCAGCCTGCTGCGGCTCTCCAAGATCAGGTCATGGGGCAGCGGCGGCTTTGCGGCAGCTTTTTCCATAGGCAGTCCCCCTCTGCCAGCATTGTATGCGGGCAGGCAGGGCGGTTATTCCGCGATCACCTCGTACATCTCGCGGGCAACGTCTTTCGTGCGGGGCTCCACATCCGAGAGCACCCGCACCTTGATGGGACGGTTGCCGAAGGTGACCTCGATGATGTCCCCGGCGTTGACGGCCTGACTGGCCTTGGCCACCTTGCCGTTGATGAGGATGCGGCCTGCATCCGCCACCTCGTTTGCCACGGTGCGGCGTTTGATCAGGCGGGAGACCTTGAGATACTTATCCAGACGCATTTAGAGTTGTTCCTTTCCTTTCAGCAAAAAAGCCGCCGCACCTTGTGCAGGCAGCGGCGGCGTGACAGAACCGATTACAGGGTGTCCTTCAGGGACTTGCCGGGCTTGAACACGATGCTGCGGGAAGCAGCGATGGTGATGGGCTCGCGAGTGCGGGGGTTGATGCCCTGACGCTCGGCGCGCTCGCGCACCTCAAAGGTGCCGAAGCCGGAAATGGTGATCTTTTCACCCTCGGTCATTGCCTTGCCCAGTGCCTCAAAAACAGCGCTGACAGCCTGCTCTGCGCTCTTCTTGCTCATTTCGGTGTTTGCCGCAACCTGTGCGATCAAGTCGGTCTTGGTCATATTATTTGCCTCCATCTGATTTGTCTTAAATTCTCTCGTTCTATCGGAGCAGGTCATTCGACCTGAGTACCGCTTTGTTTCTGTTCCAGACACTGCTGTGCAAAGCGCTTGGATGCAAAGGTCAGCGCTTCCTCTGCATCCACCTCTGCAAGCCGGGCGGCGTTCACTGCTGCAAACAGCAGCTGGCCTGCGGCTTCCTGCTTTGCAGTGTCCTCTGCCTTGCCAAAAGCCTGCACGGCGGCTTCCAGCTGATGCTGCGCTGCGGCTGCATCCTGCTGCCCAAGGCCGTGCCCGGCGGCACGCTTTTGCAGCTTCTGCGCCCGCATGAGCGCGGGCAGCGTAGCGGGCACGGTGGCCAGCTCGTCCGCAAGGGTAGTGCGCCCCTTTTCCTTATTTTTGAGCGCATCCCAGCCATTTATACCAGCGTTTTCCGCCGCGGAGGACGCAAAGATGTTGGGGTGCCGGAACACCAGCTTTTCGCAGACGTTGCGGCACACATCCTCAAAGGTAAAGCGTCCCCGCTCTTCCTCCATGGCGGCGTGGAACACCACCTGCATCAGCACGTCTCCCAGTTCCTCCCGGAGCAGAACGGCATCATCTGCGTCAATGGCCTCCAGCGCCTCGCAGGTCTCTTCCAGAAAGTTTTTGCGGATGGACGCATGGGTCTGCACCTTATCCCACGGGCAGCCGTTTTCCGGGTCCCGCAGGATGCGAATCACCTGCAGCAGCTGCTCCGCCGTATAGGGCGGCTGTGGGTTCCAGTCCAGCACACGTTCCATCTCCTTTTGAAAAGATACTGTAAATTGTACCGCAGCTGTTGCGGTTTTTCAAGCAAAAAGCCGCAATTTTCCAGCATTTTTCATGGTTTTCTGCGCTTTTCACAAAAACAGGACGGTGTCCTGTGGGGGATACCGCCCTGTTGCAGCTTTTTCCGGTTACCGGCTTACAGCTGTGCGCCGCACTTATTGCAGAACAGTGCATCGTCCGAGACGGGCGCGCCGCACTGCGGGCAGGTCTTGCGGGCAGGCTGGGCGGGCTGTTCCGGGGCAGCTTCTTCTGCCTCCTCCATGGGGGCTTCGTAGTCCACCTCGGCGGCCTCGGCCGGGGTCAGAGTAGCCTTCAGGCGGGTGATCTCCTGCTCAATGGTATCGATCATCTCGATGTATTTATCTACCAGCGGCTGGTTCTCCTCCTTGCCCTTGGCAAGACTGTACACCAGTGCACCCAGCTGACGCTGTGCCTTGAGCAGCTTGCCCTGCTCGTTGACCAGCAGCGCCTGCGTCTTGCCCTTTTCAGCCAGATCCATGGCAGCGTTCTTGCCCTTTTCGGCATATTCCAGACCTATCGCTTTGATCTTGTTAAAATCCATAAAAGACACCTCTCTTATTCTGGCAGCATTCTCTGCAGACTGCGGCGCACAGTGCGCCATACCGGAGTCGTATTCCCATTATAGCGCAGCGTTATGGCAATTGCAACGAATGCACCGCAATTTTTACAGTTTGGTGCCGGTTTGGAAACAAATTTTACGCATTTTTCACTTGTCAGGTGCGGCTGCCGTAGAACTCGCACAGCATACTGTCGGCGGGCAGCAGTTCCAGCGGCAGCGGATTCACCTGCTCAAAGCGGCGGGCGGTCTCGTCCCACAGCTCAGCGTTATGGCCCTCCAGCGTGAACTGACGGCGCACCTCGCCCAGCAGCCGGGAGATCAGTCCCAGCTCGTAGGTAAAGGAGGTGTCCAGCAGAAAATCCGCGGTGGTCTTGAAGCCCTTGATATACCGGGTCTCGCCGTCCAGCACCCTGTCCCACATGGAAAGGGTCTTGGCGGGGCTGCGGCCGCGGGCTGCGGCATCCCGCAGGGTGCGCCGGCACAGGCGGATATCCTGCGTATTGATGACCCGGCGGCCGTCAATGCAGTACTCCTCCCGCAGACCTGCGTAGATGCGGTAGATTTGGTCATCCGGCACAAGGCCGGTCAGCTCCGGGTTGAGGGCATGGATACCCTCCACGATGCACACACCGCCCTGCAGGTCGATGGGTTCCACTGCGGCAGCGCGCTGCTCGGTGGCAAAAATCGTAGATGGGCAGTTCGGTCTTGCCGGTCTCGCTGAGCTGGTGCAGGCACTGCTTGATGAGGGGCAGATCCAGCGTTTCAAGGTTTCGTAGTCCAGCGTGCCGTCCGGCATTTGGGGTAGTAGGCAGCACCTTTAAAAAAGTGTCCAGACTGACCACCTGCGCCGGGGTGCCCTGCTGCACCAGAGCCTTTGCCAGACAAGTGGGCGCTGGTGGTCTTCCGCTGGCGGAAGGGCCGGTCAGCATAACGATTTTGCCCGGAGCCGCGCACCTTCT